>QWCI01001530.1_pt1 | contig 10148 bp, 7 predicted proteins | sample 1972541 | NCBI WGS metagenome assembly QWCI01 (sample SAMN09866712, study PRJNA288562) | Human oral metagenome isolate term3_saliva, whole genome shotgun sequencing... | isolation source: mouth | host: Homo sapiens | place: USA: California | reverse complement strand
CTTTTAGCATGTAAAAGGGCATCTTTTGTTTGGTAAAAGGGCACCTTTTAGAATGTAAAAGAGCATCTATTAAATCTTAAATGCGAATTAATCTTACATTAAATAGTAGATAGTGGTAGCTCTTATGGGCACATGTAACCTGTCACATTATTTATAATAAAAGAGAGAATTAAGTATAATAGCACTTAATTCTCCCATAATGATAATTTCTTAGTGACTCCGTTGGGATTCAAACCCAAGACCTTCAGAACATTTTTCTGACCTCATTCGGCTAAATGTAATAAGGCTTTTCACTTTCTTAGTGACTCCGTTGGGATTCAAACCCAAGACCTTCAGAACCGGAATCTGACGCTCTATTCAGCTAAGCTACGGAGCCAAATGATGCTGCAAAGGTACTGTAAAGTTGGCAAAAGTCAAAATAAAACATAAGATAATATGTCCTATAGGTGGTCATGCTACGGTCTTAGGATATGCACAAGATAATGTTTTTGGTAATAGCTGATGTCAAAAAGTTATAATAAATGAGATAAAAATATCATTATGACCAAAGATTATGTTCTTTATTTTGCAGTTTAATTAATAATATGTAACTTTGTTGGCAATAATGATAATAGGTAGAAGAATATAAAAGAAAGGGATATAATGGGTCAACTTATAAAGCCAGAAAGATACAAAGCATTGCTTAGTAAGCGGCAAACGGAACAAGGAATCAAATTGATAAAGGATTTTTTTCAGCAGAATTTAGCAACAGAACTGCGCTTGAGTCGCGTTACAGCCCCGTTATTTGTATTGAAAGGACTGGGGATTAATGATGATCTCAATGGTGTTGAACGTCCAGTTTCTTTTCCAATAAAGGACTTGGGAGACGCACAGGCTGAAGTTGTACACTCTTTGGCGAAGTGGAAACGACTGACATTAGCCGAGTATGAGATACAGCCGGGCTATGGTATCTATACCGATATGAATGCTATACGTGCTGATGAGGAGCTGGATAACCTTCATTCTCTTTATGTTGACCAATGGGATTGGGAGGCTGTTATTACAGAAAGTGACAGAACAAGACTTTATTTGGAGGACGTTGTTCGTCGTATCTATGGTGCAATCCTTCGTACAGAGTTCCTTACTTGCGAGGCTTATCCACAGTTGAAGCCTTTCCTTCCTAAGGATATTCATTTTATACATGCACAGGAATTGTTAGAGATGTATCCTGATAAGACTCCAAAGGAGCGTGAAGATGCCATCTGTAAGAAGTATGGTGCAGTCTTTGTGGAGGGTATTGGTTGCAGATTGAGCAATGGTGAGAAGCATGATGGGCGTGCAGCTGACTATGATGATTGGTCAACTGTGGCAGAAGATGGCAAGGTTGGTCTGAATGGGGACATCCTTATTTGGTATCCAGTGTTAGGACGTAGCTTTGAGTTATCATCCATGGGTATCCGTGTTGATAAGGTTGCACTACTTCGTCAGTTGGAGATTGAGAGACAGGAAGAGCGCGAACAACTCTACTTCCATCAGCAACTGCTCTCCGATAAGCTACCATTGAGTATCGGAGGAGGTATAGGACAGAGTCGTCTCTGTATGGTAATGCTGCACAAGGCACACATTGGTGAGATACAAGCAAGCATCTGGTCAGACGAGATGCGTCAGGAATGTGAAGCCGCAGGGATGTCGCTGATATAAAAAACAAGAGTGTATCAAATAGCCTATCATAGGTTTTTCCCTATAAACAGGCTATTTAATACACCCTTTTTTGTATGAAATAATAATGGGTTAATCTATAAATCTTTTTGTTATCTCCCCATATTCATCAATCCTTCTGTCGCGTAAGAAGGGCCACCAGCGGCGTACTTGTTCGCTATGATCAATGTTAATATTGATGATAATGCCCTCTTCTTCATTGTCACTGGTACGGAAAAGCAGTTCTCCTTGGGGGCCTGCAGCGAAGCTACTGCCCCAAAACTGAATGCCACCCGTTTGCTTACTTGGGTCAGGTTCGTATCCTACACGGTTCACAGCGATGACAGGTAAGCCGTTGGCAACGGCATGTCCGCGCATAACAGTTGTCCATGCTTCACGTTGGCGTTGCTGTTCTTCATCTGTATCACTGGTTTCGTAACCAATAGCAGTAGGGTAGATGAGTATTTCTGCACCCTGTAGTGCCATTAAACGTGCTGCCTCCGGATACCACTGATCCCAACAAACGAGTACTCCAAGTCGCCCGACGCTGGTGTCAATGGGATGGAATCCAAGGTCGCCAGGTGTGAAATAGAACTTCTCATAGTATGCAGGATCGTCTGGAATATGCATCTTCCGATATTTTCCAGCAATACTTCCGTCTTTCTCAATGACTACTGCTGTATTATGATAGAGCCCTGGTGCACGCTTTTCAAAGAGTGATGTTACGATGACAACACCCAGTTCCCGCGCTAGTTCTCCGTAGAATCCAGTAGAAGGACCAGGTATCGTCTCTGCCAATTCGAACTTGTTTACGTCTTCAGTCTGACAGAAATAAAGCGAGTTATGTAGTTCTTGCAGTATGATGAGTTGTGCTCCGCGTTGTGCAAGGTTGGTTATGTTCTCTGCCAAGCGTTCGATATTATTCTTTATGTCAGCAACATTGTGCTGCTGTATAATACCTATTTTTATTTCTTTCATATATAAAATTCCTTTGCTTTCTCCATTATCTCTCTATTAATCCTGCTGCATGAGAGGGGTAGAGAGACTATGGATGGTTTGGATTACATATTATTATAGTGTTGGAAATCTTATCTTTCTTTTGGCGAAAGAGAGGGAAATTGCATCGTCAAACAGTGTATAGAACCATGTTGTCTTATGATAGTACGGCTATCAATACCCACGATTTCGCGGTCAGGGAATGCTGTCTGTATTGTTTCCAATGCTACTTTGTCCTTTTCTGGTTGGTTATATGTAGGTACAATAACCGCTCCATTGATGATAAGGAAGTTGGCATGAGTCGCCGGCAAGCGCTCTTCTTCGTCATAGATAGCATCAGGCATGGGAAGACGTAATAGGCGATAAGGTTTGCCTTTGGTCGTACGTAACTGCTTTAGTTGCTCTTCTAAGAGACGGAAATCTTCATAATGTTCATCTTCTTTATCGTCACATCCTATATATAATAAGGTGTCATTTGGAGCAATACGAACAATAGTATCAATGTGTCCGTCAGTGTCGTCGCCAGCTAACTGTCCATGATCAAGCCATATGACACGCTCTACATTTGGGAAGAGTGAGCGTAATTTCTCATCAATCTCCTCTTTTGTTAGCGGTTGATTGCGGTGTGGTGCCATCAAGCAGCTTGTGGTTGTGAAAAGTGTTTGGTCACCATCACTCTCAATGGAACCACCTTCAAGAACAAAATCTTTATGATTTTCCAATGTCCCATAGAATAGTCCAGCCTTGTAAACCTGTCGGTTGATTCTGTTATCTTTCTCTGCTGCAAACTTCTTTCCCCATCCATTGAAACAAAAATCAAGTAGGTGTCTTGGATGGAAGTAATCCTCTGGCTCCCCACTAGACAGGATGGTGATGGGTGCAACATCACGAGCCCACGTGTCATTGTTGTCACAAGCAAAGAGCGTTACTCGTCTTATCTGTTCCTCTGATAGTCTTTCTGCCAACAATAACCTTACTGATTCAATGTCACGTGCAGTGATCAACAACTCCTCATGACGGGTAATGGCATCAGCCATCTGCAGATATACTTCAGTAATCTCCTCCAGATAAGGACGCCAGTCAGTATCTTCGTGTGGCCATATCAGCATAATACCGTCTTGCTGTTCCCATTCTGCAGGTAACCGAAAGCTATGAAATTCGTTCTTATCCATACTGCAAAGATAAGAAAAGAAAATGTTATTCATACTAATACTATATGTGTTTTTTATGGAATGTATCATCGTATATATGCTACATGATATGTATCAATAGGTTTGATGGAGGTCAATTAATTGTAATATTTTTAAATCATGATGGATACTTTCTTTGTATAAATCAGTCCTTACCATTACCTTTGCATCCACAAAACGAAACATTACGGGGTTATAATCCCTAATTTGATGTACTAAAATAGATTGTCACTATTTTTCAGGATAGTATTGTACAGGCTTCAATCTCAATAGGATTAGTGAGAAGTAGTAAAGGTAACAAGATTGTAAAACAAGAAAAAAAGAACACGTTATGAAAGAAAGAATCATGAAGGCAAGCCTTACACGTAAGGTCTTCCATTATCTGACAAACGTCATCAGAGAGTATAACATGGGACGTGTACACTGCTTGGCATAAGTCAGAGACTCGAGTTTGATAGAGTCATAGCAAGAAAAAAAGTTTGAGAGAATAATAGAAAGGTATCGGGCTGTAATCCAAATGGATTTCAGTCCGATTTTCTTTTCCTTGTAATTTTCTCCTTTCAGCTAGCTTCTACTTCCCCTTTGAACATTATAAAAAGGGGAATTTAAAAGGTCTACTATGGCACTTTTGTGCATGAATGTGCGTATTACAGAAGATTACAAGACCTTTGTAATTCTTCTACAAGGCCTTTGTAATAGTATTACCGACGCCTTGTAATTCTTCTACAAGCGCCTTGTAATTTTGAGAAAGGAAGCCTTTGAAGTTCTAATATGCAATAATGTAGGATTTAAAAGATAAACTTTATGTCGTAAATATTGGGCCATGTATATTGTAAGAATTGAATAATTTTCTTATCTTTGCAGTCTAAAACTTATGCGTAGCGTGAAAATAAAGGAAGTAATTGATGCCCTTGAACGGTTCGCGCCTTTGCCCTTGCAGGAAGAGTATGACAATGCCGGCTTGCAAGTTGGATTGACAGAGGCGGAAGTATCAGGGGCTTTATTGTGTCTTGACGTGACTGAAAGGGTAGTGGATGAGGCCATTACAAAAGGTTGTAACTTAATTGTTGCACACCATCCACTTATCTTTCGGAAACTGTCTCAGGTCACTGATGCTAACTATGTACAACGTACGGTGATAAAAGCTATCAAGAATGATATCGTTATAGTAGCTATGCACACGAACTTAGATGCTGCTTTTGGTGGTGTAAACTTCAAAATTGCAGAGAAGTTAAGGCTTAGAGACGTCCGATTCTTTGGACGTGAGAAAGTTGTGACCAATCCTTTGACAGATAAAAAGGTAACAGGCGGAGATGGCGTTATCGGTTGTTTTGATACTCCTTTAGCAGCTGATGACCTGATATTGTTACTAAAGAAGGAGTTTGATGTGGAATGTGTGCAAGCCAATGAACTGCTTCAGAGGGAGATACAGACGGTTGCTCTGTGCGGAGGTTCTGGTTCTTTCTTGTTGCAAGATGCAATTAATGCTGGCGCAGATGCCTTCATTACAGGTGAGATGGGTTATCATGAGTTCTTTGGACATGAGCAGGAGATACAGCTTTGTGTCATAGGGCATTACCAAAGTGAACAATATACGACAGAGGTTTTACGTGATGTAATAGAGCGTGATTGCCCTGGTGTGAAGTGCTGTATATCAGAGATAAATACGAATCCGATAGTTTACTTTAGTTGACAAGACCCTGTTTTGTAATAGGGCTGTGGGCTGGTTGAAGAGTAAACTACGATATAAAATGAATTTAGAATTAAGTAATATATAAGAACTATGGCAAAGAAAGATCCAAAAGAGTTACCAGTAGAGGAAAAGCTGAAGAATCTTTTCCAGTTGCAGACAACGTTGTCAGCGATTGATGAGAAGCGTGCATTGCGTGGAGAACTGCCACTTGAGGTACGTGATTTGGAAGATGAACTGGAAGGTTTGCGTACTCGTATTGAGAAGATTGAGCAGGATATAAAGGATTATCAGCGTGCTATTACCCAGAAAAAGGGTGACATTGTTGAGGCTCAAGCAAGCTTAGAGCGTTATAACAAGCAGTTGGATACGGTTGCTAATAACCGTGAGTATGACACACTTACAAAGGAAATAGAGTTCCAAACACTGGAGATTGAGCTCTGTAATAAGAAGATTAAGGAGGCTCAGTACAAGGTTGAGGAGAAACAGAAGGACTTGGAAGCTAACCGTGGGCTTCTTGAAGACCGCCAAAAGGCCTTAGAGGAGAAGCGTAACGAGCTTGATGAGATTATGCAAGAGACTCGTGAGGAGGAAAGTCTACTCAAAGATAAGGCTTCAGAGCTTGAGACTAAGATAGAATCAGGACTCCTTCGCAGCTTCAAACGTATTCGTCGTGGTGCTCGTAATGGTCTTGGTATCGTTTATGTACAGCGTGATGCATGTGGTGGTTGCTTCAATAAGATCCCGCCTCAGCGCCAGTTGGATGTGAAGATGCATAAGAAAATTATTGTTTGTGAGTACTGTGGTCGTATCTTGATTGACCCAGAATTGGCAGGTGTAAAGATTGAAAAGGCTGGTGAAGAGAAGCCTAAGAAGCGTAGAGCAACACGTAAGAAGAAGGAAGAAGGGGAGGAGTAAGGAAGATTTTTCCGGCTTTCTCGCCTTTAAAAAGAGATAAAAGGATCCTCAGTCCATTAATGGGCTGGGGATTTTTCGTTTATAAAAGGGATTTTGATGTTTTACTTTTTCTTTGTATGTTGTCTCTTATTATCCTTTGTCTAATGGTCTATTCGTTGTTTATCTTGCCATTAGTGGTGTTCTATATGACTGAGAGTTGCTCTGGTTGTATGGGAAGAAGGGTGAGTAATGAATAGACGTTGAGGTACAGAAAAGATGATGACTGATGATAAAAAGACATTCCTATTCATGAGTACTCTGTATCCTATTTTTGTAAGAAGTATTCATAACTATAAAATGAAAGATGCCCTTTTGTGATGTAAAAGATGCCCTTTTGCAAAGTAAAAGGTGCCCTTTTGAATGGTAAAAGACGCCCTTCTGCAATGCAAAAGGGCGTCTTTTACTTAGCTATTTGTAAGCTATTGATAATCTGTATGTTACAAAACGGAAAACAATGTGTTTTATCTTGTTTTCCGTTTAGTCTGCTATCTCTATCTGTAAAGAAAACTACAACCCTGTTATGAACATCTGATTGGATGGTCACAACAGGGTTATTACTATCTATCACATCATGTGATTACTCTCCCAATGGCTTACAAAATTTCAACAGACTCTATCTTTACATCCTCGTTAGGGCGATCATTCTGGTCTGTTTCACAGTCCTGAATGCGCTCAACGACATCGAGTCCTTCCTCTACTTCACCAAAAACAGTGTATTGGTTGTCAAGGAAAGGTGTACCGCCTATCGTGGTGTAAGCCTCAATCTGCTCTGGGGTAAATCCTGATTTACCTTCTTGTTTGCATATCTTTTTGGTCTCTTCAATAAGTTTATCTTGTAATGTCTGCAGTCCTGTACGGTCACGGTTGCGTCTGAGGTCCATGATTTCATCACGATGCTGCCTTGTAAGTTCATTGAAGACACTTTGTTCTTGTTGCATAGCCATCTGATGTTCCATCTGTTTTAGCTCAGCTGGCTTGTAAGTTTTACCCCAAACGATGTAGAACTGACTACCACTACTTTCCCTGTTTGGGTTCACTTCGTCTCCAGTACGTGCTGCACTTAGTGCGCCACGTTTATGAAAATATTGTGGATAAACAAACTCTGCAGGGATAGTATAGTCTGGTCCGCCTGTTCCTAACATCTTCCCTTTAGGAGCATTCTTACTTTCTGGGTCGCCACCTTGTATCATAAAGTCTTTGATAACACGGTGGAAGATTGTACCATCAAGGTATTTTTCCTTTGCAAGTTTCAGAAAGTTATCACGGTGTTGTGGGGTTTCATCATAGAGCCTTATGATGATATCACCCTCTGATGTCTTTATTTTCAGTCTTGTTGCCATATCTTTTTTTGATTTAAAAGCACGGTATATAATATTGTTTTTATTGTGAATGTTCAGCGCGAGTATTGTTGAATGTTATATTCCTCTTGCTTTAAAGATGCGTTCTTTAGCCTCATTTATCTCTTGGAACTTCTTTTCTGCGGCCTTGCGGACATCTTCTCCTAAGGCTGAGACACGGTCTGGGTGATGTCTCAGAGCCATCTTTCGGTAGGCAATCTTTACCTCCTCGTCTGTTGCAGATGAGCTGATTCCCAGAACTTTATACGCATATTCAATGTCGACAGTAGACGTTGAGCCACTTTCAAGATTGAGCATGGAGATCACATCTTGCTCTGATAGTCCTAAATAAGAGGCTATTTCCTTCAGTACTGTGACTTCTTCAGGGCTTATAGTACCATCCACCTTGGCTATTATTACCAGATAGTTGAGTAATTGTAGACGCTGACTGGTATTCATATGGAGTCTTATCTCTACACAGCTTTGGCGGATTGTCTCTTTAAACTGATAAGGTCCTTGCTGCTTTTGCATCTCAAACAACCTTCGTAAGATGCTTTCTCCTTGTTGAACAGACTGTTCTCCGAAGTTCTGACGTAGGAATTGTCTGACGTATTCCATCTCAGAATGCATGATCTTACCATCCGCTTTGATAACATAAGAAGAGAGGACAAGCATAGAAAAGAGGAAAGAATTACGTGCTTCTTCATACGGTCGTGTATTGTTGAAGCCATTTCCATTCATGCCATTGAAGCCATTTCCTGTAGTGTTGTCTGTGTTGTTGCTATCCAAAGCTTCGTCTAACATACTACCAATGCAGAACCCTGCCACTGCACCTAAGATGTTACCACCTGCTAAGATCCAGCCAAGTGCTCCTCCAATCCACTTTCCTATTGCCATATTCTTTGTTTTTATGGGTTGTTCTTTTCTTGTATCTACATTCCTTTATATATTAGTTAATTGGCAAAGATAGTGCCAAAGGGGTGGTAATTTTCTTTTTTATAAGTTGTAGGACTTTGTTTTTTGCCTATTCTCCTATATCCTTTCTTATTTGTCGACACTATCAAAGGCTTATAAGCGGGACTTCTCTGCATTACCAGCACCCGTACCTTTGTATTTACTTCGCTTAGCATTAAAGTTGTAAGTTACGGTCAGTGAAACAGCGCGGGTGTAGTTGTAGCAATCTTTGTCTAATGTTGTCCCATAGCCACGAATATCGTCTGCAGAGAGTATGAATATTAGGCGATTATTGTAGAATGTCTTGCGCAAAGCAAGATTCATTCTTGCCCATCCATTGGATATTTGAAAGCCATCATATATCTTTGTGCGTGCTCTGAAGTCGACTCTTGCTATGAAAGTATTAGAGAAAGCAAACTGATTACGTAGTGAGATAGCAAAGCAGGGGTTGTTTTTTACTAATGTACCATTATCTAATGGTGCATGGAAATGCTGTTGTATATAATTGATTTCTGCTGTTGGCTGGTAGATTCCAAACTTAGGTGATACAGTAAGAGTGGCATAGAAGTTCTCGGAATGGTCATAATTGTAGGTTGAAGAGAATGAGATAGCCTGATTATTGTATAGTTTATGGGTCCAGAACATCACATCTTTGTAGTACTTATAGCCTATAGAGAGACTCAACCAACTATAGATTCCGTTTATTTCTACGTTGTGTATCTGTTCAGGATGCAGTTCCGGATTACCTCCTTCATAGGCATAACGATTGTTATACTGTATGAAGTTACGCAGAGAACGATAGCTTGGACGATGGATTTTGTTGCTATAATTGAGTTGAAAGCTCCATTTCTCATGATTCCATGATAGTGAGAAGGAGGGAAAGAGATTGCTGTAATGTTTACTGGCATCGTCTTGCTTCACTCCAAAAGAGTAATATTCGGATGTCACATGCTCATATCGTAGTCCTGTGTTAAGTGTGAAATTGCCGAAAGAATGGGTATATTCAGTGAATAGCGCATGATACTTCTCCTTGATATTGGTCTCTGATGCCGCTACAATCTGCTCTTTGTTATTGAAATCTCCACGTGAGTTTGTGCTGGAAAGTTCCGTTCCCCAGTATATATTTCCGCCCCATAATGGATGACTAAGAACCAGTTTCCCTGCCCAGAGGTTGCTGTGTTGGTTACCCGCGGAGTGTACTTCACGGTTAGGGAACTCGTTGGAGTGTTCCGATTGGGCATGTCTTTCTTTTGTGCCTATACTCATGTAAGAAGCATTGAAGTCTATGCTAAGTTTTCCAAGCCGTCCCACATAATACAAGTCTGCCTGATGTCGAGCAGGAACACG
>QWCI01001267.1_pt1 | contig 10155 bp, 8 predicted proteins | sample 1972541 | NCBI WGS metagenome assembly QWCI01 (sample SAMN09866712, study PRJNA288562) | Human oral metagenome isolate term3_saliva, whole genome shotgun sequencing... | isolation source: mouth | host: Homo sapiens | place: USA: California | reverse complement strand
TTTGATGAGTTTTTGGATCCACCACTTTAGCAATAATGTCTCCGTTTTTCTTAGCCATCAATTTAAGAGCTCCTTTTGCTAGCTCTTTTTTCTGTTCATCAGTAAAAACAAGAACCCATTCTTCAACTGGAACTAGTCTTTCAACTACTTCAAGGAACGCAGGAAGCGCACATAACGTATCATGAATTTGATCAAATACCCGTCCTGCATTTTTGACAAAATAATTTCTCTGCATTTCTGGATCATTTTCAAATAACATTTCCGGACTTTTATTTACTTTCATCACTTCAACCTTTTTAACTTTTCCCATATTCATCCTCCATTTAAACGTTTTCATTCTCCATTATATTCCTTTACGCATTCTGAATCAATAAGATTTTTCACACAAAAAACCAGGGCATTAACCCTGGTTTTCCTATTGCACTATTCGATTAAAATGAATCGCTAAGTAAAGCAATTCATCGTTGGTCATTGCTTTTTGATATTTCTTTTTCACGAACTCATTCACTTGATAGGCCACCGCTAAGGCTTTTGGATAGCGGTTTGAGACATACTCAAACATTTCCGCATCTTTAGAATCGAGCATCTGGTCTTGAAAAAAACGTTCCACAAAGAATTTAATATGAGTGACTAGTCTTGTATAGTGAATATTTTGATTCACAATATCTACACCTAAGCTGTATCCGACTAAATTCACAATATCCCCCGTTAATTTAGCAGCCTCCATCCCTTTGAAGGACTTCGCATTCATTTGTGCATTAATAAAGTGGAATGCGATATTAGCTGCTTCGTCTTCTGGAATCTCAATAGCAAAGTGTTCGTTCAACAGCTTCACTCCAAGTTCCCCGAGCTGGTACTCTTGGCGGTAATACGTCTTAATTTCCCATGAAACTTTATTCGTAAACATCATATTATCGTGGAATCGAGCAACCGCGAACTGCAAATGATCAACCAGTGCAAAATAGCTGGTTGGCGTTAGTTTTAACTGCAGCTGTTCTTCTGCTTTCTTAATCAACTGGTTTACGATTTCGATATATGCGGGGTCCACCGTACCAATCGATTGTACAAATTCTTGGATTTTCGCATCATCTGCCGGAATGAAGACCTGAGAAACCGACTCTTCGCCGACTTCTTGTCCTGGTTTCTTACCGAATCCAATTCCTTTTCCAAGTAACACGAATTCTGCTTGTGCATCATCTTCTACGAGAACGACGCTAGAATTCAATACTTTCTTAATCTGATACATGGCGACCCCTTTCTATCTTTAGTTTAGATTTTCTCCATTTGTAGCAATGACTTCTTTATACCAGTCAAACGAATCCTTCTTATAACGTTTCAACGTCCCGTTACCGAAGTCGTCTTGGTCTACATAGATGAAACCATAACGTTTCGACATTTGAGAAGTAGAAGCACTAATTAAGTCAATTGGTGCCCAACTAGTATATCCGAAAAGCTCTACACCCTCTTCAATAGCTGCTTCCATTGCTTTAAAGTGACTCTTGAAGTATTCGATACGGTAATCATCATGCACTTTCCCATCCTCCGTGAGAACGTCTTTTGTGCCCATTCCGTTTTCAACAATCAATAGTGGTTTATTGTATCGGTCATATAATTCGATTAATGATATTTTAAGCCCTAATGGGTCAATTTGCCAACCCCATTCTGTTGAAGGTAAGTATGGATTTTTAACACCCATTACTGTATTCCCAGCAGTTGTTTCTTGATCTGTACGAACTGCCTCTGTTAGTGACATATAGTAACTGAACGATACAAAATCCACTGTATTCTCTGCTAAGATTTCTAAATCTCCTGGCAACATCTCGATATGAATGCCTTCGCGTTCAAAACGTTTTAACACAAGTGGTGGGTATTTCCCAAATACTTGCACATCCGCAAAGAAGTAGTTATCCAAGTTGCGTTTCAATGTTTTTTCGACATCTTCTGGTTTACATGTGTTTGGATAGCACGTTAATTTCGTTAACATACATCCCATTTGGCTACCTGGAATAATTTCATGGCATAATTTCGTCACGAGTGAACTGGCCACAAATTGGTGATGAAGTCCTTGATAAACGACTTCTAACTCTTTTCCTTCTGGGCAACGGTCTGGAATAATTCCGGCAGTTGTGAATGGGTGACGAACGATACTATCAATCTCGTTGAAAGTTAACCAGTATTTCACGTAGTCTTTGTATCGCTCAAAGCAGACTTTACTGAACTTCACGAAGCAGTCGATTACTTTACGATCAACCCATCCATTATATTTTACGGCTAGGGCTAATGGCATTTCGTAGTGCGATAATGTCACGATTGGTTCGATACCGTTTTTCTTTAATTCCTTGAAGACATTGTCATAGAACGCAAGGCCTTCTTCATTTGGTTCCTCTTCTTCACCAGTTGGGAAGATTCGGCTCCAAGCAATCGACATACGAAAGGCTTTGAAGCCCATTTCTCCAAAAAGTGCGATATCTTCTTTATAGTGATGGTAGAAGTCGATCCCACGACGTTTTGGAAACTCATCATCTGTTAAATGATCCATGGCATATTGAATTTTTTCTGTTGAGACATGATTATGTCCTGCATAGTCTTCAACGCTTAAATCTTTTTTGAAAGTCGCAACATCGGCAACGGATAATCCTTTTCCACCAACATTAAACGCTCCTTCTACTTGGTTGGCCGCAACTGCGCCACCCCATAAAAATCCTTTTGGAAAACTCATCATCTGACTCCTCTCTTACACTAATGTAGCTAATTTTGCTTCTGGATTCGCTTCTTCAACAACCTCGAAGTCCACTTTTTCATTGGTACGGTTTGTAAAGATCGCAATGACGATTGGATTGTATCCTGCTTCTTTAATCGCTTCTTGATCAAACTCTACTAGTACTGCTCCACGGTCTACTGCATCTCCTTCTTTGACTTTCACATCGAAGAATTTACCTTCTAGTTTAACAGTGTTGATCCCAATATGGAACAAGATTTCATTTCCTAAGTCTGTTTTAAATCCAAGTGCATGTTTTGTTTGATACACCATTTCAATTGTACCATTGGTAGGTGCTAATAATTTTCCATCTACAGATTCAATCGCTACGCCTTCTCCTAATACTTTAGAAGAGAAAACTTCATCTGGAACTTGGTCTAATGCAACGATTTTACCTGTTGCAAATGCATTTAAATCTTCAGAAGTTGAAGGAACTTCCTCAACAGATTCTTCTTTTTCTTCGTCTTTATATAGAACGAACGCTAATACAAAGGATACCACAAATGAAACTGCAAAACCGATACATGCTTTCAAGAAGTTATCTGCAATCGTTTCTGATACGAACATTGACATTGCTGGGAAACCAGGCCCTACTAATACATAAGCTTCAACGGCTGCATACCCTAAGTATAAACCACTAATAAGAGAACCTAGAACAACACTGGCAAGAACTTTTTTGTGTAATAATGTTACCCCATATAGAGCGGGTTCTGTGATACCACAGAAGGCTGAAATTCCTGCAGAAAGAGCTGTTGCCTTTAATGTTTGGTCTTTTGTTTTTAAAGCTACTGCAAATGTTGCTCCACTTTCCGCGATGTTGTGAGCTAAAGATGCTGGCATATATAGTGCTTCTTTCTTTAATTCACCCATAGTTGCTACAGCGTAAGGAATCATTGCTTTGTGCATCCCTGTTGACACCATGAATGGTAAAACTGCTGCTAATAAACCAACTGCAACCCAACCAATTTTTTGGAATAAGAATAATACGAATGTTGCAAAAAGTGATCCCACATTATATCCAAGAGGTCCTAAGATGAGTAATGAAAGTGGTACTGTCACTAGCATACTTACCATCGGTACGAAGAAAATACGAATTGCTTTTGGGGTGACTTTCGTTAATTGTTTTTCTAAGAAAGCATACACGATAACTGTAAGAATCGCTGGGAATACTTGGTATGGATACGCAATATTTTGTAATCCTACACCAAATAAGTCGGCTGATTTACCAAGTAAGGCCAACATGTTTGGTAATAATAGCGCTCCAACGACTGACATTGCTACTAATTGATTTGCTTTTAATTTACGTGCAGTAGTAATCGCAACAAGTAAAGGCAAGAAGTATAATGGTGCATCCCCGATAAGTGTGAAGATTTGGTAGGTACTTCCTGCTTTGTCAATCCATCCAAAAGAAGCACATAGAGTCATGAGAGATTTCAAAATTCCCCCACCGGCCATGGCTGGAACTAATGGTTGGAATACCCCAACGATGAAGTCTAATAAATAACTTCCTGCATCTTTCCAATCAAATGATTTCTTAGGCGCTTGAGTTGTAGCAAAACTACCGTCAACTAATTTTTCTACTTCTTCATATACTTCTACAACTTCATTTCCAATAACAACTTGGAATTGTTGTTTTCCTTCGATGACATTTAGTACTCCTTGAAGAGCTTTGATTTTATCCGCTTGTGCTTTTGAATCGTCCACAAGCGAGAAACGTAAACGTGTCGAACAATGCTCTAAATGCGCAATGTTTTCTTTGCCTCCTACTAGCGAAATGATTGAACTCGCCAACTCTTTGTAATTCATGGTTTTTCCTCCTTTGGATTTTGAGTAACAAAAAAGCAGACAGAATCCAACACAAATAAACTTAATGGTTTATTGTATGAGATCCTGCCTGCTTTACCAGTTACATGTCTTTTTGTTACGTTCATATTATCACTTGAATTTTATTTTTGCAAGCGTTTTTAAAAAAGTTTTTTTCAAAAAATATAAAATATTATATTGGATATGTATTTTCAACGTTTATTTAACGAGACTGTTTAGGGTTCATTATACTTATAACTATAAACTTTTCCACACAAAAAACCAGAGCTCTCGCCCTGGTTTTTCAAGTTTATTCAGTTGTTTTTAGTTCTCCTATACCGGTAACACTTCTTTAAGGAGCTATCCCGCGCTTTACTCTATAAAAATGATCTTATGATATTTACACTACAAACCATTAGCAATAGCGTCATCATAAAACTATACATAAATGAAACATGCTTTTCTTTTAATAAGTGATTGATTTTCGTACCAAAATAGCCTCCTCCGATTGCGGTTATGACAATCATTGGCACCATCTGAAGATTAAAACCTGCAGAAGCGCCTTTCAGCACAATCATCAAAATTTTTGGTACTTGCGCAAAGAAAATCATGCCAATGGAGTATGGTGTAGATTCTTTGGCAGTCATTGACATGAATCCTAGAAGTACAATAATATTTAAAGGTCCTCCTCCGATTCCTAGAAAGACCGATAACGCCCCCACTCCCATCCCGAATGAGAAAATCGTCCACTTATTTTTTATTTCAAACTTTGGAAACCAGGATTGTCGTATTGTAAATAACAACACTGTAATGAGGACGAACAACAATAAAAATGATTGAACTCTTGTCACAACATTGTTATCTAATAAAACAACAACCTTCTTAAATACTTGTTCTCCAATATACCCTCCCAATAGAGAGCCTACTGATAGTGTCAGCATGATTTTGGAATCAAATCCCTGCCCGCTTTTACGATGTTTGTATAGGGAGGATAAGCACATCGAAAATACGGCAATGGTAGAATAGATACCGATAGTCGCTACACTGTCTACTCCAATCAAATCGAACACCGGTTTAATGATAGCTCCACCACCAGCACCGGTTGTTGCACCCAGAGCAGTTGCCAAAAATATTACTATTCCGTATATCCATATCATCAAAATCACTACCTTATGCTAAATTCTCTCCATTTGAAGCAATTACTTTTTTATACCAATCAAACGATTTCTTCTTATAGCGACGGAACGTTCCTTCGCCTCGATCGTTTACATCTACATAAATGAATCCATATCGTTTTTTCATCTCGCCTGTAGACCACGCAATTAAATCGATACAACCCCAAGGTGTATATCCCATTAAATCAACACCATCTAATTCAACCGCATCTTTCATCGCTTGAATATGTTGTCGTAAATAATCAATACGATAGTCATCCTCAACCGTTTCATCCACCAACTCATCTACAGCCCCTAAGCCATTTTCAACAATAAATAATGGAACATGGTAGCGTTCATACATTTCACATAAGGCAATTCTTAACCCTAGAGGATCCAACGTCCATCCCCATTCAGTCACTTCTAGATATGGGTTTTTATACGCTAAAATATTATTCCCCGGTGTTTTAGGTACGCTCGTATCTGTTGTGGACATCGTTGACATATAGTAGGAGAAGCTAATAAAATCTACACAACCTTTTTGCAAGATTTCAAGGTCTCCCTCTTGCATTTCAATTACAATCCCTTTGCGTTCAAACTCTTTCAATTTATAGTTTGGATAATAGCCTTTCACCATCACATCTAAATAAAACTCAACTTGTCGTTTATAACGGATATTCTCCATGACGTCTTCCGGTTTCGATGTCATGGCATAGCTAGGTGCATACATCACCATGTTTCCAATTTGAGCTTCTGGCATAACCTCATGACATAAACGAACCGCTTTAGCTGAAGCTAGAAACACGTGATGGACGGCTTGAAATTTAGTTTGTTCATCATTTGGATGAATTCCTAATTGTAACCATGAACGTAACACATTAATTTCATTAAAGGTCAACCAGTATCTAACTTTGCCCTTATAGTGGTTGAATACAGCAGATACATAATTCATAAAGAAATCAATCGTCTCTCTACTTGTCCATCCATTATAGTGATCGGCTAAATATAAAGGCATATCAAAATGACACAAGGTCACAACGGGTTCAATTCCGTATTTTGAACATTCATCAAAAATCTTATCATAGTAGGCTAATCCTTCTTCATTCGGCTTTTCCTCTACGCCATTAGGAAAGATTCGTGTCCAAGAAATAGACATACGATAGGCTTTAAACCCCATTTCTGCAAACAATCGAATATCTTCTTGATAATGCTCATAGAAGTTAATGGCTTTATGTGAAGGGTAATACTCATTCTCGTCAATAGCGCCTACTGCACCCTCGGGAACAGCAGACAGACGTTCCTCTTTACAAAGAATTCCTTCCGCCGTTCGAAAAGTGATTTTTCGTGGAGTGGCAAAATCTCCTACCGTTAACGTATCCATAGTGGACAGTCCCCTTCCACCTTCTTGATACGCTCCTTCAATTTGGTTTGCGGCGGTTGCTCCACCCCATAAAAAATTTTCTTTAAAACTCATGGAAATCGTATCCTTTCTGTTTATAAAATATCGCCTTCATAAACTTTCCCTTCGTGTTTAAGAGAGATATCCTTTCCTTTTGATTCTGTGACAATCATCATAATCGTTGGGTCATACCCTTCACTAACCACTAATTCTCTATCGAAGCGTGCTAATACTTGTCCTGCTTGTACGTGCTCTCCCGTTTGAACAGCTGGCTCAAAGCCTTTTCCAGATAATTCAACCGTATTAATTCCAATATGAACCAGTACTTCTACCCCATCTTCACGCACGATTCCATAGGCATGTCCTGTTGGGAAAACTGAAACGACTGTCCCATTGACTGGAGACACAACTGTATTCGAAGTCGGATTCACCGCTACTCCATCTCCCATTGCTTTAGAAGAAAAGACTGGATCGTTTACATTTTCTAACGGCAACAATTCTCCTTCTGCTACCGCTACGAACGTATCATCAGCAACCACTGTCGCTAAAACTTCTTTATTCCCTTGTTCGTTCGGAAGCCCAAAAGCAAATGAGCATAAGAACGCAGTCACAAATGCAATTCCACAAGCAATCGATGCGTGAACAATAATATGAGGGGCGTCCGCACTAAAGTAACTTGGAATCGATAATAATCCTGGAGGTACTTGGGCAAAACGACCCACTCCCATGATTCCTAAATAAAAACCTGCAACTCCTCCGCCAATCATTGAAGCATATAAAGGTCGTCTATATTTTAAGTTCACACCATAAAGAACAGGTTCTGTAATCCCTAAAACTGCTGAAATCCCAGTAGAAACTGTTAAACCCTTGAGCTCTTTATTCTTCGTTTTAAATGCAAGTGCTAATGCAGCTCCACCTTGAGCAAGATTGGAAACCATCATACCAGGTCCTGCAACTGTATCTACCCCTTTGGTTGTCAGTAAGTTGATTCCAATCGGAATAATCCCATAGTGCATTCCTGTCATTACTAATAGTGGCGTTGTCGCGCCGACTAATAGCGGTACAAACCACGGAACGACACCGTTTAAATAGGCCACTCCTCCATTAAGTAAACCTGCTAACCACGTTCCAAGAGGTCCAATCACAATAAAACTTGCTGGTAAGACAATTAATAAAGTAATCATTGGTGCCAAGAAAATTCTTAAAACCGCAGGTGTTAATCGAGTCACAACTGGTTCCACAATCGATAAGAACCATACTGCCAAAATAATTGGAACGACTGACGAACTATACGTAGCAGGAGTTACTGGAATTCCAAATAGTGTAATCGCATTTCCAGATTCTTTTGCAGCAGTGATCATGTTTAAAAACGTTGGGCTAATGAGCGCTGCACCAACTGTCATCGCTAAATATTGATTCGTGTTGAATTTTTTAGCAGCTGATGCGGCCAAAATGACAGGTAGGAAATAAAAAATGGTATCTCCAAATAAGTTTAAAAATTGATAGGTCGTGTCTGATTTTTGAAGTACTCCGAAAATCATGCAAAGCGATAGAACCACCTTAATCATCCCTGCCCCAGCCATCACTGGAACAATTGGGACAAACATCCCCGCAATTGTATCTAAGACTTTTGCAACTTTCCCTTTTTCCTCCTCAACAGGGCCTTCGCTACTAACAAATTGAGCCATTTCATTAATCTTATGAAACACATCTGCCACATCAGGACCAATAACAATTTGATATTGTCCTCCGCTTTGAATGATATCAATGACCCCTTATGTATTCTTCAGACCTTCTGTATCTGCCTTTTCTTCATCCTTTAAGTTAAAACGTAATCTAGTTGCACAGTGAATCAGTGAATTGATATTTTGTTCACCACCCACTTTTTCCAAAATAGTTGCTGCTAATTCTGTGATATTTTTAGCCATAACGGACTCTCCTTTTGATTGATACGTTCATTCTATTAAGTCCAACCGACACTCTCAATAGGATTTCCACATCTTTCATCACCGTTGTTAAAATCATTAGAAAAAAAGAATAAACTCTGCAACAGTGTTGCAGAGTTTATTCTTTTGAATCATTTAATAGTGGGTTAGTTGAACGGCGTTTTCGCTCAAACTCATGAGTTACTTTTCGTTTGTTTCGATAATTCTCTTCATAATTTTCACTGAAGACACCAGAATATAAAGTGTCTAGCAATAAAGATAAAGAAATCATGGATGAAAAATTACCTAATGTATCCACTAATTTCTCACGAGTGGATAAGTGCAATGTTAATGGAGAATAATTAGCTAAACGGTTTTCCCCATAAGACGTAATACTCATAAAAGGAATCTGTAACTCTATTAATTTTTGAGCTACTAATAATAACGTTTCTACTTCCCCTGAATAAGACAGTAAAATAAAACACTGTTTTTTATTCGCGTAAGCCGCTTGAAAATAGAAATTGTCCATTCGATTTTCGACGATAACATTTTTTCCAATCTTCAGCATTCTATTTCTAAAAGTATTGGCTAATTCTAGAAAATCTCCTGCAGCACTAATGACGATTGTTTCAGCTTCCAACAACATTCGTGTCGCCTTTTGGATAGAATCATGGTGCATTAAGGACACTGTATCTTCTACGGTCTCTTTATAAAGTGTCGCCATCTTATTTCCTAAGACTTTATCCCGATCTTGTGGTAGAAAAGGTCTGTTAGGATTAATATCACTAAAATTAGAATCTAAGTAATCTAATTCTTTAAGGTATACCTCTTTAAAATGATTAAAACCCGTATATCCAATTAGTTGGCAAAATCTACTAATAGATGAAGGATGCACATATAACTCAGCAGCAATCATCCTAGTGCTTTTTTCTTTTATCGCATGTCCAATATTAAGAAAATAATCTGCAATTGTCTTTTCAACTTCTGTCATTCTTTCTTGCTCTGACAATTTTTCAAAGATTAACATTATTTTTTCTCCTTTTACTTCATCCCATTATAAATCTCATCCGCGATTTCAACCCCGATTTGCTCTTGCTGCTCGAGCGTCAAGGCGTG
>QWCI01001261.1_pt1 | contig 10164 bp, 6 predicted proteins | sample 1972541 | NCBI WGS metagenome assembly QWCI01 (sample SAMN09866712, study PRJNA288562) | Human oral metagenome isolate term3_saliva, whole genome shotgun sequencing... | isolation source: mouth | host: Homo sapiens | place: USA: California | reverse complement strand
AGGCTTCGCTTTTTTCGATGTTTTGGCATCAACCTTTTGCGCTGTTTTCGTACGCTTGATGTTCCAATCGGTAGGATCGATGGGATATTCGCTGCCGTCTTCTTTGATGATGCGCTCCAATTCGCGGTCGATGTCTTCGGCTGTTGTGGGCTTCTCGGGCTGCTTGGTCACCGTTTTTACGGGTTCGGTGAGCAGTTGTAAAGTCGATATTTTGAGCGGTGCGAAATGCTGTTGATAAAACTTTTCGTAGTCCCGATAGCTGAAGGGGTGGCCGATGAGCGCCAGGTTTTCTTGACTGATGATGACGGAATGTGCCTGTTTGCTTAGGCTTTGGATGGCCGTCTGTTGATGAACAGCACGGGCATATTGCAGCGCCTCGTCGTAGTTTTGAAAGCCTCCGACCACCATTTGATGCACACCTTCGCGGCGCTCAATCTGAATATCGAAATTGCGCACGAGATAGTTGGTGAAGTTATATTTGGCCAACTCGAACAGTAATTGATTTTCATTCACGGCATCGGGCGCATAGACCATCACGTAGAGGAAGGGAGTTTGTCGCTCGTTGCTGAATTTCACTTGGTGCAAGGCATCGCTATCATTGAGCACTTCGCTGCGCCGTTGCCACATGTTTTCAAGATCGAATCGACCATTGTTGGGTGTCTTTCCCGCCTGAATGCCATTGATGATCATGCCCGCCATGGTGGCGAGTGGACTATTGGGGTGGGCTGAAAGAAGCGTGTTCAACCGTTGCAAAGCGGTGGAAAGACGGCCTTGATGAAGCTGATTGAGGGCACTGATTATGAGAAATTTATCGTGATTGTTGCCCTTCGGAAAACGTTTCTGTGCCGTTTCAAACAACTGGTCGACGCGTTCTTTATCATCATGTTTAAATGCTTCGTAGGCAGCTGTGTAGAGCGAATCTTCAATTTGTTCACCTCGGCGCGCGTCCTCTGCATAATGGGGACTGCGCAACTGTCGCGCCACTTCGCTCTGTGGATATTCCTGTTCGAGTCGTTGAAGGTAGTGTTGTGCCAAGGAGGGTTGCTGTTGGCGCATGTAGATGAGATACAGCCGGTGATACACTTCATCGCGTTGTGCAAAGGATGGAAACTCATGCAGCAGGCGCAACAGGTAGCGTTGGCTGAGATCGGGGCGGTCGAGCAGGTCGTTAAAGAGCAATCCGCTGTGGAAAAGGGCTTGCGAAAGTTTTTCGTTGCTGGCTTGTATTTGTGCTGGCGTGTGCGGAATTTGCTTGAGATAATAAGCCGGTTGATGAGGATCATTGTCTAAGGAGTCGGATGCTTGATGCTGTTGTGCAAAGTCCTTTTCGGTTTTATCATTGAGCGTGTCGTTAGGAACTACGGCGATATCATCCATGTTGACCACCGTTTTATTTTCGCGTTGCCAGTTGTCTTCGTTTTTTCGGTGCCCCCATGTGCGTTGAAACTGCTCAATGCCTCGTGCCACCAACACCGGATTGTAGAAATACCATGTGTTGCTGCCTGCACTGGGTGTTGGCATGGGTTGTGCAAAGCCTGTAGCAGTGTTGTCGTTTTGGGGCTGTGTGGCTCGGCGTTCTTTTTGTTTTAGTGCTGCAATCATGCGTTTGATGATGGCATCACGCTGTGCATCGCTTATCTTTGATAGGCGTTGCAGCGAGTCTTGCAATGCCACTTCATCGGTAAACGGCACGAGCCGTTCTAATTGTTGCTGGCGAAGCGCCAAACGGTCATAGTCTTTTCGGTCGCGGTCTAACAAGCCAATGGCCTGATCGTAGCAGCGCTTGGCATCGCCAAAACGTTCTTTGTCCCAATAAAGATTGCCGAGTTTGAGCAGCAGCACGCCCTTCTCTATGCCTTGTTGTGTGGCGCGTTCGTTGCCTTGTTCGTAGGCTTCGATGGCGCGGAGTGTGTCGCGTTGTGCAAGATAGATGTTGCCTAAGGCATAAAACACCTGGTCGAGATAGGCCTGATTGTTTTCGTTGCGTGCCATTCGGCGCAATTTTGCAATCATCTTTTGCTGGTTACCTGGCGCCATTACCTCGGTCATGGCGATGCGGGCATGAAACGAAAGCTCGTAGGAGGGGTTGAGCGCTATCACCTTTTTGAAAGCCTCGTAGGCCTGTGTGGGCTGTTTTTGTTGCGTGAACAGTTGCCCCAAGAGAAACCACTCGCGTGCCTTTTGTTTGCGCCGCATCTCGTGTTTGATGACGCGTTGCAAATAGACGATGGCCTGTTGCGTGTCGCCCGTGTGCAGATAGTAGTCGGCATAGGTGTAGTCCCATTCTTTTTGTGCCTGCCAGTGCATGGAGTCGCGTGCCATGTTGCGCAACACCTCTTCGGCATCATAGTGCCAACCGGCCTCGATATAGCTTTTGGCCAACCAGGCTTGCGCACGTTGATAGATGGCGGGTTGCGTGGCATAGAGGCGGCTCATGTAGGCAAAGGTGGAGATAGCATTTTCAAAATCGCCTTTGAAAAATTGTGCACGCCCCATCAAGAGCCACACCTTCCATATCGTAGGGTTGTATTCCCGCCGGTTAAGCCACTCGACATCTTCGGGCGTTTTGCGGCGGTTTTTGTCCCAAATGGGGTGGCGCTTGATGCTGTGCAGGCGAATAGCTTTCTCACATTTGGCAATGGCGAGGTCGTAGTTGGCTTGTCCTATGGCGCGACTCTCTTTGTTGCCGATGGTGTAGAGCGGCAGTTGTTCGGTAAAATGGTCGTGATGTTCGTTTTCTTTTTCCAACGAAGCGTCGATATAGGCCACCGAGGCGTTGTAGTAAACATTATATTTCGTGTGAAACGATTGCCACCATCGCGTGGCTAAAGTGTTGCGTTTTGTGGCGCAATTTGATAGCAATAGCATGGCAAAACATGCTGAAATGGCGGCAAATTTAGCATTCATTGTTTGGCGAGGAGTTTGGAAATGCCGAAAACAAGGATGCTCACAAAGATGATGGTTGCGCCCGAAGGTACGTTGAGCAGGTAGCTGAGGCTTAGTCCAAGGAGGCAATCTATCCAGCCAAAGCCAATGGAAAGCAGCATCATGCGCTTGAAATGACAGGTGAAGAGGTTGGCGGTCATTTGCGGAATGGTGAGCAGACTGAGCGAGAGCACGATGCCCACCATGCGCAAAGTCGACACGATGGTCATGGCGATGAGGGCCATCATGACATATTCAATGGCGCGCACGGGCAGGCCTTGCGATAGGGCAAAGGTGCGATCAAAGGCTATACAGAGCACCGCACGATAGCACAATGCCACAAAAAGGATGACCACCACGGCCAGCACAGCAAGGAATAAGAGGTCGGAAGTGTCGATGGTGAGGATGCTGCCAAAGAGGAATGAGGGCAGGTCGGGGATAAAACCCGGCGTGAGGAAGCAGCAAATGATGCCGACGCTCATGCCGAAAGTCCAAAACAAGGCGATGGCCGAGTCTTCGCGCACATGCTCTTTTTGCGCCATATATTCCACGCCAAAGGCGCTCAAGATGGCAAAAAGCGTGGCCGAAAGAATAGGGTTGATGCCCAGGAAGACACCTAAACCGATGCCACCAAACGATGCGTGGGTGATGCCACCACTGATGAACACCAGACGGCGCGCCACGATATAGGTGCCGATGATGCCGCAAACGATGCTGGCTAAGCACGCCCCTAAGAGGGCATTTTGGAAGAAGGTGTAGTGAAGCAGGTCAATCATGGGCTAACGCTATATAATCGTCTTTAATTTGGTTGGGCATGTTGATGCCACGCAGAATGAGGCTTCTGTTCCATGCTTTCACCTCATCGGGACGCATGGTTTGCATCACTTCGGCAAAGGCTTCGGCCTCGTCGTCGCTAAAATCATCGGACGCACGCCCTTTAAACCGGTCGAGTTCTTCGTCGTCGAAATATTCAATGGGTTGCGTGGCTGCAAGCATCATGCATTCTTGTTCGCAGAGATCGTTTTCACCCGAGCAGGTGGCACACGAGTCATGCACGACAAGGGGCGCCTCGGGCTCGCCTTTTTTATGGGCGATTAACGTGCCAATGGCCGTGAGAAAGCCTAAGGCAAGGAGTGAAAGCAGCAGATAAATCATAGGTGGAAGCCAGCTTTTTGGAGGTCGTCCCAATAGTGGGGATAGGATTTACTCACCACTTCGGGGTGGTTGATGCGCAGCCCCTTGATGCGGAATGCGGCCGGCGCAAAGGCCAATGCCATGCGATGATCGGCATAGGTTTCAATGGGTTCGGTCGATGGTGTGCAGCGTTCGCCTTCCCAAAATAGCTCGTCGTCGTTGGCCGTGTCTATCACGTAGCCCAACTTTCGCATTTCGGTTTGCAGCGCCTCGATGCGGTTGCATTCCTTCATGGTGAGGGTTTGCAGCCCTTTAAAATGAAACTTCACATCCATGAGCGCACAGCACACCACAAAGGTTTGTGCCAAATCGGGCGCGCCTGTGAAGTTGTAGTCTAAGCGATGGAGCGGGCATGGCTGGCGATGCAGCGTGATGGTGGTGGGCAGGCCGTGCTCGGTGGAAGCGAAATGGGTTTTGATGCCCAAGAGCGAAAAGAGGTATTTCACCACCGAGTCGCCCTGAATCGAACCATCCATCAGGCCCATGAGTTGCACGTGGGCAGTTGTTTCGGGTGCCAATGCCATGAGCGCATACCAATAGCTGGCGGCGGTCCAGTCGCTCTCTATGGTGTAGGAGCAGGGCGCATAGGGTTGCGGTTCCACGCGAATGGTGTTGCTGTCAATCCAATCGGCTTTGGCATGGAAATCGCGCATCATGCAAAGCGTCAGGTCAATATAGGGGCGCGAGCTGATGTCGCCTGTGAGTTTCAGTGTCAGCCCCTGCGGCATGGTGGGCGCAATGAGAAGCAGCGCCGTGGTGAATTGCGAACTCACATGCCCAGGAATTTCAATCGTTCCGCCCTCGATGGGGTGGCCTTGGATGCGCAAGGGAGGAAAGCACGGTTGCCCTTCGTAGTGAATGGTTGCGCCAAGTTGCCGCAGCGCGTCCACCAAAATGCCGATAGGACGCTGTTGCATGCGCGCTGTTCCGGTGAGGATGTGCTCGCCCTCGCCAATCGACAGATAGGCCGTTAGAAAGCGCATGGCACTGCCGGCACCGTGAATATCGATGGTGTGGGGCATGTTGTGCAGTGCATGTTGCAGCACAAGGGTGTCGTCGCAGTCGCTCAAGTGATGTAATGTGGTGGTGCCTTTCGTGAGTGCCTGCATGATGAGAGCACGGTTGCTGATACTTTTGCTGGCCGGGATTTGCAGGGCGATGTTGAGTTCGTCGGGTGCTTGAATTGTATAGAACATGCTGTGGAATATTACCAGTTTCGATGTTGTTGCAAAAGTACAAACAAAAAGTGAGAAATCAAACCCCATGAGGTTTGAAATGCGCCTGCTCCACCTTATTTTCAGTTGTTTATGTTATGAGGGTAGTTTGTTTCCCAATCGGAAACAGACTACCCTCCACTTGCTAATGTGTTGTTTGTTTTATAGATGATTGCTCCAATGCTTTTCCTCCAAGTCCGAAGGCTGCCGTCTTACCTTTTCGTGGTTTATTCCACCGTCCACGTGTCGTTGGTTTCTAACAATTCGGCAAAGTTGTGATAGTTTTGCTTTGCTTTTTGCTCGGCCAACTGCTCGTAGATGCAATCGTTGTAGGTGGGGGCGGGCACATCGCGGATGACACCCAAGGCCACAGGAAAGCCGTCTTCGTTGCGCATCATGGCTAATTTCATTTGCAGTGTATTGTCGGTGCAATGGGCATCGTGCACGAGGATATCGCTCTTTTTTACGCCGTCTTCGCCTACTTTTACCACCTTCAGGCCAAATCCCTCTTGCATTAGCCCCCATTCTTTGTTCGCGCCGAACAGCATAGGCTGGCCGTGTTCCAAATAGATGGCGTGCATTTCGCGCCCTTCGCGGGTGTAGATGGGTGCATAGCAACCATTGTTGAAAATCATGCAGTTTTGTAAAATCTCGCAGACGGCCGCTCCTTTATGTTGCTGTGCGGCTTTCAGAAGTGCCACCGTGTGGGCGCTATCGTTGGCCACCGCACGACCAAAGAATTGTCCGCGCGCACCGAAACAGAGTTCGGCGGGGCAGAAGGGGTCTTCGACGGTACCATAAGGGCTCGACTTTGATACGAAACCGCGCGGAGAGGTGGGCGAATATTGCCCCTTGGTGAGGCCATAGATGCGGTTGTTCAGCAAGATGATGTTGAGGTCGATGTTGCGGCGAATGGCATGGATAAAATGGTTGCCGCCAATGGCTAAACCGTCGCCGTCGCCCGAAATTTGCCACACGGTGAGCTGTGGGCGAACCACTTTCACGCCACTGGCGATGGCTGCTGCACGCCCATGAATGGTTTGCATGCCATAGGTGTTGACATAATAGGACAGGCGGCCGCTACAGCCGATGCCCGAAATGACGGCCGTTTCGTGGGGCGGAATGCCTAATTCGACCATGGCTTTGTGCAGCGAATTGAGGAAAAAATGGTCGCCGCAACCCGGGCACCAGCGCGGTTTGCCCTTTTTATAATCATTGATAGTGTATTCCATTGTGATGTATTATTGGTGAATGATGTTTGAAAACGCTTTCGTGAGTTTGCTCACTTTCAGAGGCTGCCCCGTGACTTCGTTGTATTGGCGTGGCGCAAAGCCATCGATTTTCATGCGCAGATAGGCCGCGAACTGACCTAAATTCTGTTCGGCAACCACCACTTTGGGATAGCCGAGGAGTACGCGTGCCGCATTTTGTGGCAGCGGATTGATGAATTTGAAATGGGCTAATGCCACCTTCTCGCCTTTGCTGCGCAGCGCTTCCATAGCCGTATAGAGATGGCCGAAGGTGCCGCCGAAACCCACAATGAGCAGCTCGGCATCGTCTTTGTCGCCGAAAACGGGCACGTCGGGCACATCGATGCCCGCCACTTTGCCGGCACGCAGCCGCGTCATGCGGTCGTGGTTTTCGGGATTGTTGGAGATAACGCCCGTGCTACAGTCCTTCTCCAATCCGCCTATCACATGCTCAAAGCCCGGCATGCCCGGCGTGGCCCAATAGCGTGCCAGCGTTTTCTCGTTGCGTTTATAGGGCGAAAAGGTGTCGCGCAGCGCCGCAGTGGCCATGGGTGGCGTGATGGTGGGCAAGTCGTTGAGCGATTTCAAGTGCCATGCGCCCGAACCGTTGGCGATATAAGCATCGCTCAGCACCACCACGGGCGTCATGTACTCCACGGCCATCTTGCACGCATCGAATGCCGCTTGGAAACAGTCGGTGGGCGATGTGGGCGCTATCACGGGCATAGGACTTTCGCCGTTGCGGCCGAAGAGCACCTGCAGCAAATCGGTTTGCTCGGTTTTGGTGGGAAGGCCTGTCGACGGACCGCCGCGCATCACGTCGACAATCACCAAGGGCAGCTCGTCCATCACGGCCAAGTTCATGGCTTCGGATTTCAAACAAATGCCTGGTCCCGATGTGGAGGTGACGCCCAACGCACCCGCAAACGAGGCGCCGATAGCCGTGCAGCAAGCGGCCAACTCGTCTTCGCATTGCATGGTGACGACACCCATGGCTTTGTGTTTCGCCAGCTCGTTGAGAATGTCGGTGGCTGGTGTGATGGGGTAACTGCCGAGAAACAGGCGCAGTCCTGCGCGCTCGGCGGCGGCCATGAGCCCATAGGCAATGGCTTTGTTGCCCGTGATGTCCATGTAACGCCCCGGCCGTTTGTGAATCGACTCGATGCGATAGGTGGCTGGAACCGAAGCGTGGGTGTTGTAGCCATAATCATAACCGGCATGCAGTACGCGGATGTTATTTTCGGCCACATCGGGCTTTGCTTTAAACTTTTTGCGCAGATAGTTCTCCACCAACGACCGACTGCGGTTGAAGAGCCAACAAACGATGCCCAAAGCAAACATGTTGCGGCATTTCAACACGGCTTTGTTGTCGAGCGCAGTGTCGCGCAAACAGGCCTTTACCATCGATGTGATGGGGCACGCCACCACGCGATCGCCATCGATACCGAGCTCTCCAAGATAGTCGTTGGTTTGAAATTCGGCCTTGCGCAAGTCCTCTTCTTTGAAGTTGTCGCTGTCGATGATGATGGTAGCCGAGGGTGCTGCATGCTGAATTTGCGTTTTCAGTGCGGCGGCATTCATTGCCACGAGCACATCGCAAAGGTCACCTGGCGTGAGCACCTCGTCTTCACCAATTTTCACTTGGTATCCGCTCACGCCCGACAGCGAACCTTGTGGCGCGCGAATGTCGGCAGGATAGTCCTGCAGCGTGGAGATGCCGTTGCCTACTTCGGCCGAAATCATCGAAAAAATGGTACCGGCCAATTGCATTCCGTCGCCCGAATCGCCCGAAAAACGAACGGCGACCTGATGCAACTCTTTTACTTGAATTCCTTTCATAGACCTTTAGGTTAGAAACACCTCAAAAGTAGAAGATTTTTATGAGACGGGCAAACGATAAGCATATTATTTTGCTCTCGGGGCGAAAAAATAGCGTTTCAGAAGGGAATGATGCCATGAAAATGTGCCATCCGCGCCCGTTGCGAAAGATATTTTAGAGCCAAAAAATATATTTTCTTAATGTATGCACCTCTGCGACAACGGGAAAATATATTTTCTTGATGTATGCACCCCTGCGACAACGAAAAAATATATTTTCTTGATGTATGCACCCCTGCGGCAACGGAAAAATATATTTTCTTGATGTATGCACCCCTGCGGCAACGGAAAAAATACATTTTCTCGATGTATGCACCCCTGCGGCAACGGAAAAAATACATTTTCTTGATGGATGCATCCTTGCAGCAACGGAAAAAATATATTTTCTTGATGTATGCACCCCTGCGCAACGAAAAGGTGTATTCTCAAAGCTGCGAACGGAAGGAAGAAAGCACCTTTTTTAATTGAAATCGTGCATTCGGGCAGCAGAAATCATCGTTTGTCCCCTTGTTTTTTATTAATTTTGCAGCCACGATGACAATCTTAATCACACTTCTCGTTTATTTTGGCGCGCTCTTGGTTTTGAGTCGGCTCACCACACGCCATTCCTCCAATGACACTTTTTATCGGGGCAACCGGCAATCGCCGTGGCCTTTGGTAGCCTTTGGCATGGTAGGCGCCTCCATTTCGGGTGTCACGTTTATCAGCGTGCCCGGCATGGCCGTCACCACACAGTTCACCTATCTGCAAATGTGCTTGGGCTTTGCCGTGGGCTATGTAGTGGTGGCCTTTGTGTTGCTGCCGGTTTACTATCGGCTCAACCTCACCACCATCTATAGTTATCTGCAAACGCGCTTGGGGCAACAGGCCTATAAGACGGGCGCAGGTTTCTTTTTGCTGTCGAAAATCTTGGGTTCGGCCGTCAAATTTGGTGTTATCTGCATGGTGTTGCAGCGATTTGTGCTCGACGCGTTGCACATTCCGTTTGCCCTCACCGTGGTGCTGATGATGGGACTCATCTGGCTCTACACGCGGCGCGGCGGCATTAAGACGCTCGTTTTCACCGACACGTTTCAAACTTTTTGCATGTTTGCCGCCTTGCTACTCATCATTTGGCAGGTGAACAGCGCGCTCCATTATTCGCTCTCCGACAGCCTACGCGCTATCGTGGCCGACGAACACAGCCGCATTTTTGTGTGGAATGATTTCATGAGTCGGCAGAATTTCTGGAAACAGTTTCTCAGTGGCATCTTCGTGGTGGTGGTGATGACGGGGCTGGATCAAGACATGATGCAGAAAAACCTCACGTGCAAGGGGCTGCGCGAGGCACAAAAAGATATGTGCAGCTATGGATTGGCTTTCTTTCCCGCCAACTTGTTGTTCTTGGCTCTCGGCGTGTTGCTCATGCAGTTGGCCGCGCAGCAAGGCTCGCCGCTGCCGGCATTGACCGACGATTTGCTGCCTCTTTTTGCCGCATCAGGCCGCTTGGGCACGGCCGTCGTGGTGTTTTTCACCATCGGCATCGTGGCCGCCAGCTTCTCGAGTGCCGATAGTGCGCTCACGGCGTTGACGACAACGTGGTGTGTCGACATTGCCGAGCGTCCCCACGATGAGCGACTTCGACGACGCACCCATGCGCTCATGGCTGTGGCTTTTGCAGTCATGATTTTAATTTTCAATGCGGTCAACACCACAAGCGTCAT
>QWCI01001549.1_pt1 | contig 10165 bp, 8 predicted proteins | sample 1972541 | NCBI WGS metagenome assembly QWCI01 (sample SAMN09866712, study PRJNA288562) | Human oral metagenome isolate term3_saliva, whole genome shotgun sequencing... | isolation source: mouth | host: Homo sapiens | place: USA: California | reverse complement strand
AAAAGTCTATCATTTGTTCCAAAAATCTATATTTAATTCTTCCATTCCATATTTTCCTAAGAAATATGCACCTGACACAACCCAACCATAAGGAGGAATATAACCAGCACCTGTCATTATTAGGTCTAAACCTCCTTCACCTATAAAATTCTTCTTCTTTTCAATCATTTCATATATAGTCATACCAATAGAAGCCAGTCCAGAAGCTATACCCACTCCCTTTGCAGTTTTTGCAATACGACTAATAACTTTAGGATTAAATTCATAAGAAATATTATTGAACTTTACCGATGGTCTTATAGAACTCAGATATCAATTAAAATCTATCAGTGAAGCACCAGTACCAATCCCTGAATTAAAATTACCAATAGTGCTCCATTCCTTTGTGTCTACTAACCTTTCTGAAAAACGTCTCTCTAATGTTCCACCTGATTCATATCCTTTACCATCTTCTCCAAACGAAACATACCATTCTTTCCTATCATTTGCATAACGCACATTTCTAAAATCAACATTTTGCGCTTTCGCATAGTCCAACGCAGCATACTTTGTTGGGAACATTCCATAAAAATCTACTCGATTTACAGGATTATTGCCACCATAAGCATAAGGACTAACGCTATAATATTCCTCTGCCAAAGGATCTATTCTATCCCACGAAGGAAGAGCTGGACTATATTGCCGTGCCCCATAATCGTAAGTATTTAAACCATGCATTCTATCGAATTCTTTTCCATTATATTTCATAATAATTGTAAGCTTGTAGTGAATGTTTGGAAAGCAAAATTATTATACTCTTTCACGCCATAAATAAAATAAATAAACTATTATTACAAGAGATAGATTCATAACGATGAATAATATAGCTTGAACTCGCCATTTATTTAGAGATTCATTGTTATCAAATCGTTTCAAAGCCATTGGGATTCGTTTTTTTACCAAAAAAGACAACAAAACGTAAACTAAAATGTATATAATAAAACTCAAACTCCCCATATTAAAGAATCCGAGAACAAATATTGTTACAGGAACTGATCATTCTATCAAATTCTTTCATTGTATTTGTAGAGTCGTAATAAGGCTTTTAAACTACCAAAAGAAATCGTTAGTATGCTTTTACATAGCCCTCAGAAAACAAATATTTGTCGATTCGTCCCATTTTCTAAAAGTAATGTACCGTTGAGCATATAATTATCTCCGTCAAATTATAATGCGTACATATTTCATTAGTGCATAATAAAAAACTTTTTTGCATATAACGATTGTTTGTTAAATTGATTTTAATATTACAAAGGTATAATATTAAAAAAACATAACCAACAAAGAGAATAAAAAAATGGTTTTAATGGGTGTTTTAGAGAATAGAAAAGAATATTTTTTTGCTTTTATGGGTTTATTGTTCTATAAAAGTAAGAAAAAGCGGAGTAAATGTATAGTGAAAAGTAACCACTATGTTACGAAAAATATATGTTCGGTTTATTGAAACATTCTTTCGATATCAGCTTGTTTTAAAATTGTTAGAATGGGTTTTCCATTCGGTGTATAATTAACATTGGTGCATACAAACAACTGGTTTACAATATTCTCCATTTCTTCGTTGCTTAATACCTGTCCGTGTGGAATAGCTGCATTTTGTGCAAGACTTAATGCTAATTTTTTATCGATATCTTGTTTCACAGAACTTTCTCCTTCTATAGTAGAAGTAACCATTTCGTTCACAAGCATAGGCACATTTAGTCCTTCTATTCCTGTAGGAATACCATTTACAGCATAGCTTCCGCTACCCATATTGCTAAGTTCAAAACCCATAGTTTCCATTTCGAGAAGTATATTTTGCAACATAACTTCGTTGTTAGATGGCAGGTTTACAATTTCTGGGAACAGCAATTTTTGTGTGTGCGCAGTATGTTCGTCTAACTGTTTCAGATATTGTTCGTACAAAATACGCACATGTGCACGATATTGGTCTATTATCATTAGTCCCGATTTTACAGTAGTTATAATGTAACACCCTTTATATTGATAATGTATAGGCGAACGTTCGTCTTCAATATGTATATTATCAAATTCGTCTGGTTTAAATAAAGTTTGTTCATCGGTAGAACTTAATGCAGATGACATTTCTTCAGATCCTACATTTAGTTCTTTGTAAAGTTCTTCCCATTGAGCTGTAGAAGAATTGTTTTTCTTAGTTTCTTTAAAAGGATTGTAAGTGGGATTGAAACCTACAGATGGAGCATTAATGTTTGCAGAAGGATTAAAGACAGGAATGTCTGGTTTTCCTTCGGTGTCGAAATCTATAGATGGAATATCGTTGAATTTTCCTACAGCTTCTTTTACAGACGCCATTAGAATTTGCCAAATAGCTTGTTCGTTTTCAAACTTAATTTCTGTTTTCGTAGGGTGAATGTTTACATCTATATTTTCGGCAGGTACTTCGAAATAAAGAAAATAAGGAACTTGTTCGCCAAATGGAATCAGCCGTTCGTAGGCATTTACTACAGCTTTATTAAAATAGGGGTGTTTCATGTAGCGATTGTTCACAAAGAAATATTGCAAAGCGCCACGTTTCTTTGCCGATTCTGGTTTACCCACAAAGCCATAAATACGACACAATGTAGTTTCGACATCTATAGGAAGTAGGTTTTGATTAATGCGCTTACCAAAAACATCTACTATGCGTTGGCGCAAATTGCAAGCTTTGAGCGAAAAAACTTCAACTCCATTAGAATGTAAAGTGAAAGAAATGTTAGGATAAACAAGAACAATACGTTCGAATGCCGAAATAATATTATTCAGTTCTGTGGTATTCGATTTCAGAAACTTTCGTCGTGCAGGAACATTATAAAAGAGATTTTCTATCTTAAAATTGCTTCCTACCGGACAAGTACAAACTTCTTGATTTTCAAATTTGCTTCCAGAAATAATTAGTGAAGTTCCTATCTCATCTTTTTCTTGACGTGTCTTTAATTCTACACGAGCAACAGCAGCAATAGATGCTAAAGCTTCGCCACGAAAGCCCATTGTTGATAATGCAAATAAATCGTCGGCTTTTCTTATTTTAGAAGTGGCATGGCGTTCAAAAGAAAGACGAGCATCTGTTTCTGACATTCCCTTTCCATCATCTATAACTTGTATTAAAGTGCGCCCAGCATCTATAATTACAACATTTATAGTTTTTGCTCCTGCATCAACAGCATTCTCTATTAACTCTTTTACTACCGAAGCTGGACGTTGTATTACTTCTCCTGCAGCAATTTGATTTGCAACACTGTCTGGTAAAAGCTGTATAATATCACTCATTCTCTTTTTATTTAAGATAGATAATCAGTAGAACTGCTAAGATTATAACAAAAATGATAGTCCCAAAGAACGATAGCTGCAAACTATTTATCTTTCTATTTGCATTTCGGTTACTACGAAAATCAAAACAATATTCTTTTTCGTTTGCATTTACTTCTATTTCGCTTCCCGTTGTCTTCTTTAATTTCTCTTCCAATTTTTTTAGACGTTCTTTTCTTTCATCAAAATAGATATATTCATGATGGAATCGTCGTGGTTTTGGTAAATTAAAGAATATCATAAGTTAGAAATCTACAATTAGTTGCTAAACTTTTGACGTGGAGGAGCAGCTACTTCGGAAGGACGAATATCAGAATCGTCTTTTCGTGCCACTTTCCTGAATATATCGAATTTATCTTTTGGTCGTACCGTTTCGTACCAATGAAAATTAGGGAGAAATACTTTGTCGGGAGGTATTTGCGTAATAGGATATAAGGTAGAAGTAAATTTGTTTGTCCAAATTTTTTCTAACTGTTGTTGTGGCGACATATAAATACGCATTGTGTCGGTTTCCAAATAATTTAAACCTATAATAGAACTATCCTTCTCTTCTATAGGATAATAAACGGTAAGAACATTGCTGACAGCTTGCGCAGTTCTCATTTTTCCATCTAAGAACTGTGCATGCATTGTTTTAGAGGCTACCTGATTATAATGTTCTTTATCTTTAAGTTGTTCTATTGATAATGCGTTTCCAAAAATATGTGCTTCACGAATGGTGGAATCGTTCATAAAAACTTTGATAGAATCGCCGAGAAGTTGCCTATTGTCGCTCCAAACTATAGGTTCTTGATACATAACCAAGCAAGAATCTTTAGTGTTAGCAATGAATAAACCACACACAGCTTGAACATCTGTACGATAAGCACGCACATTATCAATACCAAAAATTTTACGATACACTTGTGGCGTATTAAAATTAAAAGCTTTCATAGTGATGGTATCGGCATGTACAAACAAAGTGTCGTTACCTTTTGAAAAATCTTTGGCAACTGGACCTGGTTTTCCACCGTATGCAATGGCAGCTGTATCGGTATAATGAATATAATCGCCCTTAAAAGCGTGTTTACTTTTATAGTCAATATAATCTACATTACCTTTACCTTCTCCAACATGAGTCTTACTATTATATAAAAGATTATCGCCAGTTATGGTACGCTGCTTAAGTTCATCAACAATTTTAACATTGCCATGTCCCTCGCTATGTCCAGTATTTGCATTATAAATAACCTCTTCGCCAGTAATTGTACGTTTTTCTTTATGGTCTATAATTTTAACTTTTCCATGTCCTTCTGTATGTCCACTCTTACTATTATAAACAATGTCTTCGCCCATCATGGTACGTTTGTTTACTTTATCGTTTATCTTTACGTTACCATGACCAGTTGCATCGCCAGTAATACTATTATAAGTTATTTCGTTTCCTTCTATATCGCGTTGTGGAGACTTAATAGTAGAGAAGCCATTCAGTTGCATATTATCGGTTTTACTATTATATGTTCCATCTTCCGTATGAACAATTTCGCCTCGTTTAGTTCTAATTACCGATTTTCCAACAACATTCATTATTCCCGTTTCAGTATTTCCGTGTGCAGTTGGCGTATTAATATTGTATTTTGGTGTACGAATTACAACATTACCATAGAAATTAGCATCGTGTGTTTCGGTATTGTAATCGCCTTGATCGGCTGCAATTACATTTCCACCATAAATTAATATTCCACGTCCACCAAAATAATTTGCAACATTCGATGCCATATTGTAATCTAAACTATCGCATTTTAAAGATTTGAAAGGTTGGCGCACAACAACTTTCCCACGTGCTCTTAATGTTTGTTGAAAACCATCGTAAAAAGCTCGCTGACAAGTTAAGTGTGTTCCATCTTTGCGTTTAAAGTTTACATGTCCAAATGCTTGAAATGTATTTTGTTGGTCGTTAATATAAGCACTATCGCAAAGCAAAGTCATATCTTTATGCCTAAATTTTACATTGCCCTTTACAACTTGAACATTTGGCATTTCCATTTGGTTATAGCGTAAAATGTCGGCATGGTCAATATAAACCTTCGATTTTTGCTTTTGCTTCTCTTTTTGAGCAAAAACAGAAAGCGATGAGCTTAGTCCAAATAGGCATAGAATCAAATAAATGAAGATTCTATGCCCGTAGAAATATTTTGTTTGTCTGTTTTTATCTATAATCATCTAACCCAACCTTCATATTCGAAATCGCAATCTCGATATTCTGGAGCCATCTTTACGTATGTTTCTTTTATCTTCTTCTCTATCCAATTACGGATAACTTCTTGACGTTTCTTTGCTACAACAATATCTTTCATAGGCTGTAAGTCTTCAGTAATTGTTGCACGATGTTCGTCAATTCTACTTTTCAGTTTAATAATGGCACACACTTCTTGCTCTCTCGAATTTTTCATTGTAAAAGGAGCTGATATCTCGCCAACTTTCATAGTGTCTACAATATGTGCTACTTCAGAAGGCAATTCTTTCATTGCAAAGTGCGATGTACGTGTTGCTCCTCGAACATTCATCATAAGTCCATGATTATTCTTTGTATCTTTATCGTCAGATAAATATGATGTAGCATCATCGAAAGTAAATTTCCCTGCCTTAATATCATTAGAAATAGAATCTAAACGATGCATTGCCGCATTTATTGCAGCATCCGAAACCTTTGGTTTTAACAATATATGACGACAGTTTATTTTATCACCACGTCGGTCTATTAATTGTATAATATGGTATCCAAATTCACTTTCTACTATTTTAGAAATCTTTTTAGGGTCTGTCAAATTAAAAGCAGCTGCAGCAAATGTAGGATCTAACATTCCACGTCCCATATATCCTAATTCTCCTCCTCTACGTGCAGATTCTGTATCTTCAGAATACAGACGTGCAAGGGTCTCGAAAGAAGTTTCTCCTTTCGTAACTCGGTCTGTATAATTACGAAGTTGGTCTTTTATTCTTTCTATTTCTTCTGGTTCAATCTTAGGAGTTTGAGTCAATATTTGCACCTCTACATTTGTTGGTATCAATGGGATACTATCTGTTGGTAATTTTTTAAAGTATTCACGAACTTCGGCTGGAGAAACTTTAACATCGCCAACTAGTTTCTCTTGCATTCGTTCTATCAACAAACGATTTTTGAAATCATCGTGTAAGTCTTGTCGTATTTGCGCTATACTTTTGTGTTGATATTCCTCTAACTTCTCTTTTGAACCTATTTGAGGAAAAGAAATCCATGCATTAATTTGTTGTTCTACACTCTGCATTACCTCTGCTTCTGTAACAGAAATACTATCTAATGCTGCTTGATGCAAAAAAAGTTTTTGTACAGCAAGCTGTTCTAATATTTCACAATTAGGATTTTTCTTCCATTTCTTACCATCTGCTTCGCTTTGCAATCGCATAATTTCTAAATCAGATTTAAGAATTGGTTCATCGCCTACAACCCATAATACCTCATCGACAACACTTCCGGGGTTCTCTTTATCTACATTTGCCGAATCGTTTCCTAAAAGAGGTTTGGAAATAGAAAGCATTTTTGCTGGAACACCCATCATTGTGAGGACTGTTCCAACAAAAATAAATATAACACAATATTTCTTTAAATTCATAAGCTACTATTCTATATTAATGCTTATTAACTGTGGCTAAAACTTCAGGGTTTACTACGACAGAATATTTCTGACGAAGACTTTTTACCCACTCTTTTTCGAGTTCTTCTTGATAATCTGAAATTACAAGACTACGAACATCGTCTAAATCTTCTGGCGCTTTTAGTTTTTTACCATAAACTGCATCAATAGGATAATCTTTCATTGGTTTTACTTCTACTTTTTCTTTAAAAATATCTCTATCCACTAATGCATTGTCGCCTTTCTTAAATATTCCTTTTTCGACACGAATACGAATAGTACTATCGTTATTGAACGTTGTTCGTAGTTTTTCACCCCATGCTTTGAATGGAATTTTAGCTACACAGTCTTTCACTGCTTTTACATCGGCAGGATTTTGCACATGATAGGCTATACCTTTAAAGCGAGGCTCTTTCCACGCATAGTTTTTTCTATGCTTATTAAAGAATGTTTGCAAGCCTGCTTCGTCAGATGCTGCCTTATCCCATACTGTACGTGTGCTCATTTCTATAAGCAATAGACCATCGTGATATTCTTTTACAAGGTTTTTAAGATTTTCATCTTTCGCTTCCATTTCAGCAAGCTTCTTTTCTATTAGCTGTTCTGGTGTAACTCCATTTCCAGCTTCTGCAGCCATTCTACCAAGTTTTTGGTCGATAATTTGCTCACGCAAGTTGCGTGCTTCTATAAACTGACGAATATCAGCCTTTAAAGAGTCGTAGGGTTGAAATTCTTCTTTCTTAATATATTTAATGATGTGATAACCAAATGGAGACAACACTGGGTGGCTAATTTCTCCTGGCTTCATAGAGAAAAGTGCATTTTCGAAAGCTTGTACAGTCTGACCTTTTGTTATTAAAGGTAACTCTCCACCACGTACTGCCGAACTATGATCGTCAGAATATTTCTTTGCCAATTCTGCAAAGTTACCACCTTTTTTCAATACATTATATATAGAGTCGGCTCTGTTAGCGATAGCAGTTTGCTCAGCATCTGTTGCTTTCTGTTTAAGCGATAGCAAGATATGAGCACAGCGAATCAATCCACCATTTTTTTCAATTCTATCTCTTGTTTCTTTATAGATTTTCTGAGCTTCAGCCTCTACGTCAGCATCGGTAATCATTGTAGGACGTACCTGCTGATCGCGGTAAGTCATAAATTCCTGTTTAAAGGAACTAAGTGTATCCAGTTTCGCATCTAATGCAGCCTGTACCTTTAATTTATAGTTTATAAAAAGATCTACATAATCGCGTATAGATTTCTTATCAATCACGCCATCTGTATTATTCTTATTATACGAATACTCAAATTCCGAACGATGAATGGGATTACCATTTATCGTCATAATTACAGGATCGTCTTGTTGTGCAAAAGCCATTAAACTGCTGAGCAGTATAGTAGCTAAAGAAACTATTATTCTCATTTTAAACAATACTCGTTCTTTTGTTTTTTATATTATAGCCTATCTTCTTTCAGATTGTATGTAAAGCAATAAGCTTCTTTTATTGTAAACGAATCCGATTGCTATTTATTATTCTGGGCGTGAATAGTTAGGAGCTTCGCTTGTAATAGCAATATCGTGTGGGTGGCTTTCCATTACTCCTGCATTGGTTATGCGTGTGAACCGTGCATTATGAAGTTTTTCTATAGATGCTGCACCACAATATCCCATACCTGAACGCAAACCACCTACAAGCTGATAGACCACTTCTTGTACGGTTCCTTTATAAGGAACGCGTCCTGCTATGCCTTCTGGAACAAGCTTCTTATTGTCGCTAATATCGCCTTGGAAATAACGGTCGCGCGAACCATTCTTCTGCTCCATAGCTTCTAATGATCCCATACCACGATAGCTCTTGAACTTACGTCCATTGAAGATGATGGTATCGCCAGGAGACTCTTCTGTTCCTGCTACCAATGAACCAATCATTACACAACTTCCACCTGCGGCTAAAGCTTTTACCACATCGCCAGAATAGCGTAAACCTCCATCGGCTATCAATGGAACGTTTGTATCTTTCAGCGCAGAATAAACATCATAAATGGCACTAAGTTGTGGTACACCAACACCTGCAACAACTCGAGTAGTACAAATTGAGCCAGGGCCAATGCCCACTTTTACTGCGTCAGCACCATTCTCTACAAGAAACTTTGCAGCTTCGCCTGTTGCTATATTCCCTACTACCACATCTAGATTAGGGAAAGCAGTCTTCACATCGCGCAATTTTCCAATTACACCTTGCGAATGTCCGTGTGCAGTGTCTATAACTATGGCATCAACACCAGCTTCTACCAATGCCGAAGCACGCTCCATCGTATCTACTGTAACTCCCACACCAGCAGCAACGCGCAAACGTCCTTTTTCGTCTTTGCATGCCATTGGTTTATCTTTTGCTTTAGTAATATCTTTATAAGTAATCAGTCCTACCAAATGATTACTCTTATCAACAACTGGGAGTTTCTCTATTTTGTTCTCTTGCAATATTTGTGCAGCTGCCGTAAGGTCGGTTTGCTGATGTGTAGTTACGAGGTTTTCACTTGTCATCACTTCATCGATGGTCTTGTCGAAGTGACGTTCAAAGCGTAAGTCGCGATTAGTAACAATACCCACTAAATGGTTTTCTTCATCAACAACAGGAATACCACCAATATGATATTCAGCCATCATAGCCAACGCTTCTCTCACAGTACGTCCTCGTCGAATGGTTACTGGGTCGTATATCATTCCATTCTCAGCACGCTTCACTATGGCAACTTGCCGCGCTTGCTCTTCGATGGTCATATTCTTATGTATCACACCTATACCACCTTCGCGTGCAATAGCTATTGCCATAGCACTTTCGGTTACGGTGTCCATCGCCGCCGTTACGAAAGGAATGTTCAGTTCGATGTTACGTGAGAACTTGGTTTTCAACTCCACCCCCTTGGGTAGTACCTCAGAATAGGCTGGTATTAAAAGGACGTCATCGTAAGTCAGTCCGTCCATTACGATTTTATCTGCAACAAATGAAGACATATATGTATATTAGAAAATTTATTGCGTGCAAATGTACTAATTATAATTCGTATAGGTTATCATTTCTATGGTTTTTCTACTGTGCGTTAAAAGTATTTAACGCATTATACTATTTAATACCTTAATTCTCTATCATCTTTGTTTTTTACTCTTT
>QWCI01001848.1_pt1 | contig 10177 bp, 6 predicted proteins | sample 1972541 | NCBI WGS metagenome assembly QWCI01 (sample SAMN09866712, study PRJNA288562) | Human oral metagenome isolate term3_saliva, whole genome shotgun sequencing... | isolation source: mouth | host: Homo sapiens | place: USA: California | reverse complement strand
TTGAAATACTGGTTAATTTTAACTTAACTGGGTGCAAAGATAAAAATAAATATTAAATCCCACAAAGAAAAGGCAAAGAAAAATTAAAATAAAAAACTTACTCTTCTCTCAAAGCATGGAGAGCAAAGGCTTTCAACGCAAGAATGGATTTATTACACATTACTACAAGAAAAAGTTTTATTCTTATTTGCTGTCACTTTTAACATTTCGTGTAGCCCTACTGTGTTCTAACGAGTTAGATGGAGGCAATGGCTGACAGGAATGACAGGAAACTTCGTTTTGACTGAATAGCATTGTTAAGACGGTGTTAACCGAGGACAGGGTAAGGAAAGAGACAGGGTAACAAAGTGAACAGCTTGTAGACAGGGTACGAGAAGAGACAGGGTAACAAAGTGAACAGCTTGTAGACAGGGTATGAGAAAAGACAGGGTAACAAAGCGAACGGATTGTAGACAGGGTATGGGAAGAGACAGGGTAACAAAGTGAACGGATTGTAGACAGGGTACGGAAAGAGACAGGGTAACAAAGCGAACGGATTGTAGACAGGGTACGATAAGACAAAGTAACAGGGTTAACGCCTTTTGGCGGAGTAACAGATTTCTATAACCAAATTAATACTGTAAGGGGTGAGTAACTTTATCTATTACAATCAACCTTATATATTTCTCCAACTCATACCACATAACAAAAACTTGGGTATTCAGAGTTTGGGAGTGATAATGATTCGCCTAAGCATAGGTCTCTGACGAAATGTCACACAGAGAAATGGAGACTACGGAGGGTTATTAAAACAAAACATTGGTAGCCACGAAGGCACCGTCGGTGCGTGGAACGACGGAGATTGTTTGCCTGTTTTATTAGAGATTCTATGCTCAAAGCATTTATCTCAAGAGTTATTAGGAAGCTGTATGCTACGCCTCCCACGCTCTGTGTGCCCCCCTCCGTGACATAGCATTTACCTCCCTCTCTCTTTGTACCATCCCCACCTCCGTGACATAGCCTTTATCTCCATCCTCTCCGTAACTCTGTGTGCCCTATTATATAAGCATTTTAGTTTAAGGAAGAACTATAAATAACTGGTCAATTCGTAAACTACCAATACTGCACTACGAATTTCTCTAATTGCGCGAATTCTTATTGCTAAATAATTCGTGCCATTCAAGAAATTTGTAGTTCAAAGGTCAAGGTTTGCAAGGATTAGTGTCATTCGAGGAATTCGTAGTTCAAAGTATCACAATTCGTAGTCGTCATTTGAATTTATTTTACTTTTTGGTTTTACAGAACGTGGAAACAGGGTTCAGAATTCATGGTCTCAGAGCCATCGTAAGTCTTTTTCTATCAGACAGTTGAAGACGTGTGGTTTAGAAGATGCTTACTAAGGGTTCAAAAGGGCGTTAGCAAGGGGCTTAAAGGGCGTCTTTTGCAAGCTAAAAGGGCGTTAACTTGAATGGTATTAACGCCCTTTTATTTTCAAGCAATGAATTATCTTTACAAAACAAGATGATAGAGGAAGAATGGTTAGCTGTTTATTTGTTACCGATGTTAGCTGTGGCTTTATCACCGAAGTTAGCTGTGGCTTTATTACCGAAGTTAGCTGTGGCTTTATCACCGAAGTTAGCTGTGGCTTATCGATGCTAATAACTTGTCTACTCGTCAACTTGCCTACTCGTCAACTACCACTCATAATTATCGATGTTAACTATGATTTATCGCTACAAGTAACTCGTCTCTCGTCAACCTGTCTACTCGTAAACTACCAACAAAGCACTACGAATTTCTCTAATTGCGCGAATCCTTTTTGCTAAATAATTCGTGCCATTCGAGGGAATTCGTAGTCGTTAATCGTACAGAGCATAAAGTTCAATGTGCAAAACTCAATGCTCAAAGGTTAAAATAATTCGTGCCATTCGAGGAATTCGTAGTTCAAGTCTCAAAGGCCAAAGTTAACTGTCGTATCTTGTGTGATTTGGAAGGTTTGCCTCTCTGGAATTATCTTTATCACATATACCGCACCTGCTTTGAAATTAAAACTCATCTCTTTTTTGTAAATAATCTTACGTATAGAGCGGTGAGCCATAAAATTATATTCATAGTATTCAAACGCTACGCTGTGTCTTCCTGCAGTAATAAAACGTCCATCAAACCATGAGAAACTTACGCCGCGACCATAATTGATATCATCAACCCTGCTTATTGAAACACCCATATTCTTAGATCCTTCATTCCACGAGGGAAGGAAAAGTCTGCTATGATTAGGATTACGACGAAGCCAAACACCTTTGTCGTATCGAAAAATACCTACTATCGCTGCTATCAACAGCAGAAACACTCCAATACATAGATATATCTGCAGAGAGACAGAATGGGTTAATCTTAATTCGCTATCAAAGGACACCAAGCAAAAGAGCGTACCGAAGTAACCTACTCCACTTATGAACATCCCCAAGAGAGCTCTTGCAGAAAGGGTGGTAACACTCGGGAATGAACGAACTGGGGAGAAACGATAGTAAAGATAATTAACCGTATAGATCAGTCCTAAAAGCCCTAAGAGAAAAACAGTACTTACAATCAATGACTTCATTCAGTATATTCCTTTATGCGATGAGGGCTATTAAAAAACAATTCATAATCCTTTGGTAATTCATAATTCATAATACGTATAATTATTCGAACGAAGTTCTCATCAGTATGCCATTATTATGAAAACTAATGTAAACTGTGGTCTATTGCTACAAATAACTTGTCTACTCGTAAACCTGTAAACTCGTAAACTACCAATACAGCACTACGAATTTCTCTAATTGTGCGAATCCTTATTGCTAAATAATTCGTGCCATTCGAGAAATTCGTAGTTCATACCTCAATGTTCAAAGGTTATAAACATTCGTGACATTCGAGATATTCGTAGTTCAATCTCAATGTTCAAAGGTTATAAACATTCGTGTCATTCGAGGAACTCGTAGTTCAAACCTCAATGTTCAAAGGTTATAAACATTCGTGTCATTCGAGGAACTCGTAGTTCAATCTCAATGTTCAAAGGTTATAAACATTCGTGTCATTAGAGAAATTTGTAGTGCTAAGCTCACAAACATTCGTGACATTCGAGAAATTCGTAGTTCATACCTCAAAGGATATAAACATTCGTGTCATTCGAGGAATTCGTAGTTTCAACTTAACCACAAGGGTTAGTTCGCATTTCACTCCCCCCTCTTCGGCGAAGAGGGGGAGCCAGTTGGGCCTACTATTGTTCTGCTGTTTTGTTCTTTTATTATAGTTCTTACAGTAAGCTCTCACCAAAGATTGCGTTCTTGATATCCTTCTCGTGTTCGAAGACGAAGCGGGCAACGATGGCACTCAGTAGGGCTGTTGAAGGGAGCTTCACACTCGTAGCAGACTTCAGACGGTCGAGGACGCCCTTGAGATCGGAGTCGATATAGACCGTGGCCAGACGTGAGTCGCGTGCTTTATAGTCGCGTGCCAGGTCGAGGAAAATCTGCCAACTGTCCTCACCGCTGTCCTTTGCGAGTGAATACTCACGTGCGAGCTGTCGGCCTTCAGCCTTTGGTAGCTTCTTCGCAGCCGGTGCGGTGCGGTCCTTGCGGTCGACTGCTTCCTGCTTGGGCTCTACCCGACGGAACGAACTTGTAGGGGCCGTTGGTGCTGCTGCTGGCTCATCAACATCTGCAATAGCTTCAGCATACTCCTCTGGCTGCTGTTCCTCAACCTGAGAACGCACCTCCTGCTCAACGTTGTTCGTATCATACTGTACAGGCTCGGTAGCCTCCTGCTCATCCATCGCCGTCTCTTCTGAATTAGTAATAGGATTTGGTCGTGGTCCTTTCTGTACCCTATGCGCCAAGTCGGTCATCGCACCTGGCATCACCACCATTGTTTTCTTCTTCTTAGCCATTGTATCTTTGTTTCTTTGTTTTTACTTTGTTATATATAAACGTGGACTTATCATTTCCTTCTTTTGATATGTCCTTTCGTCATCCTCTCTCCCCTATCGCGCCCTCACGAAGTCTTTTTCGATTAGTATTGTCTAACTACATTTGTCCAAACAACCTTATTGGATTTTATTTATCTAACCTGCTTTCTTAGACATCATTTATCTAATCTGCGTTATTAGATCTCGTTTATCTAACCTGTTTTATCCAACTTCATCCCGTTAGGCACTCCCCCTCTTTCGGAGGGGACTGGGGGGAGGTTTTTATTTCATCCTCCTCAGCATATAATCAAACGCCTTTTTAACAGCGTCGCGTTGCGTACCCAGCAGCTCGAAGGTGTTTGTGCGCTTCAGTGTTGCACGACTATTGACGACAGGTGTGACGAGTCCGAAATTACCAAACACCTCATCTGTTCGCCGCCACATCTCCTGCTCCTCAGCCGTACCGATACGTGGGTCGATGCGGTTGGGGACGAAGAAGAGCTTGGCTGACATCTGTGGGTTATGCTCGCGTAGCACGTTAAGCACCTGCACAAAGACGCCCGTTGAGTCCAGCGCCTTATCCTCGTATTCGTAAGGACAGACGATGTAGTCGGCCCCCACGAAGAGTGGTGCTAAACCGTCTTCGCTGATGTTACCAGGCGAGTCGAATAGTACGTAGCCCTCTACCTGAGAGGCTGAATCAACCAACGACTGCATGGTCTCGACATCTGTCACGTCGAAGTCCTGCACATTGTAAGGCTCTTCTTCACCCTCGTAGATGAGCTTGTCCTTCCGACGCTGCATCAGAATAGTCTTCTGCAAGTCGGTATCAATGATACAAACGTCCCTACCCTTTGCAGCAAGATAGTTGGCAAAGAGTATACACAACGTGCTCTTCCCTACTCCACCCTTCTGATTTGCGAAAACGATCTTCTTATTCTTCATTGTTTATATATTTATGTTTTTACTTTTTCCCGTACTTGTCTATTTACGTATCTATGCTTTCGAATATTTATATTTTAGCTCTTTAAGCTATTTACGTATATATATTTCAATCGGATTACATATCTGTCTTGTCACTCTTCGATGTTTTGTATCTCCCAAGCCTGTCTCGAGGCTCATGCTGCCTAATGTGGTCCAAGAAAGCTCCTTTTTATGGTTTTTATCCCTAAAAACGGCCATCTGAGGCCTTATTTCCTCTCTTTCCCACTTTTTAGGCCACATTTTTTAGAAGCCGTTAGGCTTTCTTTTTATTAGCCTTATTGGCCTAATATGGCACATTAGGCCTATATTCAAGGATAAATCGAAGCTAATAAGCATTCTTCTCCTTACTTTTTGTCACATCTACCTGCCTTTACCCCCTCTCGTTTTTGCATTTTTCTCAACCACTCGTATCCCTTCCCACAAATACTCAAATTATGAGCCTCTTTTATTGAAGATTTCCTATACTATCAGCATCGAGCGCCATCAATAGTGGGGTAGGGGAGGGGCAAAAATGCAATTAGGTCCTACTACCTTATTAATAATGAGCGTTCTGTTAGTCTGCTGCTACCATTGTTCTGCGCAGAAGGCAGTAAGGTGCTAAGCCAAGGACAAAGCTGAGGATAGAGACAATAGTACCGTAGGTCGTTATCTGGTCCATCGTAACACCGCCCACATTATTATATATATAGCCGTAAACCATGTTGGCGAGCGAAATTGCCACATCGCATCCTATCAAAGAAGCACCGTAAAGACGGATTCTCCCAGCATATTTCACCATTAATAGGATACAGAGAACGAGGTTGGTAAGGAAGAGTACAAGGCCACAGGCAATTGAGAAAGTTGAGAACTTGCTTAAGGCTACTCCCGATACCCCGCTGCTCATCTCCTCTGGCGTGCATAAGAACATAGGGAGATTGGATGCGGCAGCAATCAAAAACGTTAGGACCATCACAATGATGACCGCTAATTGTGCAGTGAAATGCTTGTTACGACTCAGACACCTGCGGAACACCTCCATCATAGTTAGCTTTGTCGCAAGAAGTGCAACGCCCTCTATCACTTGAATCATGGAGCTACTCTGAAATGTGGCAAACGCCTGAGTAATCACTCCCTGACCCTCATTGGGTGCCGAAGTCCAGTTGTCTATCAAACTGAGACCACTAAAAGCAAGGTATAAACCCATACTCCAATTCAGTACTTCACCCGCCTTAGATGAAACCGAAAAAGTACCTAATTTCATATATAATTATATTAAAATAGATTCAAACAAATACACACATAATGATGTGGTTATATTTTTATACTTGCAAATATACGCCTAATTATTGAAAGAAACAAATACATCTAAACATTTTTAATGAGAAAAATAAAAAGACAAGTAGGCATAAATACAATAAAATAAATAGTCTTTTAAGTCTTAATCTTTATATATATTTATGTAGTTACACATCTAACAAATATATAAAATTGTCGATTAAAAACTAACAACACATTAGGGAATACTCAAAAAGATACTCATTAATGAAAATGTATTTATATATTTACTTATTAACAAACATATATCCTGCAACTGAAAAAGATATATATTTAATTACATGTATAATAGTATAATCAGTCATATACATAAATAAAGAAACAGTTATATACGTATTTAAGGAAAAAAGGAGGGTATCATGAGCGAATAAAGGGAAATCCTCCTTCACTAGTTATGAGCATTCAGAATGATAAAAACTGAGAACAAAGAGACTATAAGAATGTAAAACCAAAGTAGAACGAGAGAGTTAGATTAGCGATAGAATGGGGTAAAAATACATTCATATATATAGTTGAATATATAAAAATACAGAATACTCTAAATCAGAGAGTAACAACTAATTATATCGAAAAAAAACATGTAAAGCGGTCGTACAAACACAAGATTCAAACTAAGAAAAACAGCAATTTTAAGCGATTTCATCGAACTAAATAGAAAATAAAGACTGTAACGAGGAAGTTAGCAAACAAACATCTATAACTAAACCTACAACTTTTAATCATAGAAAGAAGTAAAGATATAAATAGTGATTTAGATAGATATATATAATTCTTACATTCAATAGGTTACAAGGATAGAACTGTGAAAAGCGTAGGAAACGGTTGAAAAAAAACAAAAATGCTTTAGAACAGTGACTAAGAGATCCATCTCCAAATTACAGTAAATGCGAAAAGTGGAGCGATGAAACCATGAAAAGAGTCAAAACGTGGGATGACAAAAACAAAAGTAGGGGAGGGTGGGGAATCAACTCGGCGACTGTTGAAAAGAAAGAACACCTAAATTATGGAGAAAGAACAAATCCAAATGTATAAAAAAGGACGTAAAAAGAACGACGTAATAAGTAATCTTTTGTTCGTAATAAAAGCGGATATTTGTTTATATGTTTATATATTACTTACAAATGAAGACTATATTTTGCAATATAATATGTATTTATATAGTTAATTAAACATGGTATTATATATGCTATTATGTATTTATATATTTACCGAACATAAACCATTAAATACAATAATCTATACTTATATAAATAGTGATTTATATTATTAAACAATAAAACAAAAGTCTACTTACATAAATAAAAAGCAAAAATAAAAACAAAGTAAGTAAACAAGCAAATCACTAAAGGACTAAAAGTATTTTTATATACTTAGATAATAACGTGAAAATATGTACAGATAAAGACATAAATAGATGGTTTGGTAATAGACAATAGGAATAGAATAGAGCAAAAAAATAAGGTCAACACTTGAAGAAAATATGCTTTCGTAGAGGAGAAATAACAAGGAAAAGCAACGATGAGAAAGTGCGACAAAAAAGTGAAAAAGGGACAGGGTAAGAGGAGACAGAGTAACAGAAGGAAACAGTAACGATGGTTGGGTGGGGGAGGTGAGAGACAGGATAAAAAGAAGACAGAGTAACAAAAGAAACAGTAACGATGGTTGGGTGGGGGAGGTGAGAGAGTGGATAAAAGAAGACAGAGTAACAGAGGGAACAGTTGTGACGGGTGAAATGGATAGGAAAAAGGCTGCTTAAAAAGGAGACAGAATAACAGAAGGAACAGTTGTAACGGGTGGGATGGATAGGAAAAAAGGCTGCTTAAAAAGGAGACAGAATAAAAGAGGGAACAGTTGTAACGGGTGAAATGGATAGGAAAAAGGCAGCTTAAAAAAGAGACAGAATAACAGAGGGAACAGTAGTAACGGGTGAGATGGATAGGAAAAAAGGCTGCTTAAAAAGGAGACAGAATAAAAGAGAAAACAGTTGTAACGGGTGAGATGGATAAGAAAAAGGCAGCTTAAAGAGAAGACAGAATAACAGAGGGAACAGTAGTAACGGGTGAAATGGATAGGGAAAAGGCTGCTTAAAAAGAAGACAGAATAACAGAGGGAACAGTTGTAACGGGTGAGATGGATAGGGAAAAAGCTGCTTAAAAAAGAAACAGAATAAAAGAGGGAACAGTTGTAATGGGTGGGATGGATAGGAAAAAGGCAGCTTAAAAAAGGGATAGAATAACTCTAAATACCTCTGTCAGCTCTTTGGATGCACAAAAATCTGTACTAATTGACGAGACAAAAACGAGTAATTATTTTATGAGATAATAAACAAGAAAAGCACTGAACATTTCCTTCTCTCACAGAGTTCACAAATAAACAGAATTGACAGAGGAGTTGCACAGAACCCTAAAGGTGACAGAAATCACAGAGACTAAAGGACTGTGGGAGGAATAAAAATACTTGAATAAACAGAACAATGTTATGACCTGTATAATGATGGATTATCTTTTACACAACAGAAAGAGTGTTTTACGCTCGTTAGATATGTATAGGATCATTCTTGGGGGTTGTTCACGTAAACAAAATTCGGGAATGTGCGGCGAAAGAAAGATAGCTAAACGATAACAAAAATGAATACTTAAGCATGAGAAATAATAAATTAAATAAGACGTGCATGTACCTCAATCGAGTAGTAATGAAACCGATTCGCTTACTAACAAACAACTTACAAAAGCGGAAAGAATCATTACATTATTTCGATTAAAGCTACTACATTGAGAGACGTAATTATCTCGAAAGAATAAGCACATAACTCACAAGAAATCAAACAATTACACAGAGTATTGAAGAGGACGTCACCCTTGATACAAGAAAGGCCCCTTCAATACGCAAGAAAGGCATATTCTCGAACGTTGAAAGGCATGTTCTTAAATCAAGAGAAGCACATGGAAAGATTGAGAAGAGTAAAAATATTGACAAACAGTAAAAGGGTGAAGAGGAGAAAAGGGTGAGGGGAACTCATTTTGTGAACTCGTTTTGTGAACAAAATTCTGTAATACAATGTAAGAGAAAGGAATATAAGACTCTCGTGGAAATATTAATCTCTCACAGAGTTCACAAATGAACAGAATTGACAGAGGGCTTGTACAGAACCCTAAAAGGAACAGAAATCACAGAGACTAAAGGACTGTGGGAGGAACAAAAATACTTGAATAAACAGAACAATGTGAGGACTCGTATAATGATGGATTATCTTTTACACAACAGAAAGAGTGTTCTACGCTCGTTAGATATGTATAAAAACATTCTTGGGGGTTGTTCACGTAAACAAAAATCGGGAATGTGCGGCGAAAAAAAATAACTGAACGATAACAAAAATGAATACTTGAGCATGAGAAATGAAAAACTAAATAAGACGTGCATGTACCTCAATCGAGTAGTTATGAAACCGATTCGCTTACAATCAAACAACTTACAAAAGCGGAAAGAATCATTACATTATTTCGATTAAAGCTACATCATTGAGAGACGTAATTACCTCAAAGAGATAAGCATATAACTCACAAGAAATCAAACAATTACGTAGAGTATTGAAGAGGACGCCCCTCTTGATACAAGAAAGGCCCCTTCAATACGCAAGAAAGGCATATTCTCGAACGTTGAAAGGCATGTTCTTAAATCAAGAGAAGCATGTGGGAAGATTGAGAGGAGTAAAAATATTGACAAACAGTAAGAGGAGGAAGGAGAGAGAAGGGTGGGGGAAAAGACTACCGAGAAACCCCTATAAGAAAGAGGTCACAACACCTAACACAGCTGGCCCCTCCCCCGACCCCTCCCCCGGAGGGAAGGGGAGTGATCACCGAGATACCCCTATGAGGAAGAGGCCCCTCCCCCTTCCCCTCCCCAGAAGGGAGGGGCGTAATCACCGAGATACCCCTATGGCTAATCATCAAC
>QWCI01001371.1_pt1 | contig 10184 bp, 10 predicted proteins | sample 1972541 | NCBI WGS metagenome assembly QWCI01 (sample SAMN09866712, study PRJNA288562) | Human oral metagenome isolate term3_saliva, whole genome shotgun sequencing... | isolation source: mouth | host: Homo sapiens | place: USA: California | reverse complement strand
TGAATAACCAATGGAAACAAACGAATTGCTGAGCTTAGAAACTTTCCCTAAGAGTTATGAAGCTTGCTTTTTGGAATCTTGTTCTGTAAAAGAGAACTGTCTGCATCATTTATATTTCAAATTACAACCATCTACCAATACATGGGGAGGAGCTATTTATCCATCCGCACTCTTACCGGAGAACCTTGTGAATGGTTGTTGTAAGAATTTCCAAGACAGAAAGTTAGTCACTTGTTATGCAGGGTTCGCCCACTTTTTTGATGAGGTGCGCCGTAAGGACTTACCCTCTCTCCGCAATGAGATATATTCTTACTTTCGTGGACGTAGTAATTTCTATCGTTACGGTAATGCTGAGAATGGCTACCTTTTTACACATCAAATGGCAGAAGACATTAAAGTTATATTCAAAAAATATGGCTACGATGCACCCCGATACGACAGAACATTTGAGTCTTTATCTTTTCACGAATAAAAATAGACTCGGTTAAACTATAAAAGTCTTTTAATTCATTCAAAGTAAATCATTATTTATCTCTATTCAGTAGTTCCGTAGACTCTGTCCGAAGGCTTCGGACAATGTGTCCGATTACTTCGGATTGTTTTATTTGAAATATTATAAAAAACAAGAGAGACAAGTTATCTATTGATTTACACTACATGCTCTTATTGTGATGCTCAATTAGAATTTTCTTAAAATAATTCTTTTTGACATATTATAAATTTACAATATAATGTCGGATATATCATCTAATAATAAACGTATAGCAAAAAACACGTTAGCACTATATTTTAGAACGTTTTTTTCATTATTAGTATCTCTTTACACAAGTCGTATTATTTTAAATGAATTAGGTGTAACAGATTATGGTATATATAATGTGGTTGGTGGTTTTGTGGGTATGTTTACAATATTATCTTCATCACTTTCGGGGGCAATCAGTCGTTTTTTAACATTTGAATTGGGTAAAGGAAATATTGATAAATTAAATAAAATATTTTGTACATCTGTAAATATTCAAATTATATTATCAATCTTAATTGTCATTGTTTCAGAAACTTTTGGTTTATGGTTTTTGACTGAAAAAATGAATATAGATCCAAGTAGAATGTTTGCAGCAAAATGCGTATTCCACACATCAGTTATAGTACTTGTACTCGATCTTATAACTATTCCTTATAATGCAATTATTGTTGCTCATGAACACATGAAAGCATTTGCATATTTGGGAATCATTCATACATTATTAAAATTAGTAATCGTACTCTTATTGCCTTTTTTCTTTTTTGATAAGTTAATAATTTATTCCGTTCTTCTTTTAGTTACCTATGTTATCATACGTATTTTAAATGGGATTTACTGTAAACATCATTTCTCAGAAACAAATTGGCACATTTATATTGATAAGTCTTTAATGAAAGAAATGTTTACCTTTTCTGGTTGGACTTTCATTGGTTCGTCATCTGCAATTTTAAGAGATCAAGGTTCAAATATCTTGCTGAATTTATATGTTGGTCCGGTTATTAATGCTGCTCGTGGTATTGCTGAACAAGTAAATGGAGCCATAAATAGTTTTGCTTCTAACTTTATGACAGCTGTAAACCCACAGATTACAAAATCTTATGCGGCTAATGATAAAGCATATATGTTGGAACTTATCTATAAGAGTGCAAAGTTTTCATTATATCTTTTATTATTTTTATCGTTGCCAATTATAGTAGAGACACCATATATTTTAAAAATATGGCTGAAAGTTGTACCAGAGCACACTGTTTGGTTTGTGAGGTTAATTCTTTTGTATGCCTTATGTGATTCTGCGTCTCGTCCGTTAATTACAGCTATTCTTGCTACTGGTAATATAAAGAATTACCAATTGATAATAGGAGCTTTTCAGTTTCTTTGTCTACCTATTTCTTATTTTTTCTTAGAAAGAGGGTTTTACCCAGAAATTACTCTTATAGTTTCTCTTATCCTGAATTTATGTTGCCTTGTTGTACGATTAATTTTATTACGGAGTATGATAGGATTAAGAGTAAGAATTTATATTAAGGAGGTTGTTATCAAAGTTGTTTTAATAGGTATAGTATCTTCGGCTTTACCCATTTATTTGTCTTTTAGATTACCAAATAGTTTTTCATCTTTTATAGTGGTAATAGTTTTAACATTAGTTATAACGTTATTGTCTATATATTGTATAGGCTGCTCTTTGTCAGAGAGGTATACATTAAAAAAAGCATTATTTAAATTATACAAAAACTTATTAGCAAGATAATATGTTGAGGGTTGATAGCAAGAAACATCAGGAATGTTGTGGTTGTACCGCATGTGTTGTATCGTGTCCTTTTGGGGCTATAAAAATGATACCGGATGAAATGGGTTTTAAGTATCCATTAATAGATAATGATTTATGTACAAATTGCGGGAAATGTTTCAGAGATTGTCAATTTATACCATCTTATAAAATATTTAATGATTTCAAAGAACCACTTGTATATGCTGCTCGATTAAAAGATGAAAAAAAATTATGCCAAAGTCAAAGCGGTGGGGCATTCGCTGCTGTTGCTGAAACTATACTTGCACAAGGTGGCATAGTTTATGGTGCTTCTTATTCTAAAGATTTTAAAATTAGTCATTGTAAAATTATTAAAAGAGATACACTAAATGCAATAAAAGGATCTAAGTATGTACAAAGCAATTTAGATGGTATTTTTTTAGATGTTATAAACGAGCTGAAAAATGATAACTTGGTTTTATTTTCAGGAGTTCCTTGTCAAATAGAGAATTTAAGAAAACAAACAGAAAGGATTAAAACGGGAAAATTAATCACAGTTGATATATTATGTCATGGTGTGGGAGCTCCTAAGATATGGGAGGATTATTTATACTACCTTGAAACTAAATATTCTTCTCCTTTACAGAAAGTAAATATGAGAGACAAGCTTTTAGGCTGGAAAGGGGGAATAGAAACATATACCTTTAATAATAAGAAGAAAATTATTACAGAGTCTTATCTTTATTTATATTTTTCACATTTAATCCAGAGAGAAAGTTGCTATAATTGTCCTTATACAAATTTAAAGCGAGTGGGTGATATTTCTTTAGGTGATTTTTGGCATTGGGAGAAAACATCTCATCAAGAGTTTAGAGATAACAAGGGTATTTCCTTAATACTTATAAATTCCTCTGTTGGAAAAGAATTTTTTAATAATGCATCAGAACTTTTAGAAGTAATAGCAAGTAACACGGAAGAGTGTATGCAGGATGTTCTAAGAAAATGTATACAACCTAATGTAAAACGTCAAAATTTTTTAAGCGATTATAAAAAGAAAGGTTTTAAATATGTAGCATATAAGTACGGAAATTTAGGTTATATCTACAAAACAAAAATTTTTATAGCAAAGTTTCTTTCAACTATAAAGAATAAATTATGAAAATCGGGATTATCACTTTTCATTGTGCGCATAACTATGGAGCTGTTTTACAAGCTTATGCTCTAAAAGAATTTTTAAAATCATCGGGTCATTCTGTCAATGTAGTTAATTATAGACCTAGCTATATTGTTAATTCTTTTAGAAAGTTCAATCCGAGATTTTGGTTATCACGTAATCCATATAAATGTATTATTCGTTTAATTACAGAATTAATAGTTAAACCAATAAGAATTAAACGCTGGTATGTTTTTGAGAGTTATATGGATGAATATTTAGATTTATATCCCTATAGTAAAGAAAATAATTTTTCTTATTTTGAAACCTTAGTATTAGGAAGTGACCAAATATGGAATCCGAAACTTACAGGTGGTAAGTTTGATGGGGTATATTTTGGAAATAATGCGAAGTGTAATGTTATATCTTATGCAGCGAGTAGTAGATTTGAGTCATTATCACGTGAGCAACAAAACTATTTTTCAATAAATCTCAGCAAATTAAAGAGTATTAGCGTAAGAGAAAGTTCTCTAGCTGATTTATTACAACCTTTGATTAGTCAAGATGTTAATGTCGTAGTTGATCCTACTCTTTTAGCAGGTAGAAAGGTTTTTGATAAAGTTGCAATTTCACCTAAAAAGAAGAAATATCTTCTTTTATATCAAATAGGACAATGGAGTGAATTAAATAAATTAGCAAAAAAAATCGCTAAAAAGTTAAATTTGGATATAATAGAGATATCGTCACATCCTATACAGCCTAGAACAGGGTTAGTTCAGACAGCTTCCCCTAATGAGTTTGTTGGATATTTTAAAAATGCGACTTTTATAGTAACAACATCTTTTCATGGTTTAGCATTTTCTATTATGTATAATAAACAATTTTATTGTTTAAAAAAGAACTCAGATTCGGATTTACGCTTGTTTTCTTTGCTTGATAAATTAGACTTGCAAGGCCGTTTTTTAGAATTAGGAGAGATTCCTGATTATGGCTTTATAGATTATAATAATGTGAATCAAAAATTAGAGAAAGTTAGAAAAAAGTCTATGGAATATTTGCAAAAAGCAATCTGTTTAAATTAGATAAATTGCATACAATTATTATGTAAATATAAACATTCTGTCAAATATTTTATTTTTGTAATATATTAAATATTGGGTTTCTGATGACAATAAGCTTTATTATTCCTATTTATAATAGTGAGTTGTATTTAAATAAATGTATTGAGAGCATTTATAACTCTTCTTTATTAGAGAAAGATATTGAAGTTTTTTTGGTAGATGATAGTTCTACCGATGATAGTGTTAAAGTTGCAAAAAAACTATCACTGCAATATAAGAATATAACTGTAATTGAACAAAATAATCAAAATAATTATGGAGCAAGTGTGGCACGTAATATAGGGTTAGATAAAGCAAAAGGAGATTATATTTGGTTTATAGATAGTGATGATTATTTAGATTCAGCTTTAGTAGGTAAAATTAAAGAAGATATTGTTAAAAATAATTATCCAGATATTTTTGCTATTCAATTAAAACTTATTGATGGTAAAACAACGCGTATAGAATGTTCGCAACCAAATGTTAAGCATAACGTGGTTCTAAAAGGACGTGATGCAATTTTAAGTGGATATCAACCTTCGTCTGTATGTGCTATAATTTGCAAAAGAAATCTTCTGGATAATAATAACTTAAAATTTTACGAAGGTATTTCACATGAAGATGTTGAGTTTTCTATGCGGGCGGTTGCCTTAGCTCAAAGTGTTTATTTCTCGGATTATCTGGCATATATCTATAAAATGCATACAGGTTCTGTATCTAAATCAAGAAGTGTGGAACGACAGTATTTTTATATCATTGGTGATATGTATGTAGCATTATCTCTTCAAAAGTTTGCTAAAACACTTGATGATTTAGAACTTCAAAATCATATATTAAGGTGGAGTAATAATATTTTATTAAATCTTGCTTTATCTGTAAAACGTAGCAATAACCCTTTGATGGATAAAAACTTCAAGAAAAAAGTTTTCATTGACATGAATAAGCATGGGGTCTTTCCCCTTAAAGGCCCTTTTACTTCGTGGAAGATATGGCTTTTAAGTAAACTTGTTAATCTTAGTTGTAATGTCTCGTAAATGTTAAATTGAAATAGAACAATCACTTAAAATTATTCGTTGGAATATACTTTGGATAAAGTTCGTAAGTAGACAAATGAATTCTATTGTTGAATTAATAATTTTTATTGGAAAGTATATGCAATATTTATCTTTTTTTTACATACTATTTTCAGTATATGGTCGCTAAATTAATAAGTATTAGGCAGTCTAACATTGAATTACTTAGAATACTATCAATGTTCTTTGTGCTTATTGGACATATCAATGGGCTGATTATAGGTCTTCCTAATAAAGAATTTTTCACTTTAGATTTGTCATCTTCTTTTCTAAGGGTCCTTATTCAAGGGATATCTGTTGTAGGGGTTAATATTTTTGTCCTTATTTCAGGTTGGTTTGGTATAAAGGCATCTTTAAAAGGTGGAAGTGCTTTTATTTTTCAATTTTTATTCTTAATATGGGCTGTTTACTTTCTGGAAATAGTTACTGGTATAACAATATTTGATTTTCAAGGTTTAAAAAATAGCCTAGGATTAACCGGTGAATACTGGTTTGTTATGGCATACTTAGGTTTGTATATATTGACACCTGTATTAAATGCTTATGTGGAACAAGCAAGCAAAGAGCAGTTTAGGTGGTTATTAATAAGTTTTTATAGTTTTCAATGTTATTATTGTTGGCTTTCGGGATTTACAAATTATTTTGAGGGCTATAGTATTGTCTTCTTTTGTGGATTGTATCTAACTGCTAGGTATATAAAATTATATCCTATACCCTTTTTATATAATAATAGTTTTAAACTTTATGTGATAATTTCGACAGTTATTTCGATATTTGCTTCTATCGGAATCTATTTTTTCGATAGTGCAGTACGAATGTTACGTTATGATAACCCTTTAGTGATAATATCTTCTATATCTTTATTGCTGTCTTTTACTAAGCTCAGTTTTCAAAATAAATATATAAATATAATTGCTAAATCAAGTTTTTCAGTTTATATTATTCATTTCAATCCATATATATTCCCCTTTTTTCGAGATATAGTAAGTAGAATAGGGAGCCAGTATTCTAACTTGTCTCTTGTGTTTGTACTTTTCTTTTTTATGGTTGTTGTTTTTCTAATATGTGTTTTAATAGACCAGATAAGAATTTGTACGTGGAATTTCTTAAATTATATAATTAAAAAAACAGATTTCTGAAATAAAGTATGTTTGTGTATTTTCTTATATTAATAGTCGCTTTTGTGTATTATGTATTAGCACATGAGACAAATAAAAGTAACTCCCCATTGCTATTAGGTGTATTTTTTCTGTATTGCGCCTTATTTATAGGCTTAGGAGACATGATTGGTGGCTATGATAGATACATTTATGGAGAAATGTTTGATTCTATAGCTGATGCTACGGATTCTGGTAGGGATTATTCTAGGTTATTATTCCTTGTAAATGGTCGTGAATACGGTTATTTTTTATGGGAAATTCTTGTATCTCAGTTGACGGCTAATCGTTATATTTTTATCTTGTTTAGTTCGTTATTAATGTATTTCCTATATTATAAAGCTTTCAGAAAGTATATTAGTGATTATCCTTTAGCTTCTATCATATTTCTAGGGTTATTCTTTTATTTTTCAATTACTTATATGCGGCAGGCACTAGCTGTTGGTATTGCGTGGCAGGGAATTAAGTATATATATGAAAGGAAAGCTATAAAATTCTTTCTTATAGTAGCTTTAGCATATTCATTTCATAACTCAGCATTAGTTTTTGCTTTGGCTTATTTTATTCCGATAAAAAAATATTCAAAGAAGTATGTTTTATGTTTTCTCGTATTGTGTTTTTTTATAGGACTCACCCCTATTCCAACACTTTTGATCGGTAGTGCTGGAGAAGTCCAAGGTATAGCAACGAGGACAAGTAAATACCAAGATGATATGAGTGGTTTTAGAGTAGAGTATATCTTAGAGGCTATTTTCTTTATCTGGCTCTTCTTTAAAAATTATGATTTCTTTAATAGTAAGGACAAGAAACGTCTGTTTTTTTTTAACCTTTCAATTGTTTTCTGTGGTATATTGTTGGTATTTATACGGTTTGGACAAGGAGGTCGTTTTGGATGGTATTTTTTCTTTGGTCTAATCTATACTCTAACGACTCTTGCCTCACAAAGTCGACTCTTTACTTTTAATAAGCCAGTTGTCATGCTTTTATCAATACTTTTATATGTTAGAATTACTCTCTCATGGGCATTTAATCTTACCCCATATAAAACATTTTTGACGCCAGGTGTTCCAAGTGGTGACTCTTGGATACATGATATGTTTGAATATGATGAACGATACACCAATGATAAATTTGTTAGACCTATGTTCAGAATACCTTCTTAATTTATCGTATTTTCATTATGAAACTTGTTTTTATATCAAATATGACACCCTATAAGGAGAACTACAAGGGAACTTCGGCTCTTCCTTATCATATGATGTTTCATAGGAATTCATCATGGGTTAAAAATGAACTTAATTTAAGTGAAAATGATAATATAGAGATAGATGTCTATTCCTTTAATTTAAATAATCTCCCTTTTGATAAGATTAAGGAGTCTGAGAATAAATTGAATGTTCGTATTCATATTGTGCCTATACCGCAATGGTTTAGAAGAATGATATCTTTACATCTATTGTCTTTACGTATATTTCTAAAATACCCTATACATTACTATTTGAAGTTACCTAGGAAATATATTGATGAAATTAAAGCTAAACAGCCAGATGGAATATGGATATATGGAGAGGAAATGTCAAATGTTTCTTCTAAATTTCCAGATTTTCCTAAAGTACATACAACAGTAGATTGCACGTCGCTTTATTATTATAGACTTCTTCATTCAGATGTTAAATTAAATATATTTCAGAAGGTAAAAGCATACATCAATTTTAAGAAATTTTTGAGGCTGGAGAAGAATTATCCTATCACAAATATTAAGTATCATCTAGTAGGTGAGGGTGACAGAAATTTTCTAGTAGACCATGCTCCAAAAGTAAACGCCTTTTTTATAAGACATCCTCATTACGAGATAAGTAAAAAAATGAGTTTAGGAGCCTTGGCACAAAGAAAGTTTAATAAGCCTATAAGAGTGTTGATAGCAGGACAAAATAATATCTATATGAGGACTGATATCCATAAAATCATCACTTTATTATGTGATAAAGACAATAAGGAGATTAATGATTTTATAAGAAGTTACACTCTAACGTTTTTAGGTAAAGGGTGGGAAAATTATGTTTCTTTATTAAAATCTTCTGGTTGGGATGTTTATCATAAAATATTTGTAGAAGACTATATTGGTGAAGTCTCAAAACATGATATTCAGTTGACTCCTATTGATATTGGAACAGGAACTAAAGGAAAAGTGTTAGATGCATTAGCTAATGGGTTGCTTGTTATAGGTTCTGGTTATGCAATAGAGAATATTGCAGTAGAAAATCAGTGTAGTTGCCTAGAATATCACAAGGCTTCGGACGTCTTGAACTTTTTAAAGGATATCCCTACTAATCTTTCTAAATACGAGGGTATGGCAAGATGTGGATATAACAATGTCTTAAAATATCATGGGAGAGAGAGAGTTGCAAGAGATTTTTTCAAACTGTTTATGTAATTATTTTCTTACATCTTTGGGTTTTATTTATGAATAAATCTTTAATTACAATTTTCACTCCAACATTCAATCGAGCAGAATTCCTGCCTAAAGTTTATAATTCTCTGAAGAATCAGGAATATAAGGAATTTGAATGGGTAATTGTCGATGATGGTTCTAGTGATAATACAGAAACTGTCATTAATAGTTTTATTCAAGATCAAGCAATAGTTATTCACTATATTAAGCAGCCAAATGGTGGAAAGCATAAGGCTATTAACACAGGAGTTAGTGTTGCTACAGGAGATCTTTTTTTGATACTCGATAGTGACGATACTCTTCCCAAGGATTCCTTATTAAATATAAATCAGCATTATGTAGCCTTAGTTCAATAGAGATGCGCTATAAATATGGCTTTGTGGGGGATGTTTGTGAAGTTTTTAAAACAGATGTTTTACGGGAGTTCCCTTTCCCTGAGATTGAAAACGAGAAGTTTTGCCCGGAAGCTTTAGTATGGAATAGGATTGCTACAAAATATAAGCTTCACTATTTTAATGAAGTTATTTATTATCGAGATTATCTTGATGACGGATTAACATCTAAGATTGTACGAATCAGGATGAATAGCCCTATTGCCTCTATGATATGTTATGCAGAATTAAATCAACTCGATATTCCATTTAAGGATAAATTTAAGGCTGCTATTAACTATTGGAGATTTCGTTTTTGTTATAATGGAAGTGGTAGTTATCCGAAGTTATTTGGATTATGGAATGCTATTGCGCCTTTAGGATGGTTGATGCATTTGAATGATATACGTGTAAATAAAAGACAGTTATGAGGATTCTATAATTCATAACATCCCTGTATATATGTGTTAAACTGGGATGTTAGTCATATATTTGGCTCCAAGCATACTAACACTGAAAATGCTATATGATAATATGGCTTTTCTGGAGCAGAGATATCATTGCTATTGCGTATTTTTTTCGGTTTTGCTGTCATTCTTGTCACTTGA
>QWCI01002885.1_pt1 | contig 10200 bp, 8 predicted proteins | sample 1972541 | NCBI WGS metagenome assembly QWCI01 (sample SAMN09866712, study PRJNA288562) | Human oral metagenome isolate term3_saliva, whole genome shotgun sequencing... | isolation source: mouth | host: Homo sapiens | place: USA: California | reverse complement strand
CATCTCTTTTGCCAAGTCCTGGATGCAGGGCAATAATAGCCGCAATAACCTCTTCAACAGAAAGCGCAGAAGAGTCAATGTGATGAGCGTCTTCTGCTGCACGAAGTGGAGCTGCCTTACGTTCAGAATCAGCCTTATCGCGAGCCTTGATGTCTTCGAGGATCTTCTCCTCACTCTTGGCATCTACCTGGGCATCATTGCCAGTAGCAGCATCTCCGCCCTGGCGCTGAACAGCACGACGATGAGCGCGAGCAGCAGGGTCTGCGGTCAAGAAGACCTTTACATCAGCTTCAGGGAATACCACGGTGCCAATGTCACGACCTTCTGCAACTACATCGCCATTCTCGCCAGCGCGACGCTGCAGGGTAACCATAGCCTCACGTACTTCAGGGATGGCTGCAACAGCACTGACGTTTCTGTCTACCTCTGGGGTACGAATCTCTGCGGTAACGTTTGCACCGTTAGCGAAGACGGTTTGACCATTAACAGAGTTTCCAAACGAGATGCTAATGCTACGTGCTACCTGAATGATTTTCTCAATATCAGTCATATCAATGCCCTGACGCAGGCATTCTACGGTTACCGAGCGATACATTGCACCCGTATCAAGAAAAATCAGATTCAGGCGATCAGAAAGTGCGCGAGCAACCGTAGACTTTCCGGAGCCTGCTGGACCGTCAATAGCAACAATCATTACTTATCCCCCTTGGTGACACCCCAAATGTCACGAAAATCGTAAAAACTTGGCTCAGTGGAACGGCGTATAACCTCTTCTGGATCAAGGTTAAATCCACCAAGCTTAAAATCAGAACTGCCTGTACTAGTAAAGAAGATTGAAGAGACATTTGCAAGATGTACATTCCAGCTTGAACTACCTGGGATGCCAAAAATCTCTGCCATCATAGAGCGCAGATAACCACCATGAGAAATACAAACGGTACGTCCAGAAAGACTGGAAAGCTCGTTAAGAATAGCGCGACATCTGCTTCTTACCTGCTCGTATGACTCTGCTTCTGGAGCTGGTATGGAGTGGCCGTTTTTGTCTGAGGCCCAAGGAAACGAAAGACCGTAAGGTTTAAGAATCTCTTCTGCATCGCTAAAACGTTTGCTTTCCAGAATGCCAAAATCCATCTCTGCAAGGTCGTCTTTAACCTCACAAGAAATTCCGAGCTCTGTGGCCGCCATTTCGGCCATGTCCTTGCATCGAGACAAAGGGGAGGTCCAAATTCTATCTGGATGAAATGCAACAAGTGCACGAACAGCGTGCTTTCGCTGTTCAACGCCATGCTCAGTAAGTTCAACATCTCTTCTGCCGCTGAAAAAGCGCTGTGTATTAGCCACACTCTCTGGGTGGCGCATAAACAAAATGCGATGAGCCTGAGCCGGAATTTCAAAGGGCTGCATTATGTCTCCTCTCTAGGCGTGTTTGAGCTGTTTGACGTGCGCTTAGTAATTGTGCGACTAGTAATTATTTGCTGGCTTGTAAAGGCATGATGGGAGAAGCACCAGGCTCTCTACCAATAGTGCGCTCCAGAGCGGCAACTTCCTCTTCTGTAAGAAGTCTCCACTCACCTTCTTTAACTCCTGTAAGGTGAAGCGGCCCAAACGTGTCTCTGTGAAGCGCAAGTACCCGATGATGAATGGCTAGAAGCATCTTTTTAACCTGGTGTTTTCTGCCTTCTCTAATAGTTACGCTGACCAGGGAGTTTGGCTCTCCTCCACCGGTTTTTCCTAAACCCTGTGGGGCGAGAAGTGCCTTCAGCTTGGCATCGTTGGATACAATCTCAACCTCAGCAGGAGCTGCAGGTCCGTCTTCAAGCTCAATACCTTCGCGCAGGCGATTGAGCTGCTCTTCTGTAGGTGTACCCACTACATGAGCAACATAGTGCTTCCATACATGCTTTGAGGGATGCAAAAGCTCCTGTGCCATCTGACCATCGGTAGTAAAGAACAAAAGACCCGTGGTATCCATATCAAGACGTCCAACTGGAAAAAGTCCCGGGTATCTGTCAGTGGGAACCATGTCCACAATGGTTGGTCTACCCTGAGGATCTTTCATAGTAGTCAGATACCCTGCAGGTTTGTTGAGCATCAAGTAGACGGGTTTCTCGGCAATTGAGCAGACAATGCCGTCAACTGCTACAACATCTACCAGCGGATCAACCTTACTGCCAAGCTCGGTGACTACCTGGCCGTTTACCGTGACGCGTCCAGAGGTCATCAGGCGCTCGGAGCCACGGCGACTAGCCACTCCTGCGCGCGCCAAAAAGCGCTGCAGGCGCATGGGGACAATGCGCTCTTCTGCCACGGCTATGCTTCCTCTTGCGTATCGTAGGTATCGCCCAAAAGGGAACGCTCGTCATCAATGTCTTCTGCAGCTTCCTCTAGCGTAGAAGTAAAACTTCTACCAGAGAGTCTCTCGCGAATAAACTGCTTGGACTCCTCATCAGGAGCAAAGTCTTCCAGTGGTGGCAGCTCTCGCAAAGACTTGAGACCAAAGCGCTCCAGGAAAAGCGCAGTGGTGCCATAAAGAATAGCTTGTCCCCTATCTGCCTCTTTACCCACTTCACGAACAAGGTTTTTCTCGCGAAGTGAAGAGATAACACCGTCAGAGTTAACACCACGAATAGCACGGACGCCTTCACGAGTAACGGGCTGGTGATAAGCAATGACCGCCAGCGTTTCAAGGGCGGCCTGAGAAAGGCGGCGCGTATCCCAGGAGAGCACAAAATCGCTGACTAGCTGATGGTGAGCTGGGTGCGTAAAGAGACGCCAACCGCCAGCTACCTCTCTGAGCTGAAATCCTCTGTTGCAGCGCGTGTACTCCTCTGCAAGCTCTTTGAGCGCTTGGGCAACCTCGGCAGGAGCTGCATTGGTGACCTTGGCAAAGTCAGCCGTGGTAATAGCATCAGTTGCAACTAAAAGCAGCGATTCTAGAGCGCCTTTAAGCGACTCGGAATCTAAATAGGTAAGCTCTTCTGCCATAAGTTATTCCGCCTCTTCCTGTACTTCATCGGGCGTATGAGTGAGCGATAAAAGCGTCTGCTGGACATCTTGAAGTGCGTTTTGAGATAAGTTAAATCCCTCAAGGTCCGGCTCATCACCAGACAGCTCTTCCAGTTCCAGGAGTACCGATTCATCAAGCTGATATGAATCAGCACCCTTTATGTGCTCAATCTCAATCTCACCAAAGATGACATCTTGCTGAACACGAACAAGACCGCGCTTAAAAAGTTCAAGCACAGCCAAAAAGTTTGCAACCACAATCTCTGGCGTATCCTGACCATCTAGAAGCTCAGAGAAGGTCACTTTGCCCTTGGAGCGTGTGAGACGATCCACAGAAGCAACTGTTAGAGCCACTGGAAGCCTTTTTGGGGCCACATGTTCTGCTTCAAGCAAGAATGTCTCCCGTTTTGAGTCAATGTCTGCACAGATGACTGCAAGGCTTCTGAGGGTAATGCCCTCAAGATAGTCTGGCATGAGGTTCAAGAAATCAGGATCTGGACCCACTGAACGTGGGAACATGTATGATTCCGCTTCCATGCGGCTACCAAGCGCAGCACCCGCGTTTCTGAACTGCTTATAGGCAATAAGGCGAGCAATAAGAACTTCTCGCGCCTCATCAGGAGAAAGTCCGTCAAGCTCGTCATCATACTCATCTTCATCAAATGAGCTTTTAAGGGAAACGTCTTGAGGCACCAGGGCATGAGCCTTCATGTCCAGAAGCGTTGACGCAACAAGTACAAAGTCACTGGCAACGTCCAGATCAAGCTCCTCCATGGCATCAACTTCTGCCAGGTACTGATCAGCAACCTCAGAGATAGAAATGGATCCAATGGCAACCTTTTGCCTACTTACCAACTGAAGTAGCAGGTCAAATGGGCCCGAATATGTTGCAGTGTTTACTTTGTACGACATTAGATGATTCTCGCAAGCAGACTCAAAATGACGTTAGAAATGCCTCCGATAATGGACGAGAAAAAGCCCGGTGCAAAGAACATGAATCCCACTACAGCAATCATGCAATAGGGCTCGATGGCATAGAACTTTTGACGGTTTTTCTCGCCAAGAAAATAGAGCAGCAGCTTAGATCCGTCCAAAGGCGGAATGGGCAGCATATTAAAGACCGCCAGGCTTACGTTGATCTGGATGTAGAAAATGACCAGCGACGAAATATAGTACAGTACCAGCGGATTTAATGCGGTGCCAAATGCAGCAGCCAACGCATTGAGCAAACGCAGCAAGAGTGCGCCGAGAAACGCCTGCAAAATGTTGGAAGTAGGGCCTGCAAGTGCTACCAGAATCTCGTCACGACGACGATTTTTGAGGTAGTTGGGATTATAAGGAACGGGCTTTGCGTATCCAAAGCTAGGTCCGCCCATCAATACCAGCATAAGCGGAAGAAGAACCGTACCAAACAAGTCAATATGCGCCAGCGGATTGAGTGTCAAACGGCCAGACATTTTAGCGGTAGGGTCACCGCACTTGTATGCCACAAAGCCATGCGCAACCTCATGAACCACAATGGCAAAGATTACCAGTGCAAATTCAGCGAGCGTTGTCAAAAGCGATGGAACTGATGTTAAAGCAGTTGGCACAACAATCCTTATCTCAACATCTGCAAAACACACAGACAGATACTTACGTAAGCTTCAATTACCTAATAATTTTACCCAAGATTGGCAAAACTACCTACTCGTCAATGTCTGCTTCCATCTTTTCTGAAAGCTCCAACCATTCAGCCTCAAGAGCAGGAATCTTTTTGGAGAGTGCCTGGTATTCAGCCATACACTCATCAAATTTTTGCGGATCGTTATAGAGCGCCTCGTCAGCCATAAGCGTCATGAGCTCATCGTAACGCTTATGCGCAGGAGTAAGTGCAGCTTCAACCTCGTCCAAGCGCTTCTTAGTCTCCCTCAGCGCACGACTTCTACGGTTGCGCTCCTCAGCCTCAGCTCTTCTCTGCTCCTTAGTCTTCACATTGCGAGAAGATCCTGCAGCTTGACCTGCCTCTGGACCAGAACTCTTAACCGCTCTTGCACCCGATGTTCCATACGAGGACACCGTCTTGCTCGACGTCTCCCCCTGCGCTGCTGCTTGAAGCTCTGCAAGCTTAAAGAGGAAGTAATCGTAGTTACCGTCATAGACGGTAACCTTGTGATCGCGAACGTCCACAACCTTGTTAGCTACAGCTCTGACCAGGTGCTCATCGTGACTGATCAAGATGATGGTACCCGGGAAGTCAACAAGCGCCTTTTCCAGGACGTCAACGGAATCAATATCCAGGTGGTTAGTTGGCTCGTCCAGGAGCAACAGTGGATCTGGAGAAACCAGCATCTTAGCAAGGGCTAAACGAGCACGCTCGCCACCAGAAAGTACGTTTACACGCTTCTCCACGTCATCGCCATGGAACAAAAAGGCGCCCAGCAATCTGCGCTCTTCAGAGGTGGTCCATCCCGCAGCCACCGTATCAAGCTCTGCAAGTACCGTATTTGCGGGGTTGAGCTCTTCAAGCTGGTGTTGTGCATAGTAGGCCTCGGTGACGTTTTGGCCCAGGCTAATCTCACCAGCATCTGGCTTCAACTTACCGGCAATGAGCTTCATAAGGGTAGATTTACCAGCGCCGTTAGGACCAACCAGTGCTACATGGTCTCCTCGATACAGCTTGAGGTCAACGTTATCGTAGACAAAGTTATCCTCGTACGATTTAGCAACACCCTCAAGAGAAATAACGGTATCTCCGGTACGTGGGGGCTCTGGGAACCTAAAATGCATGTGGTGAGACTGCTCCGGAAGAACTACCAGCTCTTCACGGATCTTCTCAACCTTTGCAACGCGCTCTTGAACCTGCTTTGCCTTGGTTGGCTTGTATCTAAAGCGCTCAATGAAAGTCTCCATATGAGCAATGTCACGCTCTTGAGCTGCACGTTTAGCGCGAAGCTGCTCAAGATTTTCTTCTCGCTGATGAAGATAGCCGGAATAATTGCCGGTATACGTTACCAGCATACGATTCTCAAGTGCCGCAACGTGCGTCACGCAAGCATCCATAAATGAACGGTCGTGGCTTACCAGCAAAACCGTTCCATCATATGACGATAAGAACCTCTCAAGCCACTGAACAGATTCCAAGTCCAGGTGGTTGGTAGGCTCGTCCAAGAGAAGAACGTCAGGACGACGAAGGAGCAACTTTGACAAAGAGATGCGCATCTGCCAACCGCCCGAGAACTCTTTAGCAGGTTTGTCAAAGTCTTCTACGGGGAAACCAAGACCTGCAAGAATCTGACGAGCTCTACTTTCAAGCTCGTAGCCACCAAGGCGTTCAAAGCGCTCCATAGCATGAGCGTAATCTTCCAGGTATTTGTTAAGCGAGGCACCTTCTCTGTCTCTTGCTCAAGGTATCCAAGGGTAGCGTCTTTTGCAAAGGTAACGGTTCCCTCATCAGCAGACTCTAGGCCCATGATGATCTTTAGAAGCGTAGTCTTACCAGCGCCATTAGGGCCAACTAAAGCCCAACGCTCTCCTGCATTGAGCTGAAGTGTTGCATTTGAATAAAGGACTCTACCGCCAAATGACTTAGAAATCTTATCCGCAAGAGCAATCAAGTGAACTCCTCATACATATCTGAACTGGATAAGTATAAGTCATTCACTTGATTTACGTGGTGAATTATGTAAATGAAGCTAGGCTTGTGAAGATTTATTGACGCTTCTTATGAAGGAAAAGAGCTGCGCCAGCAACAACAACAGTTACGCCAGCAACGCCAATGATCAGAGGAAGCGTAAGAGCGTTGTCGCCAGTATCTGGAAGAGCAGACTTCTTAACCTTCTTAGCCTTTGGAGCCTCTGGCTGTGGCTCTGGTGCTGGAGTAGGCTCAGGCTGTGGCTCTGGTGCAGGTGTTGGATCTGGGTCTGGAACCGTAGGTGGAACTGTAGGATCAACAAAAGTTACTGTGGCAGTGGTATTTGTACCAGTAATCTGACCAACACGAACCGTAGTATCAATCTGGTAACCATCAATGGTGGTGAGCTGAGTGATGGTAGTAGAAGTGTTGCCCATAAGGTTAGGAATCACAACAGTACCATCTGCTCCAGTTGTAAGAGAGTAGCTACCGTCAGCCTCCATGGTAAGAATACCGGTCTGAGTAAATGGAGGGGTTGGAACAGCAGGACCTGCAATATTTGCAGCAGTAGCCTTAAGAGTTGCACCAGCAATAGGATTGCCGTCTGTATCAACAACCCTAACAACAATATGACCTAAGAGTGGCTGGTTCTCCATAATGTCCCTGACACTCTCACTAAAGCCAATTGCAGCACCATCAAAGATGTGAGAAACAGAATCTACATGAGGGACATAACCGTCCTTAAAGGTAGTCTGCTCAACACGATAAGCGCCATCAGGAATGATTGGAGATCTGAAGTAACCGTCAGTTCCCGTATCACCCTCGTCAACTACAGTAGATCCGCCGCTAATAATTCTAATGTGCACACCCTCAAGTGGCTCATTGGAGTACTTGTCAACTACAAGAACATTAATCTGATTAGTATCTGCTGCAAGAGCAATCTTTGGAGTGATAACTGATACAACAAGCGTTAGCGCAACAAAAATAGCAAGGACAATGTTTTTATATCGTTTCAATTCAATTCCTTAAAACCGAACCGTACTAGTAAATACTTCTATCTATAGTAAGGGAATTAGACATTAAATTAAAGATAATATCCAAGACTAAACACAATTATTTCAAAATTTGAAACAGAGAAACTCTGGGAATTTCTAATCACCTTATAAAAATCAAGTGAACTCCCTATACATTTTCAAATTGCCAAATGCACAGGTCGTTCACTTGATAAGTTCAAATCAATTTTGAAATAGATTCAATAAATCCTATTGTCTTAGAAACGCTTCTTATTCAGATACATTGAAACACCAGCGAAAGAGCTTAATGTACCTGTAATTCCAACAATTAAAGAAGAGACACCAGAAATATCAGATGTGTCTGGAAGAACAGCCTTCTTTTTCTTTGGAGTCTTAGGCTTTTCCGGAGTCTGTGGTTGAGGCTCAGGAGTAGGCTCTGGAGTTGGCTCCGGCTGAGGCTCAGGAGTAGGCTCAGGCTGAGGTTCTGGCTGTGGCTCTGGCTGTGGCTCTGGCCTACGATTTACAAACGTAACGGTAGTTGACTCGTTAGAGCCAGTAATCTCACCAACCTGAGGATTTGGAGCATCAATGGTGTAACCATCAAGGGTGGTTATCTGAGTAATGGTAGAGCCAGCATAAGTCAAATAATCAGGAATGGTTACAGTACCGTCTGGACCTGTAGTCAGATTGTAATGAGTATCATCGTCCTCATTAAAAATAGAAAGTTGACCTGTTTGTGTATATGCTACGCCACGCGCAGGAGCAGCTTGCGTTAAAGGTCGAGGTTCATCAGTACCTGGTAACAAAGCTGGATTTGGGCGATCAAAGCTTGGGAAATTAGGTGGAATTGCTGGAGAAGGCTCACCAGGTGTGACTACCTCAGCCATGGTAGCAGTCAAAGTTGCTCCAGCAATAGGATTGCCGTATTGATCAACGACCCTAACAATAATATTTCCTACTCTGCGCTTTAATCTATAAACCGCATAAACATCTGTATTAAATGTTCGCGTTGAGGAATCATATTTAAAGGTAACTGCATGTGGGGAACCATAAAGATGGCCAGTACGATCATAATTTACAATATCAAACAAGCCTGACTCTGTGTCATACGAATATGAATCAGGAATATTTTTTGGAATTAAGGTATAGCTACCATTTACAGGGACTCTAACTGGAACTGGAGAATTAGATGGAACATTTGATTCAACAGTATTTCCAAATTCATCTTGAACATCTACGGTAACTTCAGAAATTGACTGAAGATCAGAATCTGGACGATGACCATAGTTTAAGTTTTGTGCTTTTACGGTAATGTAAAGGTTACCTAAGACTTGCTTATCAACGATGTTAAGTGTAGTTGAGCTTCCTGTACCAGAAGCAACTCCATTAGGCGTATATGGGTAGGTTGTGTTATCTACTTCGAATCCAGCTTTGAACTTTGTCTGCTGAACTTTATAAGTTCCGTCAGGAAGATTTACCTGAACATTACCGTTTGAATCTGTAACTTGCTCTGCAATAACAGAGCCAGTTGCTGTATCTGTGACTGTGATTGTTACACCATCAACTGGTTTTGCGTAATAGTCATCAGTAACATTAACCGTGAGCTGATTGTCCCCTGCCGCTAGAGCAACTTTTGGAACTCCAATGACAATTACGCAGCATAGTGCAACTAAAATTGACGCTGCCACAAACTTGAACTTTTTCACTTCAAACCTTCCAAATCCATTCAGGATTACTATTTTCTAATTCAAATGATAAAAGAAAATATCATTAAAATGAATATAAACTACATTCTAAATTGCAATTTATTAAATTTTCATATCATCAACAATAAGAATTGCCTATAAATAGCTATTCCCTATCCATCCACACACAAAAAGCGAGAAGACCCTTCTACTTAAAAGATCTTCTCGCCAAATAATCCTTAATAAGTTTGATGGAAGTGGGGCTATTTATCCATAGTGAGATGAATAGCAAAACCGGCAATCTCGTCTTTGAAGTAGACCAAAAAGGTACTGCCATCTGGATTAAGCCTTCTAGATGACTCATCGATTTCAAAGCCGCGAGCTGCAAAGTATTTCTCGGCAGCTGGGATGTTGTTAACGTGGAAGCCAATATGACCCTTTGTGCCTCGGCCATTTTGCTTCATGACCTCTACCAGAGTCCCTGCAAAAAATGAAGGTGGCTGCTCAATAGTTGGAAGTCCCATAAGAGCGGTGAACAGGTTTGCAATCTTTTCCGCCTCGTCCGCATTGCTTGCGTTAATACCAACGTGAGCAACGTACATATCAAACTGCTCGACTGGATTAAGAGCGCTGGAATTGTTAGTTAAATCTGACATAGTCTCCCCTTTCCTAGGGGTCAAGTATATAAGGGAAGCTCTAAGATTTCCGCTTGGCAATAAATATTAGTCATTACTGTAACTATTTACTAACAAAAAAGGCCTAGTAACCTAGGCCTTAAAAATTCTATGGTGGGCGATGCTGGATTTGAACCAGCGACCCCTTCCGTGTGAAGGAAGTGCTCTACCCCTGAGCCAATCGCCCGAACGACTTGCAATAATAACAA
>QWCI01001255.1_pt1 | contig 10203 bp, 10 predicted proteins | sample 1972541 | NCBI WGS metagenome assembly QWCI01 (sample SAMN09866712, study PRJNA288562) | Human oral metagenome isolate term3_saliva, whole genome shotgun sequencing... | isolation source: mouth | host: Homo sapiens | place: USA: California | reverse complement strand
TAAATTCTCCAAACGTTTATGAATTGGATTTCGCATGATATTCTCTTATTTATGATAGATTCTAGAATAATGGTGCACCGCATCTACAAAAACTTTAGGTGCATTTTCTGGCACATCTTGATGAATTCCATGCCCAAGATTAAATACATGACCACTTCCAGTACCAAAATCAGCTAAGATTGATTGAACTTCTTGTTCGATACGCTCTGATGATGCATACAATACGCTTGGATCCATATTACCCTGCAATGCAACTTTATGCCCTACACGTGCTTTAGCATCGACAAGATTCACTGTCCAATCCAATCCAATCGCATCACATCCGGTATTAGCTATGGCTTCTAACCATAAACCACCACCTTTGGTGAACAATGTTACGGGTACTCGACGACCATCATTCTCACGAATCAATCCATCTACAATTTTATGCATATACTGAAGAGAGAAATCTAAATATTCCCTATGTCCCAACACTCCGCCCCAAGTATCAAAGATCATCACAGCCTGAGCGCCAGCCTTAATTTGAGCATTCAAATAAAGCGTGATGGAATCAGCCAGTTTATCAAGTAATAAATGAAGTGTTTTCGGATCAGAATACATCATTTTTTTGATTTTTCCGAAGGTCTTACTTGAGCCACCCTCTACCATATAAGTAGCTAATGTCCAAGGACTACCAGAGAAACCAATAAGAGGTACCTCGCCTTTTAGCTCACCACGAATTGTGCGTACAGCATTCATAACATATTGAAGTTCTTCCTCAGGATCTGGAATAGGTAAATTTTCTACCGCGCTTTTACACTCAATTGGTCGGGCAAATTTAGGACCTTCCCCCGCACCAAAACTTAAACCTAGCCCCATAGCATCTGGAATAGTCAAAATATCAGAAAATAAAATCGCAGCATCTAAATCATAACGACGAAGCGGTTGGAGCGTCACCTCACAAGCTAAGTCAGCATTGCGACAAAGTGACATAAAATCTCCTGCTTGGGCACGCGTCGCTTTATATTCAGGCAAATAACGTCCAGCTTGACGCATCATCCAAACAGGGGTGTAATCCACTGATTCACGTAATAAAGCTTTTAAATAACGATCATTTTTTAATACTGACATTTAGATTTCCTTCTGATTATCCTCTGCTCGGCAAAGCTCAAGCGTTGTATGTATAAGTTTATGTGCGATAGTACCTGTTGGCGGTAATTCTGGCAAGGGTTGATCATAAGAAAACCACTGTGCATCATGAATTTCACTTTCCTGCAAAGTAATTTCACCTCTCTCATAATCAGCAAGAAAACCGACCATTTGAGAATTCGGAAATGCCCAAGGCTGGCTACCAAAATAACGAATGTTTTTTATCGAAATCCCTGTTTCTTCAAAAACCTCTCTCCGCACTGCTTGTTCAAATGTTTCACCGACTTCTACAAAACCTGCAAGAGTGGTATACATTCCTCCGTTCGGGTGATAATGACGCTTATGATTTGCCAATAGAATTTCATGACCACGTCGAACCGCTACAATAATAGATGGACAGATTACAGGATAAGTTCGATACCCGCAGTGAGTACATTGCACAGCGAGCTCTTCTTGAATTTTTTGTGTTTTATGACCGCACTTTCCACAGAATTTATGAGTTTTTAGGAAATGATTAATTTCCACGCCTCGGCTTAATATATGGAATTCATCCTCTGGCAGTGAAAGTAATCCACGCAAACTTACATATTCCCGTTCATCACTTTGTTGCTCAGCCACAAGCCATAACGGATGATTTTTCCATTCACCGATTTGCATAGCCTGCAATCCTTCCATTCCTAGGGTTTTAGCCGTACCACAAGGCAACTCATTATTCAGCAAATAAAGATTCGAACCTTGAGTAAACAACCAATAACCAAAATCATCTGGGTGAAGTGTTTTCATTTTTTACTCCATAAAAATAACCGCACTTTCAAAGTGCGGTTATTATAAATCTTCTTTTTACCACTCACTAATAATAAGAGTGCTCTCCACGCTGGTGTTCGGTTACATCTTTTGCACCTTTTAATTCATTCGGGAATAGGCTAATAAGTTGTTTTTCTACGCCATCTTTTAACGTAACATCCACCATTGAGCAACCATTACAACCACCACCGAATTGTAAAATTGCGTAACCATCTTCAGTAATTTCAATTAAGGTGATACGTCCACCATGACTTGCAAGCTGTGGATTAATTTGAGTTTGAATCACGTATTCTACGCGTTCAATTAATGGCGCATCATCAGCCACCTTACGCATTTTGGCATTCGGTGCTTTTAAGGTAAGTTGTGCACCAAGCTCTTCGGTAACATAATCAATTTCGGCCTCTTCTAAGAAAGGCAAACTCACCTCATCAATAAATGCAGAAAAAGTGTCGTATTTCATTTCAACATCACTTTCTTCCACGGCATTCGGTGGGCAATACGATACGCCACATTCCGCGTTAGGGGTGCCAGGATTAACTACGAAAATACGAATATTCGTTCCTTCTTCTTGCGTGTCTAAAAGTTTTCGAAAATGCGCTTGTGCGGCATCAGAAATAGCGATTTGCTGGGTTGCTTGTTCCATAATTATGTCCTAAATACTTGAGAGAAAGTATCAGGAATAATACGCCCATCGCGCTTTTTTTTCCAGTGCTTTATATTAAGCACGCGCCAGCCCCCACACTTGGATCTCCTCCACACCTAATTTTCGCAACAATTTTGAGATTTCATTGAGCGTAGAACCAGTAGTAATTACATCATCCACCAGCGTGACACGACGATAAGGAAATTCATTTTTCGAAACAACAAGAGAAAAGGCATTTTTTAAATTCTGACGACGATCTTTCGCACTCAAACCACGTTGAGTATGGGTATGTTTCACGCGCTTTACGATATTGTTCAAATTAGGAATATCCAGCCAACGACTTAATTGCTGAGATAATAAATCAGCCTGATTATAACCCCGTCGCCACTGGCGAAAATGATATAAAGGTACTGGAATGATTACTTCTGGCAATTTAAGTTGATGCGTTCGTTTAGCATCACGCACCGCAAGATATAAAAGCCGAGCCAAAGTGCGGTCAACCCAAAATTGATTTTGAAATTTAAAACGGTGAATCAATATCGAAAGTGGCTCAACATAATGCCCAATAATGACTATCTTATCCCAACTAGGTTCTTGTTTAAGACAATTACCACAATGCTGGGCATAATATTGCAATTCTGCACCACAATGCCCGCAATAAGGAAAAGATTTAATTTGTTTTTGGCAACGTGAACATAACCCATTTTTTGCGATATGAAGATTGCCACGGCAGTAAATACAGCGAAAATTAAAAAAATTCATCATCTAAAAAAGTTATTTTTTACCCGCACTTTTTTGTTTCAACGCCTCTAACGTTTCCCCAGCTTTTAAAATATGCGGCGTCACAAAAATCACGAGCTCACGTTTTTGATGTCGTTCACTTTCTTTACTAAACAATCGTTTAATGCCAGGTATATCGCCAAGTACTGGCACTTTATCTTCGCTTTTTGTAATCGTATCGTGGAACACGCCGCCAAGCACAATGGTTTCCCCATCTTTGGCAAAAACCTGAGTATTAATTTCTTGCTTATCAATAGAAACCACCTCGTTTTGTCCATAAGCGACACGAGAACCTGGTGAGTTTTGGCTCACTAATAAATCAAGCAAAATATTGTTATCTTTAGAAATATGTGGCGTCACTTCCAAACCAAGTACTGCCTCACGAAATTCGACAGATTGTGTATCGTTACGAGTATTACTCACAACATAAGGAATTTCTGTCCCCTGTTTAATGCTCGCACTTTTCTTATTGGTAGTAAGTAAGCGAGGACTTGCGATAATTTCCACATTATTTTCACGCTCCAAAGCGCTCAATTCTAAATCTAGTAATCGCCCATTAATTTTCGCGACTTGTAATGCTATCGTTCCAGCAGGTGTCGTCGTTGTCGCAAAATTTACATTAAGATTATCCGCAATATTTTCAAAGCCATTGCCGGCTAAGCTGCCCGCTACACGCGCAGCATTTTCTGTTGGATTAAAAATCCCCCACCGAACGCCAAGTTCTTTCAAACTCTCATCCGTAATTGTCACAATACGTGCTTCAATAGCGATCTGCTCAATAGGTTTATCCATTTCAGAAATTAGTTTTTTGATATTTTGCACAGAACGAGGCTCATCCTGAATAACCAGCAAATTACTGCGATCATCAAAGGTAATGCTCCCAGCTGGTGAAAGCAAAGAGCCACTTCCTGTCGTTAAGGACTTCATTAATTCAGAGGCTTTAGCAAAATGGAGTTTAACCGTATGACTCACTAAGTGCGGTTCATTTGTAGCAAGATTTCCTGCAACTTGACCTTTGCCTGATAGCCCACCATTCAGATAGTAAATACCCTCATCTTTATTCAAAGTAAGCTTCTTACTTTTAGCGATTATTTGTAGCAAACGTGGCATATCAATATTATCTAATTTCAAAGAAATATTGCCTTCTAACGTCTCATCCATCACTAAATTGACATCATGTTGAAAAGCTAATTGCTCCAGTGTTTGCGCTAAAGGCGCTTGCGATAAACGAATAAAAAAACGTTTGTTATCAGTTTTTGGGTTAGCAAAAACGATTAATGGCAACCAAAAACACATTAAAAAACAACCGCACTTTAAAAGATATTTCTTCATAATCTTCCTTTAAAAACTTAATTCTTTCTGTTCAGCTCTATCACATTGCTTACCGAGCTTACGCATAAATTGCACTTTATTTTGATGAATTTTTTCCACTAGATAGCCCTCTTTAGCCACCTCAACACCTTCTAAAACACTGTAAATTTGCAAATCTTGATCCAGCAATAAGGCAAACGCTTTATCTTTAGAAATCACTACCCCCACCAATTTTAAAGCTTTCAAAGGAATTTCAGCCGCTTGGCGATTTTCATCCGCTCCACATAGATTATTAGGAACATCTGAAGAAATTATTTCTGTCTGCTCTATTACTGTTTGTGCGTTATCAAACTGAGAACGAGTACGCTGTGTTTTATCGAAAGGATCTTGTCCCCAACTACAATTCATAAAAAATAATGCAATCAGATAAAACCAATACTTCATTTTGCCTCCTTATCTAGCTGAAAAATGATCTCGGTTTGCAATGGGCTGTCTTCGGGTTTCATAAATTGCAACCGGCTTACAGAAAGCTGTGACGTATTAGCTAAAAGTGCGGTTAAAAATGTCTTCGTTTTTTCAAAATGCCCTGTAAGCTGTAAATGCAAAATGGGCTGTTGCCCCATTTCCCAACGTAAATTCTGAGATAAACTATTACGCGCAGCTAAACGTTGAATTTGTTTATTCAACGGCATAATTTGTGCAGCCAGTTCTGGAGAAAGTTTTCGACTTTCCGACTGCCGCTGTAAAGAAGTTAAAATTTTCTGTTGATGCAACAATTCTGATCGTTTCCCTGCTAACTCGCTTTCGGTTTCATGGAAACGTGAGCTCCCCTCGATATAATCTAAAACGGGGCGAAAAATCACTGCACTTAATAACAATAAAAAGGTTAAGCCATGAACATAAAAAGGCTGGCTTAGCCATTTTCCAAAAGGAGTAAAAGGATCGTTAAAAAAGGCTTTCACTTATCTTCTCCAACTTCTTCCACATCAAAGAGAAAAAACAATGTATGTTGTTCAGGCTGAACATGACTTAATTTCACATTAGGGAAATGTTGCTTTAAAAATTGATGTACCGACTCAAATTCCGTTTGATCTTGCGCTCGACCTTCCAAACTTAAGTTATGGGCATCTTGTTTAAATCGGTTTAATTCGCCTGTCTGAAGAGGCAATTCACTTAATCGTTGCAAACTATTTTGAACTTGCTCATTCGTGAGAGGTTGTAAAACTTCACCAACTTTCACCGCACTACGTAACAGATCAATTTGCGTGGCAGTTTTGTGAAGTTGCTGATTAAGTTGTTCAAACGACTTTTGCTGCGCCTGAAAATGTTGTTTCTGTTGTTCAATCAAATTGTTAAAAGCCAACGTTAAATTGATAGCTAGCAAGATAAATAAAGCGATATAAAAAGCTAAACGATGTAAACGCTTTTGATGTTGATAAGTACGCCAAGGCAATAAATTCATCGACATTTAGCTACTCACTTTTTGTTGATGTAAATCTTTTTGCCATAGTGCGTTGCCGAGTGCAATAAAGGGCAAATCCGTTTCTACTAGCTGCCAGTGTTCTGGTAATAGCGTATAACTTAAAGGAAGTTGATACACAAAAATTCGTTCAATTTGCCCATCAAAACGTTCGGTAAATTGCTCATAAAGTGCGGTCAAATTTTCGTGAGATTGTAAAATTTGCGATTGCTGAGATCTTTCACAAATCGCCAAGCAATAGTCATATTCTTGAAATAAAAATAAGGTATTTTCTGACCGCACTTGTTCGTTCAATAAATATTGAAATGCACGCAAGATGCTATGAATAACAATATCTAACACATTAATTTTAAATGGCTGAAAATCTTGCAAATAAGTTTGAGCACTCGCCTCTCGAATTGCCGTAATCTCTAAACGAAAACCTTGCTTTAACGGAGTAGAAATATAATCAAACCACAATTCCTCTAAAGAAATGGGCAACTCTTTCTCAATCACAAATTTACATTGTTGATGACATTCTTGTGCATTTAACACTTGTGGCAACATGAATACTTTCGACCAAGTCAAGTGAGCAGAAATACTTGCCACAAACTGCAAAGAAAAGATTTTCCCTTGAGATTGTGTTTTTAAATGTCGCAAAAAACGATTTTTTAAATCACTATCATTGATAGAGGCTTGATAACATTGTGGCTGTTCAAGTTCATCAAACCACACAAAATCAAAATAACCCTGCTTACGATGAACGCCGATTTGTAAAGTGCGGTGATTTTTCAGGGAGAATTGCATATTCTTTCCTATTCTTTAAAGGCTGAATCTTTTATACTTAGCAGCCAAATCATAGGTCTCTTGACAAGAATATTCATTAACGAAGCGAGAATTTTACGATGCGGATCGCAAAATTAATATTTAGCACCCTATTAACTTTATGTATTTTAGGTTTAGTCGCAGGCGGAATGCTGTATTTCCACCTAAAATCGGAATTGCCCTCAGTAGAAGCATTAAAAACCGTTGAATTACAACAGCCAATGCAGATTTATACGGCCGACGGTAAATTAATTGGTGAAGTGGGTGAGCAACGACGTATTCCAGTGAAATTAGCTGAAGTACCACAACGCTTAATTGATGCATTTTTAGCGACGGAAGATAGCCGCTTTTATGATCACCATGGTCTCGATCCTATCGGCATTGCGCGTGCGTTATTTGTTGCAGTGAATAATGGCGGTGCATCACAAGGCGCAAGTACAATTACCCAACAATTAGCGCGTAACTTTTTCTTAACCCCAGAAAAAACTATTATTCGTAAAGCTCGTGAAGCCGTGCTTGCGGTAGAAATTGAAAATACCCTCACCAAACAAGAAATCTTAGAGCTTTATTTAAATAAAATCTTTTTAGGCTATCGTTCTTATGGTGTTGCAGCGGCTGCGCAAACCTATTTCGGTAAATCATTAAATGAATTGACGTTATCAGAAATGGCCATTATCGCAGGCTTACCAAAAGCACCTTCAACCATGAATCCGCTTTATTCTTTAAAACGTTCAGAAGAACGCCGCAATGTGGTGCTAAGCCGAATGTTAGATGAAAAATACATCAGCAAAGAAGAATATGATGCAGCCTTAAAAGAACCTATCGTCGCCAGTTATCACGGTGCAAAATTTGAGTTCCGTGCGGATTATGTCACTGAAATGGTTCGCCAAGAAATGGTTCGCCGTTTTGGTGAAGAAAACGCCTACACCAGTGGTTATAAAGTATTTACCACTGTACTTTCAAAAGACCAAGCTGAAGCACAAAAAGCCGTACGTAACAACTTAATTGATTACGATATGCGTCGTGGGTATCGTGGTGGTGCGCCTTTATGGCAAAAAAATGAAGCTACTTGGGATAATGAACGTATTCTAGCGTTTTTACGTAAATTACCAGATTCTAACCCATTTATTCCAGCTGCCGTGGTTGGAATGGCAAAAGGTGGTGCGGATCTATTATTAGCATCAGGTGAAAAAATGACGCTATCCACTAATGGAATGCGTTGGACTGGCAGAAGTAATCCTGTAAAAGTAGGTGAGCAAATTTGGATTCGTCAACGCACTAATGGTGAATGGCAATTAGGGCAAATTCCAGCAGCAAACTCTGCGTTAGTATCTCTTAACTCAGATAATGGCGCGATTGAAGCCATTGTTGGTGGCTTTAGCTATGAACAAAGTAAGTTCAACCGTGCAACACAATCCTTAGTTCAAGTGGGTTCTTCTATTAAACCATTTATTTACGCAGCGGCATTAGAAAAAGGTTTAACACTTTCTAGCGTATTACAAGACAGCCCAATTTCTATTCAAAAACCTGGACAAAAATTGTGGCAACCAAAAAACTCACCTGATCGTTATGATGGCCCAATGCGTTTACGCGTAGGATTAGGTCAATCCAAAAATATGATTGCTATTCGCGCTATCCAAACAGCAGGTATTGATTTCACAGCAGAGTTTTTACAACGTTTTGGCTTTAAACGTGATCAATATTTTGCTAGTGAAGCCTTAGCGCTTGGCGCAGCCTCTTTCACACCATTAGAAATGGCTAGAGCTTATGCGGTGTTTGATAATGGCGGTTTCCTTATTGAACCTTATATCATTGAAAAAATTCAAGATAACGCGGGTAAAGACTTATTTGTTGCAAACCCTAAAATTGCTTGTATTGAATGCAATGATATCCCTGTGGTTTATGGTGAAACGAAAGATAAAATCAACGGCTTTGCGAATATTCCTTTAGGCGAAAATGCCTTAAAACCATCAGATGACAGTACAAACGGTGAAGAAGTTGATCAACAGCCTGAAACTGTGCCTGAACTGCCAGAATTACAGTCAAATGTCACCGCACTTAAAGAAGATGCGATTGATTTAATGGCGGATGCCAAAAATGGTTCATCTAAAACAGAATATGCCCCTCGAGTAATCAGTGGCGAGTTAGCATTTTTAATCCGCAGCGCCTTAAATACTGCGATTTATGGTGAACAAGGTTTAAGCTGGAAAGGCACCAGCTGGCGTATCGCACAAACTATTAAACGTAGCGATATAGGCGGTAAAACAGGTACCACCAATAGTGCAAAAGTGGCTTGGTATGCGGGATTTGGTGCAAACTTAGTCACCACAACTTATGTCGGGTTTGATGATAACAAACGCGAATTAGGTAAAGGTGAAGCGGGTGCGAAAACTGCAATGCCAGCTTGGGTCGCTTATATGAAAACAGCATTGAGCGATAAACCAGAACGTAAATTATCGTTACCACCAAAAATTATGGAAAAAAGTATTGATACGATGACTGGTTTACTCTCTCCATCCGGTGGACGAAAAGAATACTTTATTGTGGGAACTGAACCAACCCGTACATACGTTTCCGAAATGCAAGAACGCGGTTACTATGTTCCACCAGAATTACAACAACGCTTAAATGGTACTGGAGGCAAAGCGCCCGTGCCAGTTAGCCAGCCAGAAGAACTTTTCTAAAAATGACCGCACTTTAGTGCATCATCAGGCGAGTCAATTGGCTCGCCTTCGTTATTAAACAAAGGATATATTATGCTGAGTTATCGTCACTCATTCCATGCGGGCAATCATGCTGATGTCTTGAAACATATCGTCTTAATGCTCATTTTGGAAAATCTTAAACTCAAAGAAAAAGGCTTTTTTTATTTGGATACGCACTCTGGTGTAGGTCGTTATCGTTTATACTCAAACGAATCAGAAAAAACGGGAGAATATAAAGAAGGTATTGGACGCTTGTGGGATCAAACAGACTTACCCGAAGATATTGCTCGTTATGTAAAAATGATCAAAAAACTCAATTATGGTGGCAAAGAACTACGTTATTACGCTGGCTCACCGTTAATTGCTGCTGAATTGTTACGCCCACAAGATCGCGCACTATTGACTGAACTTCATCCTAGCGATTATCCAATTCTTCGAAATAATTTTAGTGACTACAAAAATGTCACCGTAAAATGTGACAATGGCTTTCAACAAGTCAAAGCAACACTACCACCAAAAGAACGCCGTGGCTTGGTGCTAATCGATCC
>QWCI01002219.1_pt1 | contig 10220 bp, 3 predicted proteins | sample 1972541 | NCBI WGS metagenome assembly QWCI01 (sample SAMN09866712, study PRJNA288562) | Human oral metagenome isolate term3_saliva, whole genome shotgun sequencing... | isolation source: mouth | host: Homo sapiens | place: USA: California | reverse complement strand
ACCTTTTGGACCCTTGATGTTGCCTGCTTGTTCCCATGCATTGTTCTTCTTAACGAAGACATCTCCTGTGGCAGTATTAACGAAGCTGTCTCCATCTTTTCCGTCTCTTGGTGTTGGATCTACTTTTCCGTTTAATACTTCTTTACCGTCACGTCCTGCTTGACCTGCTGCTCCGTCTTGACCGTCTTTAACGATGGATGTTTGAACGAGCGTATCTGTGCCTTCTGTGTAATTACCATCGCCATCTTTGTCAATGTAGAAGGTTAGTGTCGTTTGTTTCTTAGCTTCATCACGAACAGCTTTGACTTTTGGTGTTTGGCCATTTTCTCCATTTTTAACGATTGTTGTAAGAGCTGGGCGACCTTCTGGTTGCGTAACTGTAATCGTATGACTACCATCATGGTTGTCTGTCACTGTTACTTCTGGTGTGAAGCCATCACGACCATTTTCTCCCTTGTCACCTTTAGGACCCTTGATGTTGCCTGCTTGTTCCCATGCATTGTTCTTCTTAACGAAGACATCTCCTGTTACAGTATTAACGAAGCTGTCTCCATCTTTTCCGTCTCTTGGTGTTGGATCAACTTTGCCATTTAGAACTTCTTTACCATCACGTCCTGCTTGTCCAGCTGCTCCATCTTGACCGTCTTTAACGATGGCTATTTGAATGAGCGTATCTGTGCCTTCTGTGTAATTACCATCGCCATCTTTATCGATGTAGAAGGTTAGAGTAGTTTGTTTTTTAGCTTCATCACGAACAGCTTTGACTTTTGGTGTTTGGCCATTTTCTCCATTTTTAACGATTGTTGTAAGAGCTGGACGTCCTTCTGGTTGAGTGATAGTGATGGTGTGTGTGCCATCATGATTATCTGTCACTGTTACTTCTGGTGTGAAGCCATCACGACCATTTTCTCCCTTGTCACCCCTTGGTCCTTTGATGTTGCCTGCTGGTTCCCAAGTATTGTTCTTCTTAACGAAGACATCTCCTGTGGCAGTATTTACGAAGCTGTCTCCATCTTTTCCGTCTCTTGGTGTTGGATCTACTTTTCCGTTTAATACTTCTTTACCATCACGTCCTGCTTGACCTGCTGCTCCGTCTTGACCGTCTTTAACGATGGATGTTTGAACGAGCGTATCTGTGCCTTCTGTATAGTTTCCATCGCCATCTTTGTCAATGTAGAAGGTTAGAGTAGTTTGTTTCTTGGCTTCATCACGTTCTGCTTTAACTTTTGGTGTTTGGCCGTTTAACCCATTTTCACCATTCTTCACATTTACAGTAACTGGATCTTTTCCTGGAACTGTAAATGTAATGTCAGAACTATGTCCATCTTTTCCTGGTGTTACAGTTACTTCAGGAGTTTTCCCATCTTCACCTTTCTCTCCGTCTTTAACGATAGAGGTTTGAACGAGAGTGTCTGTTCCTTCTGTATAGTTACCATCGCCATCTTTGTCAATGTAGAAGGTTAGAGTAGTTTGTTTTTTAGCTTCATCACGTTCTGCCTTAACTTTCGGTGTTTGGCCATTTTCCCCGTTTTTAACGATTGTTGTAAGAGCTGGACGTCCTTCTGGTTGAGTGATAGTGATGGTGTGTGTGCCATCATGGTTGTCTGTGACACTTACCTCTGGTGTGAAGCCATCACGACCATTTTCTCCCTTGTCACCTTTTGGACCTGGTAATCCTTGAGGTCCTCTGATGTTGCCAATTTGGTTCCAGTTTCTGCCTTCTTTTTTGTAAACATCTCCTGTAGTAGCATCGATATAAGTATCACCATCTTTACCATCATTTGCTGTTGGTGCTTTAGGTCCACTTAATAATTCAGCACCATTACGACCATCTGTACCAGAAGCTCCATCTGCACCATTACGTCCATTTGTACCATTCAAGATATCACTTGTACCAATTAATTCATCCACACCTGGATCGTATTTACCGTTACCATTGTTATCATAGTATGCTGTAATACGAGTACCCTCTACTGGTTGTGGTGCTGGTGCTGTAGATGGGGCGTCTGATAATGCTCTTCTTACTCTTCCGCTTCTTTGATTGTTTAGTCTTACTGCTGCTTCTGCTAAAGCATTCAAGTCAATATTTGGTGTACGGCCATCTTTACCATCCTTAATGTTAGCTACAACAGGCTCTTCTCCAGGAACTGTAAATGTAATGTCTGTACTGTGGCCATCTGCTCCACGAGCAGTTGTCACTTTAGGAGTTGCTCCCTTGTCACCTTTCTCACCTTTGGCACCATCTGTAATAACGACTTCTTTTAGTTTTGTATCGCCTGCATCGAATTCGTTGTTGTCATTTTGGTCATAATAGAAGATAACAGTTGTTGTCTTATCTGCTTCATTTCGTTGAGTAGCAACTAATGGGCTTGCTCCATCGAAACCATCTCTTACAACAGTATTTGTAACATTACCTCTACCGTCGTTAATAGTGATAGTATGAGTGCCGTCATCTTTATTATCTTTAACGGTTACGGTTGGAGTTACACCGTCACGACCCGTCTGACCTTGGGCTCCGGTTAGACCGCGTTCACCTCGATCTCCTTTTTCACCTTTGGCACCTTGGGCTCCAGTTAGACCGCGTTCGCCTCGGTCTCCTTTTTCACCTTTAGCACCTTGGGCTCCCCATCGTTATCAAGATAGAAAGTGAGGTTATTTGTATCACCAACTTTATTTTGATCAACACGTGGTTTTACTGTATCGATTAGCTCTTTAGCCACACCAATTTGCATAATACGTGGCTTAGCTTCTTTAGTAACAGAATTACTAATTGGCAATCCTAGAATTGTTTCGTTACCAAATCGATGGACTTTATAGGTAATTTGACGTTGTCCTTTTTCACCTTCTCTGACTAATCTAGTTTGGCCTTCTGGCAATTTACTAGTTGGAAGGTAGACTGTTTGGAAGTCAATGTCTTCTGTAACAACCTTGTTACTAGAACCACCATTTGGATTGGCATCCAAGTATAGTGGGTTTGCTCTATAATAATAGTTAGAGTTACTGTATGGGTCATTGCTAGTAGCAGCACCGCCACCACCTTGGTCCACGTTAAAAGTAACAGGTTTCAAACGGACAGACAAATCACCATTTGGATTGTTGATTGGCAAACTGAATCTGATTGTCTGTTGCATACTTGTTTCAGTAGCAGAGGTCATAGTATATCCTGAGTGAGATACAAAGTTGGCACCCTGGCTAATAGGTTTTGATTGCTCTCTTAATCTTGGAGTTGTGATAGTTGCATTTGAAGGATTTCCAAATCCATCCCCTTTATCCAAGATAAAGTTATTATTAACAAATTCACCTGGACCAGAATATTGAATTGTGAAATTCAATCTATTACCTTGACGTACTGTCGTCACATCATAATGAATTGAATTACCACCACGTGCGTTCCCGTAGCCACGAAAACTGTAACTACGACCAGCTTGACTAATATCTGTAAATGCAACTGTATTCCCAGAACCTGAGACAATTGGGTTGGCTGGATTGCTAGCTGCTCTAAAACCACTATGCCCCTTCTCCAAGTCTTCCTTACGAATAGCTGGATTTTGGCGAGCATCAGAAAGGCTTAAACCTGGTTTCAAGATTTCATTAGTTGTTTTTGGAGCTGAAGACGCTTCAACTATAGCAGCTCTGCTAGTTGGCAAAACAACACTATCAAGAGCTGAACGATCAGTCGTTGTTGCAGCTGGTTTAGCTTCTTCTTTGGCTTCTTCTTTGGCTTCTGCTGCATCAGCTTTCTTCGCTACAGAAGTTTCTGATACAGTTCCTTTATCAGAGTTAGAGCGGAGTTCCAGTCCAATGACAGCTGATTGAATAGATGACTCCGCTGCTGATATTTCAGCTTCAGATGCATCTGCTTTCCCAAGCAAACCTTGACCAGCTTGGATACTTGCTCGCAACTTAGCAGCACTTGCTTCTGTATATAACTTACTCTCAAGTTTTTTAGCACGCGAAAGAGCCGTTAACAATTTTGATTTATCAACTGCACTTTGATGAGAAACTTCCTCTTTTTCCACTTTAGGCTCTTCAACCTTTTCTGCTGATCTAGTAGCTTCTTCAGTTTTAGCTGGAGTCGTTTCTACTGGGTTCGCAACAGTTGGAGCTGGGTAGGTAGTTTCTTTCTTAGTTGTAGAAACTTCTACTGGTTTAGTAGCTTCTGCTATCTTATCAACAGAAACACTGTTAGTAACTTCTGCATAATGTTCATCTGCTTGTACTGCTTGCGTATTGGCAGCAGTTCCCAAGACTAAGGCTGTCCCGAGCAAGACACTAGCTGCCCCAAAGTGATACTTGCGAATAGAAAAACGTTGTTGCATTTTATACCAATCAAATGATTTTCTCTGTGCCTGTTTCATATTCTTTACCTCAATATAATTTTATACTATACAATTTACATCTATTTTTTATATAATTCAATATAATTTTACAAATTAATATATAGTATTTTTTCCCTCAAGATTCATTTAAATTGTTCTAATCAAAGTGAATTTACTGACAAAAAAATGATTCTCATATTTTGGTACAAATGGTACAGAAAAATAATATAGAGGTAAAAATGTAATCGCAAAATCAATACAAATATTCCATCAACATTTAATTGCCCTCCTATATTCGATTCATAAATATTGTTTTAAGATCAAATCGGATTATTCTCCATCTTGACAATATCAATATTAGCATTTTTATTATAGACTATGATATAATGAGCTTAGGAGGATAGAACCTTATGAGATCTCTATTATCTACAAAGGAACAACGACAATTACGACTACTTGAAATACTCATTCAGAAACGAGATTGGATACGTCTAAACGAGTTAGCACAAACTTTAGAATGCACCGAGCGTATCCTGAAAAATGACTTAAACGAACTACGAACAGCATTCCCAACCTTCAAAATTCAATCTTCTATCAATGGCATTATGCTAAATCTAGATACAGCGGCAAGTATAGAAGATATTTATATTTATTTCCTCAGTCATTCCCAATCTTTTCAGTTATTAGAATATATGTTTTTTAACGAAGGATTGCCTATTTACCGAACTGTAGAAAAACTGCATTCTAGTAATGCCAATCTTTATCGTTTAGGAAATCGAATCACCACCATTCTCTCGAAACAATTCCAAATTGAACTGTCTTTTACTCCAACATCCCTGAATGGAAATGAAATCGATATTCGCTATTTTTATGCCCAATACTTTTCAGAGCGGTATTATTTTCTAGACTGGCCTTTCCCAGATATTTCTGAAAAAGTCATAACAGAGTTCGCTGACTACTTCTATAAATCCACAAATTACCCAATGCGATTTGCAATCTATAGAATGTATAAGCTGATGCTCGCAATCAGTATTCATCGAGTAAAAAATGGACATTTCATTGATTTACCGAATCATTTTTACCAAGACTACTATCCTGTTTTAATGAATTTACCAGATTTTGAGGACAAGCTTGCGTACTTCTCTCAACAATTTGAACTGGAAATGACTCCAGATATTGTGGCACAAATTTTCATTTCCTTTCTTCAAAATGATATTTTTCTAGATCCACAGCAATTCTTTGATTCTCTAAATAAAAATGATGAATCTCGCTGTTCTTATCAATTATTAAGCCAAATTTTGGAACGATTATCTAAAGCATTTAATATTAAATTTGCTAATCATGATGAACTCATTTGGCATCTGCATAATACAGCTTATTTTGAAAGACAGGAAACCTTTTCAACACCGCTCTTATTTGAGCAAAAGGGAATTACACTAGAAAAGTTCAAGGTCTATTTCCCAGACTTTATGGAAAGTGCTCGTCAAGAACTGGCTCAATATCGGCAAGCAATCGGGCAACATGATTATCCTGAACAATTAGAGCACTTGATTTACACCCTCTTCACCCATGCAGAAAATATCACTACTCAATTATTAGCCAATCGACCACCTATCAAGGTTTTGATTATCAGTAACTTTGACCATGCCCTATCCCTCACCTTAATGGACATGCTTTCCTATTACTGTAATAATCGCTTTACCTTCGATATTTGGGATCAATTGGAAACAAGTCCTGAAATTTTAAATCAGACAGATTATGACATCATCGTGTCTAATTTCTATATTCCTGGCATCACTAAAAAGTTTATTTGCCGAAACCATCTGTCAATCATGGATTTGGTCAATCATCTTAATACCTTATCAAATGAGATTCATTTGTCCAACTCTTTATAAGCTAGAAAAAACTCAGCAATACTTTTCCTTGCTGAGTTTTCTTCTTTTATCCTTATTTTATACTTTCTTAACAAAAACCAATTCCTGTGGCTGGGACAGGTCTTCTCGGAAGCTAAATCCTGCAAAGCTTAAGCGACGTGCTTCCTCCACAGTTTGTACTTGATTTTCTATCAGGGCTGTCAGGAAGGCACCACGCGCTTTCTTGGAGATGGTTGAGTGAATCTTCAGCTGACCGCCTCTATCCTCCATGAATTTGAAGGTCACCATTTTTTCTCTGATTTCCTTAGAAAATACAGTCTCAAACTCGGACGACAAGAGAGAGAAAATCACTTCTTCCTGCTTCACAACTTCATCATAGGCTGCCTTCCAATGGCTCTTCAAAGTCTTACCAGCGACTTTTAACTTCATCAAAAAATCCAAACGGTAAGGGGCTATGGGTGACAAGGCTGGAACGACACCGTACAAAGCCGATGTAATGAAGACATGATTTTCAAGGTAGGCTTGTTCTACCTCGGTCAATTTGTCTCGCTTGATGTGGCGGTACATCAGCCCATCAAATAGATTCAAGGCTGGGTAGTGTTGAGCAGTTTGCCTTTTCAAAGCTTGGATATGTTGAAATTCTGCCCCAGCTTTCTCGGCTGAAACTTTGTAAAAACTCTCCAATTGACTAGTAGAATAGAGAGCCAAGGCATCAAGCACAGGCTGACTTTCTAGTCTTAAAGGAGCAGTTTCGATACTCGGCAAGTCTGTGTTCATTTCTTTTGCTGTTGGGATTAAAATTTTCATATTGATAGTGTAGCATATTTTTTTGCCACTACCAAGAAATTCATCTGAAAAGAAACTGAGAAAAGTCTTAGAAATCAGAAAAACGCATCTATCAGGTGTTGCAAAACCTGATATCATGCGTTTTATCATGCAAGAATCTACTGTATTTTCTCCTCAACTTGAGGCTTTATATCATAGTATACCTATTCATTTATCGATGTGATTTTTTATCATCGACCAAGCTATACCAATAGGATAGCATTAGACGCCCAGACTAATCCTCTTTTCGTTTTGCAGTTAATAGGGCTACTGACAAGGCCAAGCTAACCTCCGCCAAGAAAATGGCTGTTTCAGATTCTCCCTCACCTGTTTCTGGTAATCTATTTTGCTCTTCTTTGACTACTGAAACATTTGGTTTTATAGTCTGGTTATGAGCTAATAGCTCTACTGGATAATCTGGTTTTTCAAGAACTGGCGCTTCCTCATTTCCTACCGTGGCTAGAACACCATGATACTCTGGAAGTTTATGTTCTAGAGCCATTACAGCATTAACACCACCCTTAAATTCAGGTTTCTCAACGCTTGGTGCCGCTTGATCTCCTACAGTAGCAAGAGTTCCTGTGTATTCTGGAACTTCATTGACTGGAGCTAGCTCCTCGCCTTTACTACTTGAAATAGATGCTTTCACTCCAACTTCAATAATGCGATCCTGGGCCTTTCTTTCTTCAGAATGAACAAGACTTCTAGTAGTACCCAAAACTTGAATATAGTCAACTTTTTCTCCATCCTGTCCTTCAGAAACGATACGACGTTGACCTTGAGCAAGTTCAGGGTTTTCACGAATAACTTCTTTAAATGGAAGCGGAGTCTTTTCAATTTCCAAACTTGGAGTTTCTGCTACTAAGTTCTTAACGCCTTCTGTCGGAGTTGTTTGGAATGTTGCCTTAAAGTGTAAACGATATTCTTTCACCAGATTTCCATCTTTGGAAACAAGACGAACCAATGTTGGAAGATTGGCATTTCCAGAATCCACAACTGTAACTACTCCATGTCCACTAGTTGTTGCAGTGACTTTTGGTTTTGAATCCATTGTTGTTAGAGTGTAATCTGTCACATTTGGATCAAAGTTTTCCAATGCTTTTCCATCGATCAAAATAGTCGCTGATGGTGTTTCCACTTCTGCTCCCTTGCCTGCAGAATAGGCTGTAAATTCTACAAGTGCAAGACCATTGGTGGTAGCCTTACGAGTCATGCGAGCACGAATAGCTGTCGTTTGAACCGGATCAAAGTTAAACTCGATTGGTTTACCAGCTACTAATTCTCCAGAAGCTTTGTAAGAAATTGGTGCCCAATTTTCTGCCTTGTTAAATGGATGATCGGCATTTTCTTCGTAACGAGAAATCGTACTTGGTTCTGTAAAGGCTGGACCAATATATCTTTCTAGAACCATTTTCTCTGGGGCATCTGTTCCACTATCTTTAAAGAACTGAATGGCTACTTTTCCAATAGATTTGGAGGCAATTTTACCGTCCTTCTTAAAGAGTAGTCCTACAGAAGTTTCTTGATTTTTCGGAGTACGAGACCAGTTTGTCCAACGTCCATCTTCATCATATTTTCCGTCATTGATATAGAAAATTCTATCATGTGAATTTGCTTGTGTATCGTTCGTTGTCGAAGCAAAGGCTTTAGAATCTGTTTCATTGTTGCTTGGATTTTCTGAAACGACTTGATTTCCTTTAGAAACAACTGTCACCTGCATTTTAGTCGTTAGATTTGTACCAATGACATGACCGGTAATTTCAAATGTTCCCTCATGCTCTGTTGCATGTTCAGGAATAGCATCCCATTTCACTACCAGTTTATCTGTAGTCCAAGTAGTTGAAGTTGGGTAATAAACAGTGACTTCCGAAGGAAGTTGAAGAGCATCTCCAACATTCAAAATTTTAGCACTATTTTCTGCAGCAAGAGGTTGACTAGTTTCTCTCTCATCATTGCGGAAGATTCTATATTCTTTCAATACCGTACCATCTTCTGCTTTTAAGATGAGACGTGTTGCACCTTTTGGACTGGTTGCAGGAACAACTGTTACCAAACCATTATTGCTAGCTGTTGCAGTGATTTGTTTGCTAGATTGAGGAATATAGTAATCGGTCTTAGATGGATTAAAGTGTTCAAGATCCTTGCCATCTACCTTGATAGAAATCTCTGAACTTGTAGAGCTTAAAACCTTGTTTCCAAGGACAGTTAGCTCTGTCAGACCAACACCTGAAGTTCCATCAGCCTTCTTCATACGAATACGAACAGCATAGGTTTCTACCTTGTCAAATGTGAAGTGATTTGTTTGAGTTGCAGATAGCTGACTTGGAGCATGTAAGTTTTCAACTGCTTTCCAATTGTCTGGATTATTAAATGGATGATTGCTATCTCGTTGCGCATGACTGACATCACTTGGTAAATCAGGAATTTCTTTACCTACATAATATTCAACTACATATTCTTTTGGAAGACCAATTGGTCCATCAGTATAGAAATCAACTGATAAATTATTGACAAAACGTTTCGTCAAGTCTCCTGAATTACCAAACAAGATAGAAGCCCAATCATTATCAGTATTTGTTCTCCAAGTAGTCCATCTATTTTTAGCGTCTGTTATCGTTCTTGACACAGTCAGGTCGTTCAAGGCATTAGCTGAGTCATCTCCTCCTGTATTGGATACAATGGCAGCTGGCAATTGCGAACCTGTCCATTGTTTAGAGATATTATTTCCAGCAACAACTTGACTAGATACTCGAACATGGGCTTTAGTGGTCAGATTGCTACCCACTAAACGACCATTGATTTCATAGACTCCTTCAGTTTGACTAAAGTTGGCTGGAACCTGATCCCAAACTACATCTTTATAGATAGTTGTTCCATTAGAATGGTAAGCACGAACATTAGCTGGCAATTGAACTGTCTCACCCTTAGGAAGAGTAAGGCTGATTTCCTCTGCAACTTGTAAGCCTTCAACTGTCACCGTTGCTCGAGCTTCAATATCTGTGCCTTCTACATGTCCTTTAAGCGTAAAGCTATGATAATACCCCAATTCTTTTTCATCTACCTTGTCCCAAGTTACAGATACTTTGCGTGGCAAGCCCTTATCAAATTCTGCCCCAACTTCTTTAGGTAGATTCGGTTGCTGATTAATGTCTGTAGAAATAGATACAGGATGAAGTTTCACAATCTTCTTGCTGACTTTATT
>QWCI01001250.1_pt1 | contig 10222 bp, 6 predicted proteins | sample 1972541 | NCBI WGS metagenome assembly QWCI01 (sample SAMN09866712, study PRJNA288562) | Human oral metagenome isolate term3_saliva, whole genome shotgun sequencing... | isolation source: mouth | host: Homo sapiens | place: USA: California | reverse complement strand
AATACACTTTTAATGTATGGGTCTTGGGTTCGAGTCCCAAGCGGATCACGATGATCTGTACATCAGACATAATGTAAGGTTTTTACGCACGATACGTTTTCGTATCGTGCGTTTTTTTGTATCCCCCTATCCCCCTTCCGTTCCTCCTACCTCCTGATCGAAATTCCCGATGGAGGGCTGCACATCCCATGTTGGCCTGAGTTCGGTCTAAGCAATTCTCCTTTATCTTTTATTGCTGTCCGCTAAACTTCAAAACGACGATACTGTCCTATAAACGTGTGTAAGCTCCAAAGTTCTTATATTTGTGGTGCAATAACGAATCAAATCAAGAACAATGAAGCTTACAGTGGAACAAAAATCGGAAATTATTCCCGAAATGGCCTCGTGTGAGGCAGGTTTTAATGAGTTGATGCGCGTACTTTTGGATAGTTTTTCCAAGCAGGAGTGCGCCCTCTTCTTAGAGGAGCATAAAGGTGAACAGGGTAACGGTTTCCGTCCTCGTCGTTGGCGTGGTCACGGTTGCAGTTTCCAACTTCGCATTCCTCGCACTCGCTCGGGTGCTACCAACTCCGCGTCGTGCATTTCAAACGCAAGGTCTTGAACACCGTTTCCACCAAAGACAAAGCCGAGGTCGGAGAGGAATTCAAGGCGCTCTTTCCCGTGGAGCATACCGACATGACACCTCTTGCGGCCTATTTCACCTATCTGAGGTTTCCCGAAAATGTGCGTCGAATGATTTACTCGACCAACTGGGTGGAACGTCTCAATCGCTGCTACAAGCGCACTTGCTCATGTGCGGAGCGATGCCTTCTCCCGCTTCCGTGGTTTATCTTTTGGGCTCTGTTGCCAAGGAGAAAACGGAAGGGACGTATGCAAGACGCCTTCCGTATTTTTGGGAGTGGAAAATCAAGTAAAACGACAAATAAGAATCAACATCACAAATTCCCCTCCGGCTTGGGATACCCCAAGCCGGAGGAGAAGGATGAAGGAGAATCTTATACACTTTTTCTGGTATTACCATAGAAAATGTTTGAATCGAAATAGGTTGCATCATTTACAAACTATTTGGTCTATGTCAAAAATAAATAGAAATGATGGAGGGCTAATTGCTCTCGACTATCTTTATTTCATCTTCTGATAGTCCGTAAAGGCTATATACAAGGCTGTCAATCTCATTTTCCAAATCTAAAATGTCTGATTGGGGATTCAATTTCTTTTTGCTAAGAATTGCTTCAACTAAGCCTATTATTGGTTGTTGAAGAGATAAATCAATCAATGGTAAAGGAATTCCCTGTAAAGGAACTTTATCAACTTGATAATTACTCCCCTGCATTTTCCCCTTATGACGAAGCCAAAAAGCAACTAACTTGGAGTTAAGAACACCTGTGAGAAACTTCATATTCCATCGTGAAGTCTTGATAGAAAAGAATGTCTGAGAAACATAGCAGTCAAAATCAGAATAGGAAAAGCAGGGGCGCTCAACACATTTACGAAGAGAGATTATTTTTTCACCTTGAAAGAATTTTTCTTTCCTACAGCGATGCAATCCGTAAGGTTTATTGTCAGATGTGAAGATATCGATAAATTGATCGAGATGTGCCTTTATATGGGGGTAATTATCCATACTATCAGCTTTCTTAAATGAAGAGTCGGTATAAATCAACCATTTTAAATTTGAAGGTATGGTACAATATCTTCCAACCTGTTCTGTAGAGAAATATGGCTTGATGATGCTTTTCTCGTTATCCGTTAAGTTTAGTTTGTTCTTCTCGTCATAAGACAAACCAAAGATGCCGCTTCCTATCGGAAATCTATTCTCTAATTTTGCGGCACCTTTTTTGTTTAAGAAATCTTGTGGAAAAACAATTCCTTGAGCAACTTCATCATCTTGAAGATAAACTTTGTTCTTAGATATTTTGTCGAATATCGTATTATTTTCGGAGAAGGTAAAAAGTTCGTTTGCAAACTTTATGCGATTAAACTTTTGTATTCGATATATTGTTCTACGCATTTGCTTGTTAAGCAAAGCAAGCATATCTTCCTTGTTTGCACCTTCCATCAATATACGATAATCAAACCCATAGTTATCTGCAGTTGAGTTTTTCTCAAACAACATAATCATTGTTTGTATATCTGCATTTTCAAACACCATATAAGTATTGAAATCAAGCATTTGCAGAATACGAACATCAGACACTATTTTACTTCGCATTTTCTTTGCACCAGTACTTGTTGTCCAGTTATTTTGGGCAATAAAACAAAGGTGTCCGCTTGGGCAGAGCAGGTCTATGCCGTGACAAGCAAAACCATACCATAAATCCATTTTCCCCATATAATACGAGCTTGTTTCACGGAAGCCATCAAAGGCATGTCGGTTTACGTATTCCTTTACATACGGTGGGTTCCCAATAACAATATCGAAGCCCTCTTTTGAGGGTCTTGAGAAAACATCGTGAAACCAAGTATGCCAAAGGAAAAACTGACTGTTGGCAGATAAGTCCAAATCTTCAAAGTCGATATGAATGCGTTGCTCTACGAGTTCCTGCTTTACAATATCCGCGATTTCCTTTCTCAACTGCACTTTCTTGTCATGTTCTGGACAGGCATAGTATTCGGCAAGTTTATCGCGTAGGTTTTTACGATAAACATCTAACATGTTGTCGAAGAACGTAATGTCCTGCCCAGCATCAACTTTCTTTTCTGTCATAGTAGAGAGGTCTGTCCCCTTATACTGCTCCAAAAGGGAATTACCCTGCATAATCTTGAAGTCAAGGTTAGGCAGTGCCTCAGGTGTCTTCTCATCTACTATCAATGAAAGCCAAAAGCGCAGCCGGGCGATATCCACAGCACCACGCTCAATGTCTACACCATAGATATTATTTTGAATGATGTGACGTTTGATGTTGGCGGCATTCTCCACAATGTTTGGCTCAATAGCAGAACGGCAGAAGAACAATTCCCGCAGCAATCCCATTGGAAAAGCGCCAGAGCCAATGGCTGGGTCACATATCTTCACATCAATTAGTTTCTGCGCGATGTCCTCTTTCATTTCACCGAGCAATTCTGCGTTATGGGTGGTAACGAACTGACGGATGCGTTCTTTGTCTTCTTCGCTTTGGTCTGTTTGCAGGTAGGCGATCAGACTTTCACGGCACATGTATTGTACAATCTCCTTCGGCGTGTAGAATGCTCCCTTATCCTTGTTGTCCTCCAGCAGATTTTCAAATATACGCCCAAGCATTTCAGGGTCAACACCTACCTCCGCATCATTTGGGTCGTTCTCATCAATCGTAAAGTTATATTGTGAGAGCATTGTGAGCAAACTATCAAAGTATGCTGCAGGGAAATGACTTGATTTCTTGTCAAGACTATCTTGCTCAAACAATCCACCGTTCAGGTATGGAATCCTACAATTACGGAAGCCTTCTACCCTTGTGTCGTAGAGGTCTTCCTTGTCAGATCGGTTGCGGTCTAATCCCTTCGCAAAAAGTCCTTCCAGAACATCATCAAGAAAATTATCCTTTTGTTTGTCGGAGGCGTTCTCGAAAAGGTGGAGCATAAAGTCGCGATCTCCTTTTCCCCATTCTTCGTCTGCTGGTACACCAAGCCAGCCTTTCTTCTGAAGGAAGTGTAGGAACACAATGCGTCCAAGGAGCTTCTTTACATAGTCACGAATGGGCTTTTCCTCACGGTCGCGAATCTTGTCTGCAGCCATTCCTGTTTGGTCAAAGTCTGTGTCAATAAAGTCCTGACGCATTCCATTGGCTGGGTCAACCATGTAATTGACAAAAGCTTCATACTGAGCTTTGTATTTACCGAAAAACTCCTTTGAAAGAGCTTCAACGTTGAATGCATCTTCGATGTCTTTTATTACAAGAGAAGCCCTTTTGTCGTATAGAGCCATAAAGTTATCAGTTGCCGTACGGCATGACTGACCAGGCCCCAGCAGGAATGTGTATCGTTTACTGTCGGTACTCTCTTCCTTATTACCACTCTTCCGACAATAGGTGAAACGCCAATCCCAACGAGTATCATCCTCGTAATGGAACAACATGAAAGCACAAGAGAACTGATCCATGACAGCACGTATAAGCCGTTGGATGTTCACACGGTTACGCTCCATCATAACTCGGTCGCTGACAGTCACATCGAAAATCTGCAATGGCTCCACGCCAACATACATCACACCAATTTGCTTGATGCTGCGTATTCCTGTGGCTTCTGCCAGTTGTCTTCGTTCTGGCAGACTGTCTAAAAGTTCCGCCTCATAACCATTCTCAAAGTCATTCTCACCGAAAATGGGGAAAATGACATTGTTAAGGAACGAATTCCAGCCTTGATACTGGCTGCTTAAAAACTCTTTTAATGACTCCTTATTCATAGGGTTGTTTGTTTACTTGATGGTTCCTAATACAATGGATGCTTCGCCCTGCTTACTTTCAACATGCGATACTAGTTTGCCGATTTCTCGCTCCAATATCTCGTCAATGTCCTCTTGTCCTATGGTAAAAAGACGTGAATCTCGCTTTTCAAATTCCTGACCAATAGCCAGTACTTTTTTGATAATATCAAAACTTCCTCTGTTAATCAATTTGCGAGCATTTTTCAGCAGAATTTTGGAGTGTGTCGACAAGCCATCCTCATTGTTTATCTTTACCAAAATTTCTTTGGCAGCCGTAGCCTTGTCACCTGCCCTTGATTTGTTGATGCGGACAAAGTATTGGTTATATGTCTTTATTGTGTCAGCCAACAGCTGCTGCCAATTATCTGGCAGGGATACACGCTTGGCGTTCTCTTCCACACGCATATCTTCGAGAAGTTCAAGTAGGGAAATAATCTGAGCATTTCCTTCTGCATCGATCTTGATAGCAAGTCTAGCAGAGCGTGGAGCTTTCACGATGAAATATGCCGTTCCACTTGTTGCCTGTGCTATCTGCCAGTCATCATTGGTTTGCTCTATTTGCAGATAACGCTTAGGGTGAGCTTCTTTGTATTGTTTTAGCTCATATACATACTTTTGCAAAGGAGATTCTTCACCATCAACAACCTTGGCAATATCATAATGCACAACGCTTTCCTCTTCGGAGAAAATCTTGCTGTCCTCTCCAAAGAGTACATGGAAGGATTGTAGCTTCGTGTGTGCCTTTCGAACCAATTGTATTTGGGCATCGCCTTCGGCACTTGGCATAAAGTTATAGACATAGACAAATGGCTCCTTGCTGCCAATACGATTTACACGGCCTATGCGCTGCATCAGACGAGTAGAATTCCAAGGCGTGTCATAATTCAGAATGACATTGGCACGATGGAGGTTGACACCTTCTGCCAGTACCTCTGTTGTAATAATGACATTGTAGTCATCCTTCCATTCTCCTTCGTAGTTAGCATCAAAATTCTCCTCAATCGTGTGTTCCATTTCGTCACGATTAGCAGCAGTAATGACAAGAGCCTTATAGCCTTTTGCCTTTACCGCTTTCGCAAGCGATTGGACTGTACCTATAGCTTCCGAGAAGATGACCAATTTCCCAGAAGTGTTCTTTTGTGGATTAAACAGTTCCGGCTTGATGTTTTCTTTGAAGGCATCAAACTTCGGGTCTTGTGGGTTCTTCGCCCATCGGGCATAAAGATTGGAAATAAGCTGAAAGTCTTCTTTCAGTTGCATAAAGTATTCCGCCTTGAAATCTTTACGCTGATATTCGGCATTCTGTCCCTTCTCGTTACGTCCTTGTTCCGTCAACTTTTTTATCTTGGCTCTAATGTCCTCTACGCAATCGCTAAAAGATACTTTCTTTCCTCGTTTTTTAGTCTTTGCCTCAAAGTCAAGTTCTTTGTTTACGTCAATTTGCGGACATACAAAGATAGTATCATTCTCCCACATCTTAATCATGTTCTCAGTGTAAAGACGTAGGTTCAATAGGGATTGGGTGAAAGCTGTGAACGAACTTTCGAGACGCTTCACAAGAAGTATCTGCATGATTGTGGCAAGCTGCTTGGCCACATCGTTAACACCACGGTTGCCTCGACCTGTATGTTTCCTTTCATTGGCTGGGTCAGCAAAATATTCAATGGCACGATAACGGAAATACCTTAGCCATTCGTTAGTCTGCAATTTTTCCTCTTCTGTAGGAGCTATAATTGTCATGGTGTCAGAGAAAAGCTGTGCTAACTCATCATCCATGATGTATTCAAGATTGTTGGGCCCAACTATTTTGGGGAATACCAAACTTTGTGACTCCATATCATCTTTGTAATATTTCTCAACATCTGTCCTTGTACGTCGTTCCAGAATGTCGCTTAACACGCAGTCACGCAGTCGCTTTGAAACAGCATCAAGACGTTGACGACGTTCGTCTGCAGTAATGTTATTGCTTCTATCTATGAGCAGTTCGTATTCTCGGCTGACGTCTGCAAAGAATCTTTCGATATTGCCACTTTCAGCTTTCTTCAATGTGCTGTCATTGTGATTGCGTTCAAAGAGATAAATCTGATTCTTCAAGTCGTTTGGTCGATTGTTCTGCGGTGTGGCAGAAAGAAGACCCACGTATGGATATACCCCAGTATTAGAACCAATCTTCTGTATCAGTTCGTCAAGGGACTGGTACATCAATGTGGCACTGTTGCGGAACTTATGGCTCTCGTCAATGACAATAAAACCATAATTTTTATCTTGTAGAGTTCCACCAAAATCGCCAGAATCGCCACTGGCGTCATCTTCCCAACCTTCATTTTCGGCAACATCCCCGATACGTCCAGTCGTAATGAAGTCAATGTATGGCGCAATCTTCTCGTCAGAATCTTTATCGAACATGGTAATAGTCTTCTTCCAACTCGACTGAATGGCAGGAGGAGTAATGACCAACACTTTACGCTCCCGTCCATCGTCTTCTGGTACGGAAAGAAAACGCTTGATGATAAGCGATCCAATGATTGTCTTACCAAGTCCAACCACGTCAGCCAACATAAAACCACCATGTTCGCGCATAATACCAAGACATCGCTTGACAGCTTCTATCTGATACTTCAGTTTGTGAATCTTTGATGGTAAATAGGATTCTATCTGTTGCCCAAGCGATGCGTCTACGACATCTCCGAATTGAATTTGCAACAATTTGATATACTGCTCATAGGGGGTAAACTCTTGAACAGCATTTTTTTGTATATCAATGTAGATAGGCGACTTCCTGATAACCTGCTCCAAGAACTCCTGTGTCCAATCTTTAGAGAGTTCCCACTTCTCTTCAAACCAACAAATATGCCCTTTCGTATTTGAGCCATGTGTCGGTCGAGCCGTAATACGACTTGGGTCAGTCTCAAGATAATTCAATTCTGCATTTCCCAACAACCCCTTCTGTGTAAAGTTAGAACTTCCAATGATACCATAAGAAAGAGAAGAGCCAGAGAAAATATAACATTTAGAATGTAGGAATTCAGCTTCGCCATTAGCGTTTTTGGAATAGACACGTATCTGAATTTTGCCACAGATGCAATACTTAAGTAGTAAATTGATAATACCCTTGTACTCGTCTTTTATTTCAAGATCGTGTATATCTGTCCTTATAAAGTCATAAGGGTAGCTTGCATCTTTATACTTTGGCTTTGCAATCAACGAGGTATAAACATAAGGGTCTTTACCAATAAGCAGTTCTAACGAAGTTTCCTCACGCTCTAAAAAACTTGTAAGTTCATCTATAACAAGGACCATACCAGGTATATCCCAATATCCAGTCGCAATCTGAATTTTGTCAACATCCTCATCCAAGATACACCTCTTAAGATATGTCTGCATAGAGAGCTTGTCGGAAGAATTATCTATAAGGTTGTTGTGCATCATTTTACTAATTCTTTTTTGGGGGACATTGCTCAAGTCTGCCACTTTAATATCGTAATAAGATTACGTTACTGAAGAATGCAGTTATCAACGTTAGTAGTGCTGGATTTAAGCCCAAACAATCTGATAAAATAGATCATTTTTTCTTCAAGTAGATTTTATGGAGTTTGCCATGCACTCTCTGTAGTCCCAATTTATTTCATCGGCAAATATACAAACTAATAGTCAGGAATAAGAATAAATGTAAGAGCTTTTTGAGTCAACGTAGAGTCAACCGGCAAGTCGTAGAGTCAACCAGCAAGTGCAAAATTAGGCTATTCTTTTGAAGAACTCTGCTTTTGGTGTTTCAAACTTTAGTTTTTACCTGGGTCTACTGTTGATTTTCTTCTGTATACTCGCCATCTTTTTATCTGTGAAATCATCGAAGTTGGCTTGTTTGGGAATATACTGTCTGATGAGTTTGTTTGTGTTTTCAATCGCTCCTTTCTGCCATGAGGCATAAGGATCGGCGAAATAAACGACTGCCCCCAAATACTTTGTAATGAGTTTGTGTGCGGCAAATTTAGGATCGTTGTCAGTGGTTATGGTCTTGATGTGTTTCTTGTAGGGAAGCAGCAGACGTCTGACCGCTTTGGCCAACGGCTCGGACTTCTTCCCATGGGCAAGTTTGGTCATAAAGAGCATGTTTGTGGAACGTTCCACGATCGTGAGTATGGCGTGGTTATGAGCATCCACAATCAAATCCATCTCAAAATCCCCAAAGCGTTTTCCGTCTGCCTGCTCGGGACGCGAGTGAATGCTCGTTCTATCGGCTATGGGGAAACGCTTGTATTTGGGGCGGCGCCTATATTTGAGCTTGTGGCGGGTGTGTTGCGCCAATTCTCCGGTTGTGTCGGCATGGATCAGGTTGTAGATGCATTGATGTGAAACACTGACGCCTTCCTTCTTCAGCACGCCCGATATTTGTCGCGGTGACCACTGTTCTTCGATGATGAGTTGTTTGATTCTCCACACCAATTCGGGAGCGAGGGCAGCATTGCGTGTGGAACGCTTGCGACGTTCCACGGCCTTGGCATGTGCCTTGAATCAAATGTACTTGCCCGACGGGGTGCTGTTGCGTTTTAATTCACGAGAAAGCGTGGATTGGCTGATTCCCACGATACGTGCGATCTCTTTTCTTGGGCATTTTACCCACGGTGTTTTTCATGGATAGAGCCTCTGAAAAAAACGAATGATTTGTTGCACTTCGATTTTGAAAGTACGCAGTCTCTTTGGTTAGCCTCGTATCATTTGACAGTTGCAGCGTACCCAACTTTCTATACAAACCTCTACCTAACAGCTCTAATGAATGTACGCGTATACACGCGCGCGCGTCCGGAGTTTTTATGTTTTTGCCTTCACCTCTTCACATTTTGGATGTAAAGTGTTGAGCAAGTGTGAGTTGTGGGTGAAGATTTCACCCTTTTGCCTTCACCTGTTTTTTGCAATCGGCGTGGTGCAACGTGTTGATTTTCAGCTCGTTGCGGTGAAGGTGAAGGTGAATGCAGAGGTTGCCTTCACCCTCAATTGGTTGATACACAGTTTGTTGCGGGATGAGGTGAAGGGTGAAGGCAAAAATGGCAAATTCGCTGAGAGCGCGGGCGCGTATATACGCGTAGGCGCGTGTCCTGCGCGTAGGGTGAAAGGGATTTTGTGCGGGGTGGGGAGGTTTTGAGAGAAACAAGGGAGGAAGTCGCGAAAAGTGGAGAAGTTTTGAGAGAAAGTCGGCTTGTATTTTTTGAGTGGAGTGGGGGAGGGGAAGAAAAACAATTTCTCTTGCTTGCTTGTGCTTGGTCTTTTCCGTGATGGCCTTGTGCTTTTTTCGTCCTTCTCTTTTTGTTTTTCCATGATGTCCTTTTGCTTTTCCTTCTTGACTTTCTTATTTCGGCACCCCCTTTCCCCATTTTGATATTGCTCCGTCTCTTGTTGGGAGAAAAACGCCTACTTCCTCCTTTTCCTCGCCTGCAAAAGTCGAAATTCGGGCGAACTCCAAACAAAAGTACCTCGTCAAACTGATTTTTTCGGCGCAAACAGAGATTTCGGGCAAGAATTTCTCGCGACCTGAAGAGAAAAACACCCCGCAAAAGGTGGATTTTGTCCCAAAAGTGGCTGGATCGGGCGAAAAAAGGCGGTCTTGGGGTAAAAATCACAGGGAGGGAGTGAAGCGAAAAAACGGACTTGACTGCCGATTTTGCCATGCTATGAAGTGACAAAATTGGTGCAAATGAAATTTTCTCGCATTTTTTTTCGGTGATCTCTTGCAGGGAATGCAGAAATGCTCTACCTTTGCACTCGCAATCGGGAAGCAACGCTCTTGCAAGAGAGGGTTACGCTCTGAAAGCGCCGAGGCAGCGA
>QWCI01002051.1_pt1 | contig 10225 bp, 9 predicted proteins | sample 1972541 | NCBI WGS metagenome assembly QWCI01 (sample SAMN09866712, study PRJNA288562) | Human oral metagenome isolate term3_saliva, whole genome shotgun sequencing... | isolation source: mouth | host: Homo sapiens | place: USA: California | reverse complement strand
TAACTGTAAGGCACAGATGGCAGCGATAGCAGACATGATGATGAGAATTACATCCCAAGGAATCTGTCCAGGGAACATACCCATACCAAGGCTTAACAATACTACCCCAAGGCCGCCAGCGTATCCGATGCCCATACCACCGAGGCGAACACCAAGGAAGATAGCACCAAATAAAATAATAACTTGCATAATTACATAAATGTCCATACGATGACCTCCTTTATACATATATAGTATCATAGATATGCAGAAATATCATCGAATTTTCACAATGTATAGTCTATAGTTTAAAGACATAACTAAAACATCATAATAAATATAAAAAGCTATATATGTCGATGACTCTACTCACGTAGCATCAAAACATATATAGCTTTTACTTTTGACCTAACTCTTTATAAAATACTTAGGCATAAATTTTTATAGAATAATTGGCCGTAAATCTTCGAGAATCCCTTCTTCTTCGGTAGCTCGTTGGATACTTTCACCAACGATGCGAACCATATCCTCTAATTGTTCCACAGTGGACGCCAATGGAGGCATGAGAATCACCACATCACCGATTGGACGGCAAATGAGCCCTTGTTCACGAGCAAGGATGGCCACCTTAGCCCCTACCGCATCATTTGGACGATATGCTTCATGAGTGGCTACATCTTTTTCAAGTTCAATACCTACGATGAGGCCTCGTTGACGAACCTCTTTCACATGTTTTAATTTTTCAATAGGTTTTAATGCATTGGTGAAAGCCTCGATTTTTTTAGGCAATCCTTCGATAACCTTTTCATCGCGGAAAACTTTCAACGAAGCCAATGCAACCGCACAAGCTAAGGCATTACCTGTGTAGGAGTGACCATGATAGAATGTTTTCTTTTCTTCAAAGGTGCCAAGGAATGCATCAAATATGCGTTGTGTAGTCAATGTGGCAGCTAGAGGCATATAACCACCAGTAATACCTTTTGATAAGGTCATAAAGTCTGGAGCCACATCTTCGTGTTCGCAGGCAAAGAATCTACCAGTACGACCAAAGCCTGTTGCTACTTCATCGACAATGAGAAATACATCATGTTTCGCAGTCAATTCACGAACTCGTTTCAAATAGCCATGAGGCATGACGAGCATGCCTGCTGCAGCTTGAACCAATGGTTCCATAACGAGAGCTGTAATTTCATCACCCTCTTCATTAAGGATGCGTTCTAATTCAGCCAAAGACTCATCGAAAGCTTTATCTCGATCCGCTACGTCGCGATATACGCCAGGGCTTGGTAATGTCAACGGTTTGAATAATAGATTATGAAATACTTGGTGGAATAATTGAATACCACCTACAGATACAGTACCTAATGTATCCCCATGGTAGCCTGCATTAAGGGCGATAAATTTAGTTTTTTTCGTTTGTCCCACTAGTTGGCGATATTGGTACGCCATCTTGATAGCAACTTCAATCGCAGTACTACCATCATCAGACAAAAATACTTTATTTAAACCTTCTGGAGCGAGCTCTACCAATTCTTTACACAACTGTGCAGATGGTGGGCTTACAAGACCGAGCAATGTGCTATGAGCAATTTTATCCACTTGTTCCTTCAAGGCCTGGTTTAATACAGGATGGTTATGCCCATGAATGTTAACCCATAAGGAGGACACGCCGTCATAATACTTTTTACCGTTCTCATCGATGAGGTATACCCCCTCACCACGTTCGATTACGACTGGCTCTTGTGCCAACCAATCTTGCATTTGTGTAAATGGATGCCATACAAACTCATGATCCCATTGTGCTGCTTGTGAAAGCTGTTTCTCTGCCATTTCGTCACCTCATACTTAACAAGTATTACAAACTCTAACTCTCTATTACCATAAACAATGTAAGTTAAATAACTATATATCTGACTACACTATCTGACTACACTAAATTAATATATAACTTATGCTAAATTTCCAGCACTAATATATGCTGAATTATCATATCTAAACTTTATAGACCTAATACTGTATGCCATACCTTCTTAGAATCAACAAAGGATCTCCCCCAACCAAGCTGAACCTTTTGGATATCTGGTCCTTGGTATGGCGGTACAACAGCCACCACAGGAATACCTGTATATCGTTCCATGTCTTCCACATTTGTTTTCAACAAGAACGGATCCACTGCAGTCGTATCATTGACAATGATGGCTTTCACCTCAATACCATGCATCTTCGCGTATTCACAAGTTAAAATAGCGCGGTTAATGGAGCCCAACCGTCCATCAGCTACAACGATAGCTGGTAATTTAATATCTTTCATTAAATCCGTGAATGTTTTATCGCCGTAAAGAGGTGTTGTAATACCACCAGCACCTTCTACAAAGGTTAAATCATAGCGATTAACAACATCTAATGTATGATCTACTACACCAGCATAATCGATTTCTATACCAGCTAATTCTGCTGCAAGACGAGGAGAAAAATCTCCAGCAATAGCATATGGATTAACCTCGTGACGGCGCGACTCAGGAATGCCAGCGGAACGCATCAAATGTGTAGCATCCTTGCTTTCAAGATCCACATTATAATTATCCTCATCCATCGTTACACATTCAGGAAAAGGTACTGCGCTGGAGGACACCGGTTTAACCATACCAACCGCAAAGCCATCATCAACAGCCATAGCCCCTAACAACCCTGTCACAAACGTCTTGCCTACATCTGTATCAGTTCCAATTATAGAAATACCTAACTGCTTCATACACGTCTCCTCTCAGCGATACTTAACGCCGCATAGGTTAACTAATTTATGTGAGTAAGTTTACAATCTAATTACAATATACAGCTAAACGGAATATATAGTCAACCTATTATTACGCTTAAGGTTTACCGTAATAGGACTATATGGGGCCCCCATACATTAGTGTGAGCCTTGTTAAAAATCACAGAACCTAGCTCATCGCTCCAAAGCGAGCTAAGTCGCTCTTTACTAGGTTCTGTGATTTTTATGGCTGTATTTATGTAACAGTCCCATATAGTCCTATCTACAACCATAAATGCGAAATTAATAAATTAGCTATAAAAAAAGGATGCTCAAATACCTGAGTATTTAAAGCATCCTTTCTATATCTTTTATCTCTAATCTATCCTTGTTTATTGTCCTCCAAAAAGCTTTTTACGCACATCATCAGCATTTTGCATTATAGATTTCTCATCAACCTGATAATGTTTTGCTAAAAGAACTGATTTATTAATAGCATCGTCAGAATTTTGCGCATCCCTAACAGCCTGTATATAGAGCATATTCGTCTTATGTTCTTCTAAAAGCTCATCATAGAATAACTTAAATTCTTCATCAAGTTTTACCTGATAATTATTAATCCGATCATAAAAGGCAGCAATTTGTTTCTTTTCAAAAGCAGTAAGAACCTTATCTTTAATCCATGCTTTAACATGCTTCCAAAGTGCTTTTAATATAGGCTTAACAAATATATAAAGTTCTTTAAGAACTAGATATATTAATCTAATCCATGCAATCAGATTCATCCTTAAAAAGATTAAAACTGCATTACCACCACCACGAATAACCGCATCAGCACCATCAACAAGACACATAGCACCCGTACTGATAAGTAACATCCAGCGTAGTGTTTTGTCTTTCATGCTAGGTAAGCATTCACGCCAAGGTAACTTATACTGAAAATGTCTTCGAATTACATAAAATGCTCTTATCATCAGTTCATTAAATAATACTGGTACAGCCATAGCAAGACCATGTCTAAAATCGTATCCCTCTTGGAATACTTTTACCATTACAGTAGCAAAATCATTTAAATGCTTTCCGACCTGGAATTGACCTACGTTAATAAATTGAAATAAATTCATAAACGGAATTGGTAACCCGCTACCTCTTCCACCATTACCTCTACTACCTGATGAACCTGCGATATCAGATAATACGTGCCCCAACCAATTAACAAAGCCCGAAAATAACTTAGCAATAAAATTACTGCCTTCCAAACGAAAATCGCTATCAGTAGTATCTATTCTGATGAGTTTCCCATCAGATACATAAGTTGCTGTATTTGTAAACTGATCTAATATTGAAAAAAACAGCCCTATAGGATCTGGACTATGACCTAAAGACTTAATATGATGATTAATAGTAGCCATTTTAAATGCTCCATTAACATCCACTGAACTTCTATGGTCATAATTAACCTTAAAATTACGTTCAAAATAACCTATAGCAGATGCTATATTGTTTTCTTGTCCAGATTTTGGATTCCATCCTGACAACTTTGCTGCCTTTTTAACTAGGTCATCAACTACATTATCTGCTATTTTCGTCAAAGCACCCGTATCGGGTACACCGACAAAAAATACATCAATAAGACCAGCCATCAGACCTGACATACCTGCAAACATAGCATCATAACGATCAAAGGAAATATCCTCAACACGTTGAGCTATATCATCATATTGATACTCATTTATTACATTAGATAATGCTAATGTACTCATAATCTAATAAACCACCATTTATCCTAAATAAACTTAACAATTAATTTCAGTCTTAATCTTAATACTAGGCTACTTTTTTATTCAACATTTTTGCCATTACAGATGCAATATTAGCTGCAGATCCAATATCTTTCATTTCGCTCTCAGTAAGTTCAGTCCAATGACTTTTTTTACCTAAGTCAAAATTATCTACAATATAAGAGAAAACTCCCTCTTGTTTTTCCAATTCTTTACAATGTAATTCAACTGTAGTAGTTAGTTCTTTTAGTTTATTTTTTTCTTCTTTTAATTTTTCAATCTGCTCAGTTGCTTTTCTAGCAATCTCCTTATTCTTACTATTAGCCATAAAGCCACCAATAGCAAGTGCTGTCCCACCAACAGCCCAACCAAGAGGCCCTGTTGCAGCTAGTAATGCGCCACCACCTGCAATACCGCCACCGCCAGCAGCAATAGCTCCTCCGCCAAGCCAAGCTAATGCAGCATTAGTAGCTGCAGCACCAGATAATGTCGCAATAGCGGTACCAGTTGACGCTGTACCAAATGTGGTTGCTATAGCCATTGCAGCAGCAGGTCCAAATGCAGCAATACCTGCACCTGCAGCAACACCTGCTCCTGCCAAAGTACCAAAATTCTGATTATCAACTTCACTTTCCAGTCTTTTTAATTCATCATCAAATTTATTTAATTCAGTTTCAATTTGTTGCAACTCTATTTCAATATTATCTGGTTTTCCACCAATTCTTTCGATTTCATCATGAAACTTTTTAACTTTGTCTTTTATTTTAAGTTTACTATTATGAAATTCTTCTAAAGTGTTAACAGTTGTTGTTAACTGTTCATCATATAGCCCTTTTTCTTTTTTCAAACTAGAAAGTGCTTCTTTTTTCAAACCATTATTAAACATATGTCCCCCTATAAACAAATAATAAATCAATACTATTAGTATTCTATCAACAAGCCTTTAACTTTCATCTTTTTTTCATAAACAGCCAGTTAACTCTTCATTATTTATTCATAAACAAAATGTGTTAATCTACATTTTCAACAAAGGACATTATAAAATACTATATAAAAAGAGTGATGACTAACCGATTAGCGACTTAGCTCGCTTTGAAGCGTAGAGGTTAGTCATCACTCTTTTTTACCTAAATGTAGTTATGTAAAGGGGCCCATTAGGTTCCCTTTCCCTATTGATACAGCGAAATTACGCTATTTCGGTAATAGACATTCAGATTTGATGGGACTAATTCATAGGTACAGTTAGAAAAAGGACGATAACTAACCGATTAGCGACTTAGCTCGCTTTGGAGCGTAGAGGTTAGTTATCGTCCTTTTTCACTTAAATGTACAAATCAACTTGGGACCCATCAAATCTCGGTTTATATTTCGAGGTAGCGGAATTCGCCTGTATCAGGATCCATCATCCCTCCATAGAATCCCATTCCTTTTGGGAATAGTGGGTGATGACGCAAGAAGTTAACTGTATAGATTACATTGTCTTCGGAGATGTGGAAACGATCCATCCAGTCAATAAGTCCTGGTTCGATCATGCGAATCGCATCTTCACTGATACCTTTTTCTTTCATGGACTCCATAAAAGTTGTAGCAGAGAAGTCAATCATGCCGCAGTTCTCATGGCCGATGACTAATACGTCTTCAATTTCCATACCATACGTAGCTACTAGCAAGCTTTGTACGATATTATCGATTGGTTGTGTTACACTATTACCGGCTGTTTTTATAACGATGATTTCACCACGGCTAAAACCTAATGCATCTTCTAGCATGCAGACTAAACGCGTATCCATACATGTGACAATACCTAGTTTTTTAGTAGGATGGCTTGTTAATCCTGCTTTTGGTAATTCTGGGTGGTTTTTCACATACTCTTTATTGGTTTCAATTATTTTTTTAATATCAATCATAAGGTACCTCATTTACATTTCTATCTATCAAATAGATTCTATTCATTATATACAATATATTCAATGAAAAACAAGAGATTTTCATCACATATAAATATTTATTATAACCTATATTCTTCATAATAAATCCACAAAAATCGTATTAATTCTATATTTATAATTAATATTCATTTATTATATCCTTCGCTCTTATATATTTACAAAAATGAATATACTGTATATTTCTCACATTAATAGTAGATTATAATTCCCCCAATATGGTACTATTAAAACTATAGAAAAGAAACGCCACATGATACCGCATATGACGTGAACTGTATGTACAGTAAGGAGGTTTTTATTATGGGTATCAATCAAAAAACATTGCCAGGCATTCTGCTTTGTGCGATCCTCGCTATTCCTTGTTGGCTATTAGGCCTAGAGTTTCATCTAATCGGTAGCCCAATCTTTGCTATCATCTTAGGTATAATTATTGGCTCTATATTCACATCTTGGAAACGCGAAAAAACTGGTGCCGGCATTGGATTTACATCCAAAAAGATTTTACAATGGGCCGTTATTTTATTGGGCTTTGGCTTAAATATTACACAGATTTTACATGTAGGTTGGATTTCATTACCTGTCATCATTTCAACTATCGCTACATCCTTAATCGTGTCCTATGTTATCTATCGACTCACTCATATCGACTCTAATACAGCCGTACTTATCGGCGTAGGTTCCTCCATTTGTGGTGGTTCTGCTATCGCTGCAGCTGCACCAGTCATCAAGGCAGAGGATCAAGATATTGCCCAAGCAATCTCCGTTGTATTCTTCTTCAATGTAGTAGCAGCTTTTGTATTCCCTCCATTTGGTGATGCTATTGGTCTTTCCAATATGGGCTTTGGTCTATTTGCCGGTACCGCCGTAAACGATACATCCTCTGTAACAGCTACAGCTGCCGTATGGGATAGTATGAAAGGTACTGGTACACAAGTACTAGAATATGCGACAATCGTTAAATTAACACGTACCCTCGCTATTATTCCTATTTGTTTAGGTTTAGCAAGTTACCAAGTATATAAAGCAAAACAAAGTGCTGCTCAAGCTGATGGTGGTAGTGTTAGCATAGCTAAAATTTTCCCTAAGTTTGTTCTCTACTTTGTAATTTGTTCTTTAATTACTACTGCATTATCTTATGCAAATATAGATATTCAATTCTTGAGTGTATTCAAAACTATTTCCAAATACTTTATTACAATGGCAATGGTTGCTACTTTATCATACTATAGTTAGGAGGGTTAACATGTACTTCTTACAAGGACTTCTTGTCGGTCTCGCAACATTTGCCCCTGTTGGCATGCAAAACCTCTTCATCATCAACACAGCATTGGTACAACCTATACGTCGTATCATATTGACCCTTATCATATTGGCACTATTTGATATGAGCCTCAGTACGGCAGCCTTCTTTGGTATCGGCGCCATTCTTGAAATGTGGCCGCTTACAAAGCTTATCGTACTCCTTTTTGGGGGCCTACTGATTGTGTACATGGGCTTTAATATATTCAGAACTGAACCAGATATGCACAATGTAAATACGAATATTCCAATTCGTAAAATTATCCTATCCGCTATCGCTGTATCCTGGGGGAATCCTCAAGCCGTTCTTGATGCAACTATGATGCTCGGCGCCTTTCAAGCTAATATACCTGAAGAAGGTATTTATTATTTCTTTGGAGGCTTCCTAGCTATGACCCCAATGTGGTTTGGAGCCTTGGCTGCCACCATGCATTTATTAGCTAAAAAAATAAAAATCACCCATATGGCGTGGATCAATCGCTTCTGTGGTGCAGTACTCGTCATTTATGGCATAAAATTATTCATCGATGGAGTCACAATGTTCTTAGAATATTTTAATTAAAATAACTTTAATACCGCAATCTATAGACAGTAAAGCCGTTAGCATATGCTAACGGCTTTTATATTGTAATTGTTTATTTGTTATATGACGATTAAATTTATTTTCCATAATCCGTCTTTGATACGTTAAAACTCTGCTAAAACTTGTTTAAACATTTCTCTAAAGGCTTCTACATAGGTGTTATTTTGATTTTGTTGCGATACAAAGTAGTAATTACGCTCCATCGATTTACCATGGTTAGTTAATACCTTGCGCTCAATACCTGGCATGGAGTCGGTTAAATATTTAAAACGATCAAGCAGCAATAGTCCTTGTTGACCTGCTACTAAATAGCGCGCCTCCTCTAATGTACGAGCATATGCAAAGGCACCAGCATAACCAATGGCCTTACGATAATGTTCTTCCTCAGCTAGCGTATACTTACCGCGACAAACTAAGATAAGTGGTAAGTCATCAATAGTTTTAATTTCGACGCTACCTTCCTTTGTATAACCTTGTGGCACCTCAATTATGGTGATCGCCTTATCAATCAAATAACTTTCATAATCATCAGATAAAATCTGCCACTGATCATTAAATATTACATCCACACGACGATCATCTAACATGCCATATAGTTCCTCATGGCTGCCACTATACATGCGGATATCTAGGTTTTTATAGCGTTTAGCCATGCGAATGACCGTTTGCTGCATAGCCATCCCACTATAGCGATTTAAATAGCCAATTCGTAAGCTAACACGTGCATCTGTACCAATGCGGGTTGTTTCTACCTTAATAGCGTGAAAGCGTTCTAGTAATTTTTTACCAGATCGATATAAATATTGCCCCGCTGGTGTTAGGTGAAAGCTTCGTTTTTCTCGTACCATCAGCTCCACACCTAAACTCGTTTCAAGGGCTTTAATTTGTTGTGAAATAGCAGATTGAGACACATACTGCTCTGTCGCAGCTTGAGTAAAACTATTATTATCAACTACACACACAAAATACTCTAATTGTTTCAACAACATAACGATACACTCTCATCTCTCTTATAATTAGTAGCCTTACTCTATCTACTAATCTACTACACAACATACACCAACCCCTCTCATTGGTATTTGCTACTCACATAATATTTTTCTCTATAACTACAACTACAACTACAACTACAACTACAACTACAACTACAACTACAACTACAACTATTATATTTCATTGAAAGTAGATTCACTATGATGAACTGCTTTCACGAGACATAACTAAATTACGATATACAAACCAGGACGCCACAAAGAATATTGTCGCCGTAGACCAGAACACAGCACCATATCCAAAGGCGCGAGCAATAACACCACTTATAACAGGGCCTAATACATTGCCCATCATGGCTACGCTAGATACGGCGCCAAAGACAATGCCACGTCGCTCAACAGGGACAGCCTTGGATATCAGTGTATTTGCAATGGGCGTAATAAAGCCCATAAAGAATCCGGCTATAGCACGGAATACGCCAAGCCCCCATATACTAGGCATCAAGTATTGCAAAATAAATAAAGATCCCACCGCCCATGTAGCAGTAAAGATAATACGAGGCATGGTCATACACCTGGTTACCTTACTAATTGAAATCGATGCTAAGGCACTGAATACACCAGCACCGAAGATAATAATACCAACAATAGTCGCCACAAACTCGTCAGTCATATGCATATAGTGCTTAATATATAACGGTAAAATAGGACCTATACCTGTAATACCAAAATTACACAAGAATAGCATTCCTACAAGGAGACGTACACGAGGTATAGATAAAAAATATTTAATCAGCGAAATTTCTGATACACTTTCATCCACCTTATGTTTGAACTGTAAATTGGGCATTAAGAAATAAATCCCTAACATACAAATCCCAGTCAATGCA
>QWCI01002028.1_pt1 | contig 10243 bp, 8 predicted proteins | sample 1972541 | NCBI WGS metagenome assembly QWCI01 (sample SAMN09866712, study PRJNA288562) | Human oral metagenome isolate term3_saliva, whole genome shotgun sequencing... | isolation source: mouth | host: Homo sapiens | place: USA: California | reverse complement strand
CCAAGATGGCGCTCTACCACTGAGCTATCGGGGCAACAGATAAAAGTTTACAGTATCCTAAACCACCCGCGCAAATAAGGGTTAGGTGTTCTGTGACACTTTGTTTTGGCCCTAAAAATAGGCGTTTTTACACCGTTTATTCGCGGATGCGCCCGCCGGTTTTTCCGTCCACAATACCGGCGGGCGCATCCCGCTTTTATGAAATAACGAAACGCCTTATTTTACGGCTAACTTTCACAGACTAGTAGCGTTTACCGTGTGACTTTCCGCGGCGATCATCCCGACCGCCACGGTGATCATCGCGACGGGAACGGAACCCGCCGTCGCGGCGATCGTTGCGGCGGAAACCGCGGCCACCGCCTCCCTGAGGTCCCCGATCCTTACGGATGTTGATAAACTCACCGGCAATCTTGGTATCACGCAGACGATCGAAGAAACCCTTGGGCAGATCCTCGGGAAGACCCACGATCGTGAAGTGCTGGCGAATATCGATCGAGCCGATCTGTGAGCCCTTAATACCGCCCTCGTTTGCAAGCGCGCCCACAATGGCAGAGGCTTTAACCCGAGAGGCGCGGCCCACGTTGAGTTTGTAGTTCACCATGCCTTCGTCGCTGTGGTTTCGCCCCTTCTTGGGCCCGCGTTTGCCGCGGTCCTTGGTGTCGTCGGCGAAAGCGCGGGATTTACGGGCAATATCGTCGTTTTCATCGAGGAAGAAGGCGCGACCTTGCTGTGCAATGACGGCGAGCGCGGCGGCGATGTCTTCTGCCGTGGTGTCGTGCTCGTTTTCGTAGTCTTCGATGATCTTGCGGAAGAAGTTTAGGTCTTCCGTTTCGATCGTTTCGGTGATCTGCTCGGCGAAGCGCTGTTTACGGCTGCTGTTCACGTCTTGCGCGGTGGGCATGTGCATTGGCTCAACCTTTTGACGGGTTGCCTTTTCGATCTGCCGCAGCATGTATTTTTCGCGCGGAGTTACGAAGAGTATCGCTTCGCCGTCGCGTCCGGCTCGACCGGTACGCCCGATGCGGTGCACATAGGATTCGGTGTCGTGCGGAATATCGTAGTTCACCACGAGGGAGATGCGTTCAACATCCAGTCCGCGGGCGGCTACGTCGGTTGCTACGAGAATGTCGATGCGCCCGTCGCGCAGCGCATCCACGGTGCGTTCGCGCAGCTGTTGGGGAATGTCGCCGTTAATAGCTGCCGCTTGGAAACCGCGTGCCTTGAGTTTATCGGCTACTTCTTCGGTTTCTTTTTTGGTGCGCACGAAGACGATAATGCCGTCGTAGTTTTCGACTTCGAGCACGCGGGTCATGGCGTCAAGTTTGTGGGAGTGCATGACCTGCATGTAGCGCTGGCGGATGTTCGCCCCGGTGGTGGTCTTGGTTTTGACGCGCACCTCGGTGGGGTCGTTGAGGTATTGCTGGGCGATTTTGCGGATCGAGTTGGGCATGGTGGCCGAGAAGAGTGCTACCTGTTTGGTGTCCGGGGTGCCTTCGAGAATGGTTTCTACGTCTTCGGCGAAGCCCATGCGTAGCATTTCGTCGGCCTCATCGAGTACCAGGTACTGCAGGTTTGAGAGGTCGAGCGAGCCCTTTTCGAGGTGGTCGATCACACGCCCGGGGGTACCGACGACTACCTGTGCACCGCGGCGCAGTCCGGCAAGCTGGGGTCCGTAGGGTGATCCGCCATAGATGGGAAGCACGGTGAAGTCTTCCATATGGGTTGCGTAGGAGGAGAAGGCCTCGGCAACCTGCAGGGCGAGCTCACGGGTGGGGGCAAGTACAAGCACCTGGGTGTCTCGGGAAACGCCGTTGATATCGGCAAGTTCTGCCATGCGGGAGAGTGCGGGCAGCGCGAAGGCTGCGGTTTTGCCGGTACCGGTCTGTGCCAGACCCACCACATCGTTGCCGTCGAGCAGCAGCGGGATGGTCTGTTCCTGGATGGGGGAAGGTTTCTCGTAGCCGACTTCTTCGAGTGCGGAGAGCACTCGGGGGTCTAGTCCCAGGTCGGTGAATTTAATGCCGTTCTCCTCGCCTTTTTCTGCGGTGGTTTCGGGGGCTGTAGCTGCCGCGGCGGCGTGGGTTTCTTCGCTGGTTCCCTGTTCGGGGTGCGCGGCGTCGTTCTGTTCCGTGGTGGCCTGCGTAGTCTCAGTATGCGCCGCAGTTTCCTGTTCAGCGGCGGAGGTATCGGCAGTATACGTTGCGTTGTCTGCCTGCTCGGCAGAGATATTCTCAGTCAATTTTTCCTCAATTGTTTTAGGGGTTCGTACGGTGCGCGCTTTTCGGCACCGGGCGGGGTTCCCCTGTTCCACGTATCCCTGCGGAAAACGTACTCCCATCTTGCACAGCCCGACGGGGCCGTGGCGCGCAGAGCGGATTGCCTATGCGGTGGTGCGATGGGATGGTTGCTGCTGGGATTTTCAGGCCTTGAATTTCTCGTAAACACGCAACATCGCCACGCACGGTGAAAACGTGGCGTCCGCCGGTGGGCGGTGAAGAATTGATTCGGAGTGCGGCGCCCTCCCGTGCGAGCTGGCGAACCGGCTCTTTTTGGGCGCACAAGACCTCTTGGGGTACCCGTACGTCATCTAGTGTACCGTACCCGGGAACCGGTTGGGGTTAGCCTGCACATTACTTTCGCTTACTCCGCCTCATGCCGCCTCACGCTGGCCCACACCGCAGCGACAGGTATGGGGGGCAAGTGTTAGCTGATACAGGTGCACCCCACCGGCTGCCGAAGCAGGCGGTGGGGCGCATTAGAGGCAGGGCTCATGGATTTTACGGAGGCTATTTGTCGGTGCGGCGCACAATATCGATGGTGCCCACACGTTCAGCTACCTCATAGGGGTGCCCGTACCGGTCGGCGGCGTACTGCGCCGCATTGGTCGGGGGCTTACCGCCCCAGGCGGTACCGGCGCGGTCAATCACCACATAGTCGGGGGCCGGTTCGCCGTGATGCCCAATCCAGTAGACAGTGCGTCCGGGAATCAGCTCGGTAATAATCGACAGGTCGGTGGCCACGCTCGCACCGATGGGCACCGCATCAACGGCACGGCGCTTGTTCACCTCGGTACTGGTTTGATCGGTGGTGGTGAACACTGGGTCGGTCAGCTGCGCCAGCGGCTGGGTGGGCTGGGCGGTAAGAATCGGTGCGACAGTGAACACCAGAGCCAAAAGAGGCACCAGCCACAGCGGGGTTTTGAGGATAATTGCCTGCGTGGCGTTTCGGTATGGTTTCGCCCAGTCGCTCCCCGCCGTGTTCTGCTGCTCAGGCTTCTGGTAGGCGGTGTTCTGATCCGCAGCGGCTTTATCGTGTGCTGAGGCGGCAACCCGGCGACGGTGCTCGTGCACCCGCACCAGCACGTCCAGTAGCGCCATGAACACGATCGGCATGAGTACCAGCGAGTAGTGCCAGGTGCTCAGCCAGTACGACGAGTTACTTGAAAGCATCCGCCAGGCGATGGTGGGCAGCGCCACGGCCGCCAGGGGGCTGACCACCCACAGGAAGGCGCCCACCATGAGCAGAAGCCAGAGGCTTTGGGCTTTTTCATCGGGGGTGAACAGCAGTTGAAGCGCGTTCAGCGGGTTCTTGAGGGCACCGAAAAGGTCCACTTTGTCGGCGTAGTCGAACTGGTGGTTGACGTTAAAAATCGGCAGTATCAGGTTCATTGAGGTGTACGACCAGAAAAGGCCCCACACCATCAGCAAGGTGGCTTCGGCTGCCCCACGCGATTTTGTCCACCCGGAAAAAACCTCACGCAGGCGCGGCCAAAATGCGGGTACATCCTTGCTGGCGTGCGGGAACAGTGTGTTCGCCGCTTCACGCAGCCAGCCGGAGCGGATGAGCGCGATTGCACCGATCATGGCTGCGGTAACGCCCATATCTTCTTTAACGAACGCCAACGGGGCCGCCCACCAGCAGGCGTGTGTAATATGTGATGCGCGCTGCGGGTTCTGCTGCGTGCCAGCAAGTACCAGGTGTCCCAGTGAGAGGCTTAGGAACGGCAAGGCGAACGCCACCTCGTGAAACTGGGCGGCGACCGCCTGCTGCACCCCATAGCTCAGCCCGAATGCTGCGGCTAGGAGCACCCCCACAACGTGCCCGTTGAGCCCGCCAAGCGCGCGCTGAGCAAACCGCACCGTCAGGTACACGCTAAGGGCCACCATACCGTTCTGCACCACCAGCAGGGTCATGGGTGAGGGGAAGAAGGCGTACACCGGCCCCAGGAGCATGAGAATGGGGTGAAAATGGTCACCCCACAGGTTAAAGTCGGGGCCTTTAATGGGCACGATCGGCATTTCAAACCGCGAGTACGCCTGGGCCATTTGGGTAAAAATCGCTAAATCCCAGGAGGGGGTGATCCAGTGCAGCAGCTGCTGTGAGGAGTAGTAGTTGTACAGCATGAAAATGCACACCGCAAGCAGCCCCGCCAGCAGGGTACCCTGTTTTTCACGCAGGCGCGTACCGATGTTTTTTCTTGGTTCTGTCTCGGCGGAGTGTGTGGGCGCGCCGGTTTCGGGCGCAGTATTTTCGGTGGTGGTGTCGGGTGCTTTACCAGTATTGGATTGAGTGTTCGGCGTATCCTCTGTACCGGATGCCCCTGCGGCCATGTTGTTCCCCTGTCAGCCTGTTTGTCTACGGTGTCCTGTAGCGGCGCATTGATAAGGATGCACCCGCACCGTGCACGGGGCATCCGCATCATGAATATCTACCTCATAAGGGTATCTTATCCCCCGGTGTAACAGCTGATACGGTGGTGCACATTTCCTATGGTCAGCACCACGGTGACAAGCTCAGGCGGCGGTATGTGGGGCACGAGGCTGCGGTAGCATGTGTGTATGCCCCCGAATCTTCCGACACCGCCCATGGCGCTACCAGAGGTTGAGCTGACGCCGCTGCCCACTCGCACCAGCGCAATCACGCAGGAGGCGACGATCGGGGTGCAGGCGATGATCCGCCCGCAGGTTCCGGTGCATATGGGTCAGACGCTGGGGGTATTGCAGCGGGGTGCCGCAGATGCTGCGTATCGGATAACCGCCCGGGAGCCGGGGGCCGAAATGGTGTGGGTTACCGCCCGCACCCCGCAGCTGATGCTCCCGGTTACCCTACGTTTTTCTCGGGCGGCAGATAACACCCCCGAGCCCGCCCTGCCGGCCCTTCACCGCCTGCTGATGCGCCCCATCCTAGCGCGGGCGTGGGCGCGGCTATCGCCCGAAATGCTTCTTGAAGAGCCGCAGGCGCGGGCCGATGTGGAGGCGCTGGTGCGAAGCTGCCCAGCGTGGCTGGGTTTGGGTGATTCTTGGGAGTCGTTTACCGCTTCGGCAGGGTACGCGAGCCTGCCGCGCAGCTTACGCAGGGCGCATCGGGAACATCCGGGGCTGCGGCTTAGCGCCTCGGACCAGCTGGACCGTCACGTTTTTGCAGCCATTATTGAGCAGCGCGTCACCCTGAAGGAGGCGTTCCAGACGCAGCGTGACGTGCTCATACGCTATGGGGAACCCGCCGTGGAGTCGGGGTACCGTGATCAGCCTGCGGGGATGCGTGTGCACCCAACGGCCCGCACGCTTGGGGCGATCCCGGATTGGGGGTGGCACCGGGTGGGGGTTGATGCGGCGCGTTATAACGCGGTGCGCACCTACGCCCGCGCCGCCGATTCTCTGCACCGTCTTGCCGCTGCGGGCCCGGTGGCTCATTTTGCCTCCGCCTTGGGGTCGCTGCACGGGGTGGGCCCGTGGACCGTAACCCAGGTGCTTCAGATTCAGGTGGGCCACCCGGATGCGGTGAGCGTAGGCGACTACCATTTGGCGCACCATGTGGGGTATGCCCTGCGTGGGAAGCGGGGTGATGATGCTGATATGCTCAGGCTTTTAGCCCCGTACGCGGGGCACCGCCAGCGGGTGGTGCGGCTGATTCTGGCTGCGGGCGCTACCGAGCCGAGACACGGCCCGCGCACGCCGGTGCGGGATTACCGCGACCTATAAGACCGTATACGTACCGGGTTCGGCGGGGTTCCTCAGGGCGGAGGTGCACGTATAGGGCCGGCACCTGTACGGTACCGGCCCCTGCATCATATGCGCACGTTTGCGCTAAGCTTAGGATTCTGCCTTTTCTGCGGCGGCTACCTCTGCGTGAACCTTATCCATGTCGAGCTCTCGGATGGATGAGATCACCTGCTCGAACTGTGACTCGTTGAGCGCACCCGGCTGCGAGTATACGAGGATGCCTTCACGGAACCCCATAATGGTGGGGATGGAGGTAATACCAGCGTCCTGCGCGAGCTGACCCTGGTCTTCGGTGTCTACCTTACCGAAGGTGATGTCGCTGTATTTCTCGGAGGCAGCCTCATAGACAGGCGAGAACTGCTTGCAAGGACCGCACCAGTCAGCCCAGAAGTCGAGGAAGACGATGTCGTTCTCCTGGACGGTGGGCAGGAGGTTCTGCTGGGTAATTTCGATAGTTGCCATGCAGATAACGCTACACCTTACGGGCGCTTAGCGCGAATATTTCACTCACAGACTAAAGAATGTGTTGGTTTCGTGTCGTATTTTCGTCATATTTTATGCGGTTAACAACATGAAAACGGGTTTGGGGTGCTGAACGCAACCTGCACCATGCTTATTGGCGGTATCGCCCTGCTGTTTCGGGCAGGTAGTGGGCGGGTACAAAAAACCCGGCTACCGCAGTAACCGGGTTATTTGTGGCAGATGAGGGATTCGAACCCCCGTAGGCTGTGCCAGCTGATTTACAGTCAGCCCCCTTTGGCCGCTCGGGTAATCTGCCAAGCTAACCATCATATTTATGATTGTTAGACGTTCGTCAGGCGAACAGATAAAAGTCTACAGCATGTATAGCAACTGTGTGAAATCAACACCCTTATTTGTGAGGAACGCTACTTTTTCTATTCGCCGTCTTGTTCGAGCAGCAGCGTGATTTCGAGGTGCTCCAGGTACCGCTGAGCCTGTTCGACGGTGCACATCCCGCCCCGAATCTCCCGCAGCAGATCGCGGCGGACGCCATTGAACCGAGCCACAATGTTCGGGTCAGTGAGCGTCACCCCAATGCCCTCAAATGGGAAGAACTCCTCATCGGTTTCCTGCTCGCCACCAGCTTCAACAGCCGTTGCGGCCTCAACCTTCTCGGCATCGGGAATATCGGCCGGGTCAAGGTCGAGAGAACTATAAATGTCCAAGAAAAGCAGGGTTTCCAGGTCATTTGGATTGTTATGAGTAATATCGTGTGTCTGGTAGTAGTTAGTCGTCATATCTCCATTCTGAGCGGCCAATGTTGGAACAAGCTGAGAAATATTCGAGCGAACCTGATAGTTCGCTGTGAACGGCGCCTCAGAGCGGGTAGGCTAGATGTGTACCAGGTGCGCGCTGGCGCGCCGCAACCCATTACCAACCGAAAGGAACAGAAAACCAATGGCAAGCGAGTCTTCATTCGACATCGTCTCAAAGGTTGATAAGCAGGAGGTTGCTAACGCCCTGCACCAGGCGCAGAAAGAGGTCTCACAGCGCTACGATTTTCGCAATGTAGGCGCAGAGATCGACTTCTCGGGCGAGAAAATCCTGATTAAAGCCAATACCGAGGAGCGGGCACTGGCAGTTCTAGACGTCTTCCAGTCGAAGCTCGTCAAGCGCGGCATCTCGCTCAAGTCTTTGGACGATGGCAAGCCTTATGCTTCGGGTAAGGAGACCCGCATTGAGTGCGCCATTAAGGAAGGTATTGCCCAGGATCAGGCGAAGAAGATTTCCAAGCTCATCCGCGACGAAGGCCCCAAGGGTGTTAAAGCAACGATTCAGGGGGACGAACTGCGTGTTTCGTCCAAATCACGTGATGATCGGTACCCACCCCGCCGCGTATACTGCCCTAAGCCTTAGCCAGTTGGTCGCTCCAACCGGACACTGGGGCGGCAGGTCTAGTTGTACTGCCCGTTATCGCGCGCCATCTGCTGCAAACGAGCGATACGCTGATCCATTGGCGGGTGGGTTGAGAAGAACTTCCCAATATTTAGGTTGCCGAAGGGGTTGGCGATCATCATGGAGGAGGTGGTGGCGGTACGCGGATTATCGGGATCCATAGGGTACAGCGACACCCCGGATTCAAGCTTATTGAGCGCCGAGGCAAGCGCCAGCGGGTCGTTGGTGAGCGCGGCACCGTCTTCATCAGCGTCATACTCGCGGGTGCGGCTAATAGCCATTTGAATAACGGCGGAGGCCAGCGGCGCGAGCACAGCGATCGCAAGAGCCCCGAGCGGGTTACCGCGTTCGTGACGGTTACCGCCGCCAAACATAGCCCCGAAACTTACCACGTTAGCGATGGTGCCGATAATAGTAGAAATACCCGCGGCGATAGAGCTGGTGAGGATGTCCCGGTTATACACGTGCATCAGCTCATGTCCCAAAACCCCGCGCATCTCTCGCTCATCAAGCAGCTGCAGGATACCTTCGGTGCAGCATACGGCGGCGTTTTGCGGGTTACGGCCGGTAGCAAACGCATTAGGGGTTTGGGTGGGTGCCACGTACAGGCGGGGCATGGGCTGGTTCGCGCGGGAGGAGAGCTCTTCCACAATGTCGTAGAGTACAGGCACTTCTTCGCGACTGACCGGGTAGGCGTTCATGGAACGCAGGGCAAGTTTATCGGAGTTCCAGTAGGTGTAGGCTACCGAGCCGAGCCCGATGAGCCCGAAAAGCCAGATGAAGAGCATGCTGCGGGTGTACGCCGAGATAACCGCGCCAATAAGCATAAGGAGCCCCACCATAGTCCCCATGAGCAGGGCGGTTTTGAGGCCGTTGTAGTGTTTGTGCATTTTTCCTTCCCCGTTTCAACTTCCCATGCTGGTGTGTGCAGCGGGGTGTTAGGGTGAACGTGTTTTTTCTTAGGATACGGGGTGCGCGGCTGGCGCGTGGGAGACTTCGCCCAGAGCGGGGTGTTTTGCATGCACACATCCACCGCTGTATGAGAGATAAATCACCGGTTGTGGAACTACATACCCCTCTTAAGGCGCCATGACACGGTTTTTAACGACAGCGCATTACGCATTTTCATCAATTTATTATGAAAAATTCAGATTAACAATTGTGAAATACTCAGATTAAATGTAGAGTGGTGGTCATGACCGAAACCGTAGCCACGAACGCGGCACCCAGAGCCGAGCGCGCACCCCGAGGATGCGCCCACACCGGCCCGCTCCCGGCAGACGCAGATACTACGCCGCAGCTTCTAGAGGAAGTCTGGTCGGCTAGTCTGCGTTCCAAAGGACGTAGGGTGACCAAGCAGCGCCTCGCTGTACTCCGCGCGGTTCAGTCACATCCGCACTCCAACGCGGAAGAAATTGTCACCGCTGTACGGCAGGAGCTCCCCTCCATTACCGTGCAGTCGGTGTACGTCATCCTCACAGACCTCACTGACATAGACCTGCTGCGCAAGTTCGAACCGCCCGGGACCCCCGGACTGTACGAAACCCGCACGGGTGATAACCACCATCACGCTTTCTGTATTCGCTGCGGAAAAGTTCAGGACGTAGACTGCGCCATCGGCTCAGCACCTTGCCTGACACCCAGCGACTTCCACGGCATGGCGCTCATTAGCGCAGATGTGCTCTACCAGGGCATCTGCGCCGACTGCCAAACCGAAGAAGAAACACGCCTTGCTGCGGCACAGAAACAGGCAGCAGAGAGCATTAGCCGCTAGAGGTGCCCCTGTGGCGGCCCACCCGCTCAGTCCTCACACGGCTGCAGCGGCGCACCGGCAGCACCTTCTAAAGTGCCGATACCCACCGGCTCATGCGGCACCGCATCACCAAACAGCGCACGGTTGCGTGCACCACACCGCGCGATACGTCAGAGTTAGGGAAGAGACATGACGAATAACCCCATTCACCCCGGATCTTTTACGACCACAAGCACCGGCACGCCGGTGGCTTCAGACGACCATTCCCTCACCATTGGGGCTGATGGTCCCATCGTTCTGCACGATGCTTATGCCGTTGAAAAGCTCGCCCAGTTCAACCGTGAACGTGTGCCCGAGCGAGTGGTGCACGCGAAGGGAACCGGCGCATACGGCTACTTTGAAACCACCGAAGACGTTTCGCAGTACACCCGTGCGGCACTCTTTCAGCCGGGCGTTAAAACCGAGCTGCTGATTCGTTTCTCGACCGTGGCGGGCGAGTCCGGCTCCCCCGATACGTGGCGTGACCCCCGCGGTTTCGCGGTGAAATTCTACACCACCGAAGGCAACTACG
>QWCI01001246.1_pt1:0-7500 | contig 10246 bp, 4 predicted proteins | sample 1972541 | NCBI WGS metagenome assembly QWCI01 (sample SAMN09866712, study PRJNA288562) | Human oral metagenome isolate term3_saliva, whole genome shotgun sequencing... | isolation source: mouth | host: Homo sapiens | place: USA: California | reverse complement strand
AGCCGCTCCAGCAGCTTTAGTACTTAGTTAACGCCCCAGCCCTTCTCCCGCGATGAGAAGGTAGATGCGGTAAGCCAACTCCTTTCCTTCTTGCTAACAGGGCATTCTATGCCATCTTAATTCCCTTCCTTGCTTCGAGGAGCAGGCAATCCACTGCCCAAGGGAAAGGACTAAAAATCCTTCTTGCTTCGAATCCACTGCCTGAAGTTGGTTTTCTATTCTATGGGATGGCTGTCTTCTATGCTTGTGTGCTCTTCGGTCGAAGAAGTCTTCGACGAGTTTGCAGACATCGCTGCGCTCCTTTTATATTCCTCATCGAGTCATTCTTTCCTCAATCAACTCAGGCGGAACCTTGCATTCTCTCTTAGAGACTCTATCATGAAAGAAAGGGAAGCCAACTAACTCATAGCCGCCCACTCGCTCATATGACCGGCAGGTCGGAATTAGCCCTGATTCTTTCTGCTTCTTTTTTTTAGTACGGTCTGACTTTCATTCCTTATCCCAGTCTGAAACTATAACAGCCTTCCGGTTTCTTCTTTGCTTTCGTTTCGTCCCTGCTCATCTCAACCTGACTGCTGACTGGCTTCCTTACCGACCGGAATGATTGAAGAATTGAATTGAACAAGGGGGTGCCAATGACTCCCTTCTTTACATGCCTTACATCCCTGACTGCAACCGCCTGGGCACAAAGACCGTGTGCTCTTTGTCAATCCCACTTTCCCGCTTTATCAACCCTACAATAGTATATGAAGGTCCCTGTCTGAATGAGCAGTTCATAGGGTACTTCGGAGTGAACGGTGCGCTCTCGCTCTTTTGATACACAAAGGTGCGCTCTCACTTTCTCCCTGGGACAAAGCAGTGCGCTCACTCACTGACTGCTTGTTGTCCTGATAGGGTAGCTTCTTCGCATCTTTCCCCTGTCCGAAGTGGATTGGCAATACCAATAAATCTCACCGAACAAACTCCTTGTCAAAGCCGTAAAGCCATGCGTCTTCGACCAACCAGGACCTGCCTATAGCGTTTGGGTGGCGACCTACTAGCGTAGTAACAGAAAGGCATCGACGTGGGCACTGAGACTTGTGTTCCATCACTAAGAAAGGGATTCTCGTTATCTAAGTCATTCCCATTGGCAGGAGGCACGCCAGCATCTCTACAAATTCGTCGAGGAGAGTTTTTCACTAAACTTGAAGGAAAAAAGATTGATTCATCGCCCGGAAAAGAAGAGAAAAGAGCCCTTCTCTTTCTAGCCATTCCGTTACGAGACTTCTCAACCGCCTTGACAGCACCAAGTTGACTTGCCGCTCGACCCAATCTTGCGATTTCCGATGATGAAACCAAGAAGGACTAGACTGATTCGACTGCTCTCACTGGCTCAGCTGCTCGATAGGAATAGGAAACCGTTCCAACCACTTCCACTTATGCGGGACATTCACTCTCAAAAGCATGATCGTCACTCTAACTCGCGCCAAATGCCTCTCATAGTGCTAAAGCCCTCCCGCCCTAGTTGCACTATTCCACCTACCTAATCCCGGTTCACTAGGGGATGATCCTGCCATCGTGTGCCCGGTTTTTTGTCTTGATTTCCACCAATTGAACGAAAAAATAAGGAGAAATTCCGGATAAAAAAAGGATTAACGAAAAATAAAGGGAGCAATTCCCCCAGAAAGAGTAGAACCTTAGTTACCCGCAGGTCATAAGCTGGTAACCAGTGGAAGAGCAAGAACTGAAGGCTTACGAACTACTGAAGTGAACCTAAAGCACCAGCAAAGGAAAGTGATTCTCAAGTTCTTCCCGCAGCGAAGAGCATTGCTTAACCGTAGTAAGAACTAGATTATTCATCCAACTAAGACCGATTTCACTTATACACGAAGGAAATGGGAACTAGGCTTCAAAGGCAGACTGGACAGGAAGTCGAGCTAGCTAACCTTTCGAGAGGAAGGAAATACCTACACCTAAGGACTTGCTTTTCGGAAGTAATCCAACAGGTGTCATCAATAGAATATATATTATGAAACAATTTATACGGATGGATTCTATTACAACGGAAAGTAGTTCTGTTAACAACGGGGCTTTAGTTCCCTACACTTCTTGAAGCTCCTCTACCTATGGTCGAGCTGGCTGATTGAAAGAAGAAGGGCCAAGTAAACAAGCAGCAGCCGGATGCGCGCACTAGCTAGAAAGCCCCTTTCGGCACGCCCTTCGTCCAATAGTCCTATTGTCAGGCTTTCGTAAGTTCCTTTCGGGCTATGATCTCATGAACCTGTGCCCTCATCGAGAGAAGACTTTCCAAGGGGTTATTTCCGATAAGCCTTTGTTTAAGCCTTTTTTGCCTCCCTTTCTTCATCCCCGAAGTAAGCACACTTTCCCAAGCTTGAAGCAGGAATAGGAATAAATGAAGCCCATATAAGGGCTCTGGCTAGAAGGCCAGGCCTAAGTTCCATTGTCCCATGCATTAGCCACAAGGCACCCGAAAGAGTCTTTCATCCACTGTCCGCTAATAGAAAAAGTACTTGCTTGACGCGCCCAGTCACATACCAGTAGCAGTAGTAGGACCTGCACCATAAGCTAGGGGAAATCAGCCAGGAGCTCTTATATATATATTTAGGATCTTTAACTGCTTTCACTGGTTTACTAGTCAAAATTCAGGTTCTAGTTCGATGTCCCAATGCTTCAAAGGAGAGGAGGAGAAAGGGCTTTTTTTCATCTTTAAAGTTCAGATTTCAAAGTAAGATTGAAAAGTGAAAGTGAAAAGTGAATCTTGAAAGTGACAGTGCAAGTTAATAGTGAGCGTTCAAGTTAAGCATGGGAAGCGAAAGTTCAGGCACTGATTGGCGTTCTTCAGCCATTGTCTCCCGAATCCAACACTCATATGAAGGGGAAACACTGGGCGAACGACTGCGCCTATATATCTCCTCTCATTGGCCGTTTGACGAAGCCTCCAAAAACCTAACACACTGGATTTCCCCTCACCCAAAGGGAAGATGAATTCCAGGGTCTTTCAGGCATATCCGGGATTGCAGGAACATCCGGAACTAACCCGAATTGGCGAAGAAAGCGTGTGGGGTAATAGGCTACCGCCCCATGCAAGCCTGCAAGAGGAAGACCTTCATGAATGTCATAACCGACGATGGGGTCGTCATGAAGCCAACGGCATTTCCACACAATGGACTCCGCGTTTCAAGCCATACGATAGCTTCAGATTCAGTACGGATAAAGGGGTTCGGATTGAAGTGCAGAATGCATTCGGTTAAGTTGGTCCGATTAAGGTACTGAGATGGGAGAGGCTCATGAATCCCAAAGTGCTCGCGTAACCATATCTGTGCAATGCAGGGAAAATGCCTCGTCAATCCCTTGGGCAAACAAGAGGCTTTGCAGCTAGTCCCAGAAGATTTGTGGAAGGAAAACAGGGCAGATATAAAAGAGATGGGACCAAACCTGAAGGATGGCACCTGAACCAGAGAAAGGCCTAGTCACGCCGTTCAACCAAAGATTCAAGCCACGCAAGATCTCTGCAAGCACAAACGGCACTAGAGTTCTCCCAGCCCTGAGCTCATCAATCAGTAGCAAAAACGCAGGGTTTGCAGAGCCACTATGGAAAAGTAATTCGCACATGCAAAGGCAGATCAAAGCATTTTCATATATATGGGAGAAGCGGCGATCCATCCCGAATTCGCTCCTATCAGTGTCAAAAGATTGAATGATATGAGATTTTGAGTACCCTAATTGAAGCAGGACACCGGGAGTAGGAAAAAGGCAATGGCCTTCTTTATTGCCTACATAATTCTCAGTATTGCACTAGCAGAATCCGTTTCTAAACAAGGAGTTTATCTCAATGTTGAGTAGTTTACAGGGTTGCGGTGGGAAGAGAGTCTTAAGGGAAACTACGATCTTAGTGATTCTTATGAAAAGAGAAAAGTGTGCTGCAACTAAAGGTCCCGGATAGAAACCAGAAAAAGAAGTCGGATTCAAAGAAAAGAAAGAAAGGCTACTCCCCGAAAATGCCTGTTCGTTCCTCTTTTTTGGGGGTTTTCATTTTAAGAGGCTAGGCGCTAATGAGGAAAGCCATTCTTACAATACCGCGCCCCATACAAAAGCGATCAAGAGGGGGTCGTGGAAGAATTGGGTTCGAATCCCGTAGCCCCGATGTGGCGAAGCCCCGATTGGGCAAAGAAGTAAGGTCTAGATATGATATGACACGACGAGAAAAAACCACTTCAGTAGTACCATACTCTAATTTAATAATAAAAAATGGAGCTATGGACTTTCGAGGGCATGGAATGTCTAATGTTTCGGTCAGAATCTCGACAGTTGTCTTATTACTTGTTACCTTACTCACCGTATGCTATTCTGGCTTTCTAGTACTCGGCTTAGATTGGAATATCCTATTGGTTAAGATAAAATCAATGCTACTGGGCAGATCTTTCCACTTCCTCTTTAGTCGGCTCGGGTGGTGTTGCGGAGATTTTCTTCTAGCAGCCATTTTTCTTTGGGATCCCGAGCTGGGTAAGATGATGGTGCCGTCAGGAGCTTCTGGCGCAGCAAGCTCGTCCTCCTCTCCCCTACCCTCAATCTCAACGGGCGATTCATGGATTGAAGAGACTTTTGGGAACCAGGGAGAGGCATCATCTTCGGTCCCAAACCAGGGGCAGCAGCTGCAAGGAGGGGAGGCTCCCGGTCAACCAATCCCGCCCGTACACCTTACTGCTCTGGGTGGTGATCAACCACCCCTGGTCGTGGAGCAACCGGGGCCTGCGGATCAGCCAATTGATGAAGTAAGGGGCAGGCTTGGCGATGCCGCGACGCCGTCGATGGCGATTAGTCAGTCGTCCTACGAGGAGGTTCGCCAGCTTATTACCAACCACGAGAATATAGCGGACCGCCTCCAGGAACTGTTCAGAGAACTGCGCACGCATGTTCCGGGTGGCTTCCAGGCGGAGCGGCTCGCCGAAATGCTGGAAGAGGAGCACGGGGGGGAAAAAATGGGTGAGATCCTCCGTAGTCTCCAAGCGGAGGGGCACCAAAGCCCATACTTTAGAGACGTACAGACATATTTCCGGGACTTTCGCCATAGTGGAGTGACCGAAAAGTGAGTCCGCCGCGAATGGCAGAGCCGGGGGGGCACTAATCAATAATGATGGGGGTCGTGGTGAGGTGGGCCCTTTCACTTGAGCTAATTCCCGCTTTCTTTCCAGCGGAGGCTGCGATGTGGCATAAAGGTGAAGATACTAAGGTGGATTGGAACTCCTGGTCAGGTTTCTTTCGTTCGTTCTCGGTGCACTCATTTCGAATTGTATTCATCTTTGACCGAGCTCAGAGAATTTCCTTGTTCGGTCGTTCAGAAATGTAGGAGTTGCCGCTCCTTAGTTCATCTCTCGGTAGAACAGGGCACCTATGCGGTGGGTTCGACTCCCACAGGAGCGCACATTGCCAATCTAATTGGTACTTTTTATTGATTCTTAGTTCTTGCTGTCAATTACTGATTCTTTAGCGATGTAAAGCCATCAGCCTATATTAAATGTTTGACCGGCAAGGGAACGCTCGGTATTCGTTCTTGAATCAGTGACAGAGAGTAAGGGCTAGTGATCAATAAAATAAGATTAGTGGGGCATCTTGCTTTTCGTAGTAAGCAACTCTCTTTATAAAGCTCTTTCTTTATCGAAGTAAAGAGTAGTTCCTCTTGTTGAAGTCGTTCCTCTCCTTTTAGGCGAGCTACTTCGTTCCTCTTGTTCCTATTCTCCGATTCCGAATCTGATCTGATCCCGAACTCCGGAATAAGTCTTTCGGGCTCTATAGAGTGTTAGAATGCGATGCGTCTTCTGGTCCTCATGTGGGTGATTCTTCATCTGATTCGTTAAACGTTGGTTTCTCAGTAAGAAGATCGCTGTCTGCTGGGATCTAGTCCATGAAAGAAAGACCTTTTCTGCTATAGAGCCAATATGATCGTATGGATCCTTCCTTGAAAGAATCGCAAACAAAGAGTAAATTGCTTATTAGGTAGCAAACAGGAAAAGCAACCAATGGGGGGCGCCTTCTCGAGCAATCCTTTCTAAGGAGCTTAGCTTCCCAACCATTGAACCGAACAACCCGGTGATTCCTCTTCCATCAACAGCTCTCTCGCTTTCCACGGGGAACGATTTTTCATAGGCTGATCCGAATTAGGCTTAGGCTTTTTAGGTCTTCTACGCACAGGCATACCCTTTTTTTTTTTCTAGCTAGGGTGGGGACATGGATCTTCCATTACTCATTTGTGCTATCCCTGCCGTGAAAGAAAAAAGACTTATATTAGTATACCGACCCCTCCCTTACTCAACAGCCCCTCGTTAAGTACACTTCCTTAAGTAAAGTACACTCCTTTGGTCTCGGTTTTCCACTACTTTCTTTTCGTTCAAACTGGGAAGAAGGCTTGCTTTTCGTTGATCTCTTACTGGTGAACCATCACTCGAACCTGGAACCGAAGGACTTGCCTTTTCGTTGAGCTAGGCCCGTAAACTCTTTTAGGAGTTCCAAAGACGACATAGATGACCGAGGGCCCTTCTAGATGGAGCCAGGTTAGGTCACTTCGATCGCTTAAGCCCTTACTGCGATAGAGTAGGCCGCTTTAGTTGGCAAGGTTATATGGTCTAGAATTCTGCCACCTGTGAAAGAAAGGTTTCGAAAGATGTTAAGAATGGCATTCCCCCCGATTGAGGAGAAAGAGCCAGCCGTAGTCCCACTAATGTAATAAGGGCCAAGCCTTCGAGAGTCATCCTTATTGCTAGGGTTTCAACTCCTTTTCATGGTCGAGCTTCTTTTATTTCCTCAGAAAAGGGATCTCCTTCCCTTCTGTGAAACTGACTTTTAGGGAAGCAGATGAGCGTTTGCGACCGTGCAAGCATCAGAACATGCATTCTCGCGATCTACAGAGTCCTTATGGCTTGCTCTTGAAAAAGAATAATCAAATCAAGCAACCTTCTTGTTACAGAACAGACATTCCATTCTTTGCTTTCCCAGCACTGACTGACCTCTCTGGTCGGATGTTAAAGTCGGCTCTACTTCTTAGTCAACTAGTAGTCTTTAAGTCGGAAATCGCTTTCACATCTCATATGACATCTGTACCAACAGACTTCTTCGGACACCAGTAAGGTAAGTAGCTACTCCAGCTGATCTAACTCCAGATGATCCAGCTTATTTTAAGGATAGGTTAGCCCCTTCTCCTTCAGGGGATGCAGCAAGACTACGTTCTCATCGGAGTTCCACTTCTTCCTCAATCCACTCTAAGAAAAAGGCAAGAATCGTTCGTCAGTGACGGAATGAAACTCGTGTGAATCGTACGTGGATTGGGGCTATCACACCGAAAAGGCGATAGAAGTCCTTTTCCCGCAAAAACTACCATTTTTTTTATTGCGATCTTGTTTTTGGCGATCGACGGTCTCTTTTTTTAAGAAAGGTTCGTTCAAGGACTTCGCTTCTTTTTTCATAAATAGACTCAGTCCGAGATCTTCCGGAGAAGCAGCGGATCCG
>QWCI01002156.1_pt1 | contig 10247 bp, 4 predicted proteins | sample 1972541 | NCBI WGS metagenome assembly QWCI01 (sample SAMN09866712, study PRJNA288562) | Human oral metagenome isolate term3_saliva, whole genome shotgun sequencing... | isolation source: mouth | host: Homo sapiens | place: USA: California | reverse complement strand
ACTCTACTTCAATTATGGTCGTTACCTCCTTATCAGTTCAAGCCGTGGCGTATCGCTCCCAGCTAACTTGCAGGGTATTTGGAACGACAACAACACCCCAGCATGGCACGCTGATATCCATGCGAACATCAACGTACAGATGAACTATTGGCCTGCTGAGCCAACCAACCTCTCTGAACTTCACCGCCCATTCCTCGATTATATCTATCGTGAGGCGTGTGTAAAGCCTACATGGCGTCGCTTTGCACAGGACATGGGTCATGTGAATACAGGTTGGACTTTGCCAACAGAGAATAACATCTATGGCTCTGGTACTACCTTTGCCAATACCTATACCGTTGCTAATGCGTGGTATTGCCAGCACTTGTGGCAGCACTATACCTACACAATGGATAAGGACTTCCTTCGCACAAAGGCGTTCCCTGCAATGAAGTCGGCTGTTGAGTATTGGTTTAAGAAGCTCGTGAAGGCTGCTGATGGCACCTACGAATGTCCTAATGAGTGGTCACCAGAGCACGGACCAACAGAGAATGCTACCGCACACAGCCAGCAGTTGGTTTGGGACTTGTTTAACAATACCCGCAAGGCAATCGATATCCTCGGTAATGACGTAGTGTCAAAGACATTCCGTGATGAGCTTGCAAAGTATTTTGAAAAGCTCGATAATGGTTGCCATACAGAGGTAAATCCAGCCGATGGCAAGACTTATCTCCGTGAGTGGAAGTACACTTCACAGTTCAATAACCCTGCCCGCATTGGTGTAAACGAGTATAAGGCACATCGCCACATCTCTCATCTTATGGGTCTTTATCCTTGCACACAGATCAATGAAGACGTTGATAACACAGTCTTTGAGGCTGCACGTGCTTCCCTGATTGCCCGTGGCGATGGTCACGGAACAGGTTGGTCGCTCGGTCATAAGATTAATCTTAATGCCCGTGCTTACGAAGGTCAGCACTGTCATAACCTCATCAAGCGAGCTTTGCAGCAGACTTGGGAGACAGGAACAAACGAGGCAGCGGGTGGTATCTATGAGAACCTTTGGGACGCTCATGCCCCTTATCAGATTGATGGTAACTTCGGTTATACAGCTGGTGTAGCTGAGATGTTGCTCCAGAGTCATAATGATAAGCTCGTTATCCTCCCAGCCTTGCCAACAATGTTCTGGCAGAAGGGTTCTGTGAAGGGCTTGAAGGCAGTGGGCAACTTCACCGTTGACATCGATTGGGATGCTACGAAGGCTACGAAGGTACAGATTGTTTCAAACATGGGTACCACTTGTGTGGTGAAGTATGCAGGTGTTGCAAAGGACTATAAGGTGACAACTACAGACGGCAATGCCGTGGCTGCGACACACATCAGCGATGACGAAATCAGCTTCCCAACAGTGAAGGGCGGTGCATATCTTCTTGTTCCTAACACCGCCAACGCTATCTCAACTGTTCAGAGCAGTCAGGATGGAAAGGTTGTTTCGGTAGACTACTACAGCCTTGACGGTACAAAGGCAAGCTCATCACAGAAGCGTGGTGTACGTATCAAGCAGATGAAGTATAGCAACGGTGCAACAAGTACTAAAAAAGTAATCAATTAATTACGTTATATATTTAACCCACACTTCGACTTTGGTTGAGGTGTGGGTTCAACTCAGCATAAATATTTATCTCTCAATTATATGAAAACAATCAGAAACATTGGTCTTTTCGTATTCTTACTGACCTTAGCACCAACCGTGCTAAGGGCTGGCACATGGGGTGCGAAGCCTGAACACGGTAAGACCTATCTTATCTCTTTGGGGTATGATAACAATAGTGTGCTCACACCTTACAGGTATTCTTGGTTAAGAGACACGGGACTTGCGTTCCAGACTTACACTGAGGGCAACGACTCACAGAAGTGGAAACTCATTGCTGTTGCTGGTAAGTCTGACTGCTATCAGTTTGTGAATGCTGATGGTGAGGAAGCCCTTGACATGGCACTCAACGACCCAAATAAAACTTGGGGATGGCCTTGTTTGTGGCGTCAGACCATCACCAATCCTAATCAGCAGGTCTATATCACAAAGAATGGCAATGGTTATCGTCTCAGTGCGGTATCAGCAAAGAACGGTCAGACCTATTACATAACAACGGGTTCTATCTCTTCTGTCAACGGATATTACTGTGGTTATGAGAACAGTGAAGCCTCTGCTGCTACACTCCAGTTTAAGGAAGTGCCTGCGGTTGTTATCCCTGAGGGAGGCGACTGGGAGAATGCAAGAATCTATGAGCGCAACAAGGAGCGTGGACACGCAACCTATATGCCTTATCCATCAACAAAGGCAATGAAGGCAGACGGTCAGCGTTATGACAAGCCTTGGTTGGAGCCAACGGGTGCAAACTACCTTAGCTTGAATGGTACATGGAAGTTACGTTGGAGCGAGGGGCCTAAGCCTGTCTTGCTTGGTAAGGACGACTTCTGGGGCGATGGCGTTAGCACTGAGGGCTCAGTGTGGAACGATATCAATGTTCCTTCTTGTCTTGAGATGAATGGCTATGGTGAGCCAATGTATGTGAATGTAGAATATCCATTTGAGGATCGCCAGCCATACATTCGTATGAAGGCAGGTTTGAAGAACTCAGTGGGTTCTTATCGTCGCGATTTCAACTTGCCAGAGGGCTGGGAGAATAAGCGTGTCTTCCTCCATTTTGATGGTATCTATTCTGCTGCTTACGTTTATGTAAATGGCAATGAGGTGGGTTATACCGAGGGAGCAAACAATGTCAGCGAGTTTGATATTACCAAATACGTACGCACGGGTAAGAACAATGTTGCCGTACAGGTGATTCGTTGGAGTGATGGCTCTTATCTTGAGGGTCAGGATATGTGGCACATGAGTGGTATTCATCGTGATGTTTACCTTGTGGCTACACCAAAGACTTACTTGGCAGATCATTATATTAAGTCTACTGTTACACCGGGTGCTACAACCGTTGCAACGGGTAGCGCAGCTACATCCGTAGAGCTTACCGTATGCAATCGTGATAAGACAGCAGCACAGAAGACCGTTACTGTTACGCTCTTCGACCCATCTGGTAAGGAATTGAAGAAGATGAAGTCTGACTTTGTCTTTGCTGCTGGCGACAGCTTGAAGACACAGACTGTTGACTTCGGAACACTCTCTGGCGTAAAACTCTGGTCGGCTGAGACCCCAACCCTCTACACCTTCACCTTCAGCCAGTCGCAAGACGGCAAGGAAGAGGAGGCTTTCTCTACAAAGTATGGATTTAGAAAGATTGATCTTAGCAAGGGTTATCTTGAGGTGAACGGCCGTCGTACCTACCTCAAGGGTGCTAACACACAAGACACTGACCCATTGCATGGTCGCACCTTCGGTACTGATCTCATGTTAAAGGATATCACATTGATGAAGCAGTCTAACATGAATACCATCCGTACCAGCCACTATCCACGTCATGCGAAGATGATGGCAATGTTCGATCACTATGGTCTCTTCGTTGTTGATGAGGCTGACATGGAGCTTCACAAGAACTGGGATGGACCGAAGACAATTATCAACAACAGAGATTGGACTGGTGCTATCGTTGACCGTAACGTACGCAATACCCTCCGCGACCGCAACCACCCAAGTGTTGTGTTCTGGAGTTTGGGTAACGAGAGTGGCTCTGGTTTGAATATCATGGCGGCTTACAACGCTGTGAAAGAACTCGATAACCGCTATATCCACTATGAGGGTTCAACCCGTGATAAGGCTGAGGGCACTGATATTCACTCTGTCATGTACCCTGCAATGCACGACTGGCGCAGCGGAACAACGGGTCCTGTTACTTCTGATGTGAACCATCCAAACACTAATAAGCCTTACTTCATGTGCGAGTATGCACACGCTATGGGTAACGCTGTGGGCAACTTGCGCGAATATTGGGAGGCTATGGAAGGCTCTGCAATGGGCGTTGGTGGCTGTATCTGGGACTTTGTTGACCAGAGTATCTACTCTTACGATGCTATTCGCAACAACCAGTTGACACAGAATGGCTTCCCTGCTTATATCACTGGTTTCGACCGTCCGGGTCCTCATCAGTATAACTTCGTAAACAATGGTTTGGTGAATGCAGACCGTACTTGGAGTGCTGAGTTAGACGAGGTGAAGCGTGTTTACCAGTGGGTAGCCTTCGATTTGAATACAACAAGCCGTCAGGTGAAGTTGACAAATAAGTATCTCGATCGCAACCTCGACCAGTTCTATCTCAAGTGGACCCTCCTCGTTGATGGTAAGCCAGTACAGGATGGTACCTTCAAGAAACTCAACTGTGCTGCTGGTGCTACACAGACTGTTGATTTGAAGTATAACACTGCTGCCTATGCAGGTAAGGAAATCTTCCTCAACATCGGTCTTTATACAAAGGATGCAACACTTTGGTGCGACCGTGATTATCCTGTTGCTCAGTTCCAGAAGCAGTTAGCTGCTGGCGCAACAACCCTTGCTGAGGTTGATAATACTAAGGCGGATGCACTCCACGCAACCCATAATGCAGATGGTGGTTACACTTATGCAAACGGCAAGCAGAAGGTGACATTCGACAAGCAGGGTAATATCACTGAGTGGTCATACGATGGTAAGAACCTCTTTGTCACAAATGAAGGTCCACGTTTCGAGCGTTATCGTTGGATTGAGAATGATGGTCCGATGGAGGCTTATAACAATGGTCCTACCGACAATGGCGTAACTTCACAGACTGCAACCTTCCAGCTCTCTGGCGATGGTAAGACAGCAACAGTGAACGTTAACCAGAACGGCAACTACTGCAAGGCTACTTATAAGTACACTATCAATGCTAACGGAACCATCGACCTCACCAGCTCGTATGAGGCACAGGGTAATGGCGCAAGACGTTTAGGCTTCAGCCTGAACTTCCCAGAGGAACTCTCTAAGGTAAGCTATTATGCACGTGGTCCATTGGCAAACTATGTTGACCGTCTCGACGGTTCAGACTTCGGTGTCTACGAGACTTCTGTAAAGGATATGTATGAGCCATTCGCACACCCACAGAGCAACGGCAACCGCCTTGGTCTTCGTTGGCTTACCCTTACAAACAACGAGGGCAATGGTGTGAAGGTAGTGACAGCGGGCGATGTAGCCTTCTCTCTGACTCCTTGGACAGAAAGAGAGATGCGCGATTCACGCCACGAATGGGAGTTGCCAGCAAGCAATCGCACCGTAGCTCACTTTGATGCTATCCAGCAGGGTGTGGGTAACGGCTCTTGTGGTCCTGGCCCATTGAATGAGTATAAGGTTCAGCAGGGCAAGAAATACACTAACACCGTGCGTTTCATCCCTTTTTCAGAAGCGGCAGATGATACCGCAAACGGAATCTCTGCCGTAGTAAATCCAACAGCAACAACAGCACAAGTCTACGACCTCTCGGGCCGTAGACTCCCTGAAGCTCCTGCCAAAGGACTCTATATTCAGGGCGGTAAAGTTATAGCAAACTAACGTACTACATGCCAAGTTCTATGGACTTGACAGTAGGGTAGGGGCGCACGAAGTATTCCTCTGTAATCATCATGTTGACGGATGTATGCCTTGTGCGTCTTTACATTTCAAAGCGGTAATTCCACTGGTTAACTAAAATATTCTAATAATAGGTTTGTCTTTCACCTAAATCATGACAATAAAGCTGCGCTCTTTTCGTTCTCAACAATGGTGCTGACGGCAGGCACATGATGTGCGGATGGTATGCACCACTTGTGCCGACGGCAAGCACGCTTTCAAGAGGATACTCCGAAGGAGAGCGAAAACGCTTATGACTTTATCAGATAGAAATAAAATAAAAATATCTTTATTATGAAACAAAAAAGTAACTTTCTATTTCCTTTAGCCATTATTGGCTTATTCTTCTTCTCTATTGGCTTTGCCTTGGGTATTAATTCTTACCTGATGCCAGTATTGGAGAAATCAATGAATATCTCTGGTGCAGCATCAAGTTTGCTGCTCGCAGCAACCTTTATCCCGTTCCTCTTGTTTGGTATTCCTGCAACACATTGTATTAAGGCAATCGGCTATAAGCGTACAATGGCTTTATCGTTTGTCATCTTTGCTGCTGCCTTTGGTTTGTTCATCCTTGCTGCTAAGCAGAACTCTTTGACATGGTTCCTCATTGCGAGTTTCGTCAGTGGTGCTGCTAACGCTGTTTTGCAGGCTTCGGTCAATCCTTACGTGACCATTCTTGGCCCTATGGATTCAGCCGCACGACGTATTTCTTGTATGGGTATCAGCAATAAGTTGGCTTGGCCTGTTACAACCCTCTTCATCACTTTGGTGATTGGTAAGGGTATCGGCGATACACAGCTTAGCGACCTCTATATGCCATTCGGTATCATCATCGGTATCTTCTTGCTCTTGGGTGTTATCGCGTTGATGGCTCCACTGCCTGACGTGAAGGCTGCAGGTGAGGACGATAGCGAGAGCAGCGACGAGACAGCAGCTAACTCATACGCTGACGGCAAGACAAGTATCATGCAGTTCCCACACTTGTTGTTGGGCTGTTTGGCTCTCTTCCTCTATGTGGGTGTAGAGACTATTTCGCTCGCAACGGCAACGGGTTATGCTCAGTCATTGGGCTTGGAAGGCGATAACTACGGATTTATCCCTTCTATCGGTATGATCGTGGGTTACATCTGTGGTGTAATCTTCATCCCACGTTACCTCTCACAGGCTGCAGCAATGCGTATCTGTGCTATCGTTGCCCTCGTGGGTAGTGTGGCAGTAGCAGTCGTTCCAGATCCAGTAATCTCTGTTTATTGCATCTTCTTGATGGCATTAGGCTGTTCACTCATGTGGCCAGCGTTGTGGCCTTTGGCAATGGCAGACCTTGGCAAGTTCACTAAGTCGGGTGCTTCTTTGCTGACAATGGCGATTGCTGGTGGTGCTGTTATGCCTTGGTTGCGTGGTGTGGTACAGGATGCAACCTCTTTCCAAACCTCTTACTGGGTAAGCGTTCCTTGTTTCCTCTTCATCCTTTATTACGGAATGGCAGGATATAAGATTCGTACAAAGAAGTAGGGGTTTGAGGAGTTAAGGAATTAAATGCGAGGAGTTAAGGAGTTAAATGGGGTTAGAGGAGTTAAGACAACACCGTCTACACTTGTTTCTCTGCCTAATATAATATTCACTTCTTTCCTTTGACCACCTCCGTATTGTAAATAAAAATCAAACCTTAAAAATAAAAAGGGCGTTAATTGGCTTCCAATTAACGCCCTTTTAGCTTGCAAAAGATGCCCTTTTGCGCCCTTACTAACGCCCTTTTGAAGTCCAATTAAGCACCTTTCGAATTGCACTCTCACAACTGTTTGATAGCAAGTTACTTACAGCGATGCTAAAATTACTTGTTTTTAGCCCTTTTCTCTGCCTTTTTATCGAATAAATTGTACTAATATTTCAAAGTGAGAGGTTCAAAATTTCAATCTTAAAGTTGTGGTGTATTCTCTCACAGAACTCACAGATAAACAGATGACACAGTGAGAACTCAGTTCGAATAATTTTGACTTATGAATTCTGAATTACAATAGTAATCATGAGTATGGATTATGAACTCTGAATTACAATAGTAATCATAATTATGAATTGTGAATTATGAATTGTGAATTATCACTAATCATAATTATGAATTATGGATTATGAATTTTGAATTACAATAGTAATCATAATTATGAATTGTGAATTATGAATTAATAGAGGATTATGAATTTTGAATTACCTTAACTACTTGTGTGCGTGAACAATACTTCATATTGAAAAAAAAGAAGTTTTCTTTTGGTGTTTATTGTATAAACGACTATATTTGTAGCATAAACCTAAATCAATAGAATATATGTCTAATTTTATGAAAGTAAGTCAGAACCGCAGAAAGCACCCACCATTTGTTAGTGGTCGCTTAGCTTTCTCCTTTGCACTTGGGTTGATGGCGTTTGCACCGTCCCCAGTATTAGCCAATGTGGATGCGAACACGAGTATGAGTGTTCAGCAGCAAAAGCAAAGTATTAATGGTGTGGTGAAAGATGCTAATGGCGACCCTGTCATTGGTGCTTCTGTACTGGCAAATGGTACTCCAGTAGGGGTGACCGACATGGATGGTCGCTTCTCAGTCTCTGTTGCTCCGGGTACGGAGTTGAAGATTAGTTATGTTGGTTTCGCCACTCAGAGTGTCATGGTGAGAAGTGGTGTGACGAACTATAACATTACTCTAAAGGATGAGAACAGCGCCTTGAGCGAGGTTGTTGTTGTCGGTTATGGTACACAGAAGAAGGCAAACCTCTCTGGTTCTGTTGCACAGCTTGATAGTAAGGCACTCGAAAACCGCCCTATCTCTAACGTGTCTTCAGGCTTGCAGGGCTTGCTTCCGGGTATCACGGTGACCGGAGCTGACGGTGCACCGGGTTTGGATAATGGTACGATTCTTGTGCGTGGTGTGGGAACATTGAACTCAGCTACGCCATATATCTTGATTGATGGTGTTGAAGCAGGAACATTGAACTCGCTCGACCCAGAGGATATAGCGAGTATTTCTGTCCTAAAAGATGCTTCTTCAGCAGCCATCTATGGTTCAAAAGCATCTAATGGTGTGATACTGGTAACTACAAAACGAGGACAGAATGGTGCGCCAAAGGTTAGTTATTCAGGTTATTTTGGTATTCAGAATGCAACTGCCTTGATGGAAAGAATGAACTCTGCCGATGCCGCTTACTATTATAATAAGGCATTGGAGCGTAGTGGTAAGGCTGCACGTTTCTCTGATGAAGCGATTCAGAAGTGCAGAGCAGTATTCTTCCTAATGCAGGTCGTGAGCAGTTTAATGGTCGTGCAAATCTTGACATGGTGTTGTCAAAGCGCATCACTGCCCATCTTAACCTTGCTTATATCCAAAACAACTACCGCGATGCAAGTAGTGCATACGCTGGTGGTAGTAGCGATCAGATTATTCGTCAGCTGAATATCATCGCGCCTTGGATTGTTTATAAGTACGAAGATGGTACATACGGTACTGTTTCTGATGGTAACCCAATGGCTTGGTTGGAGTCAGGTATGACGGTAAATCGCAACAACCGCAACTTTACGGGTATGTTGGGTATTGACTATCAGATTTTTAATGATTTGAAGTTGACGCTGCAGGGTGCATACGTTGATGCTTCTCAGCGTTATTCTTACTTCCAAAAGTTCATTCAGTATAACCCTAATAAGGCAACTGACCCTAACAAATTGGAGATTGCTCACTATGATTGGCATCGCACAACCTTCGATGCGTTCCTAAACTATGACAAGTCATTTGCGAAGCATAACTTCAAGGCTATGCTCGGATGGCATACTGAACGCTATAAGTATTTGCCTGACTGGATGTATCGTAAGAACTTCCCTAACAATGAACTTACTGATATGAACGCTGGTGATGCTTCGACACAACAGAATGCTGGTAACACTCGCGAGCTGGCGATGGTGTCATACTTTGGTCGTCTGAACTACGACTATGCAGGTCGTTACCTCTTTGAGGCAAACTTCCGTTCTGATGCTTCTTCACGCTTTGCGGAGGCTCATCGCTGGGGCTTCTTCCCATCATTCTCAGCTGCATGGCGTATCTCTGAGGAGCCATTCATGGAGAGTTCAAAGTCATGGTTGAACAACTTGAAGTTGCGTGCATCATGGGGTCAGTTGGGTAATGCGTGCATCATGGGGTCAGTTGGGTAATCAGGATGCTTTGAACGATTACTATCCTTGGATGAACACTTACAACCTCAATGCGAAGTATCCATTTGGTGGACAGCTTACTCCGGGTTACTATCAGGGTAGCTATCACCTTGAGACAATCTCTTGGGAGCGTTCAACCACATGGGGCGTTGGTCTTGACTTTACTCTCTTCGGTGGTCTGACTGGTTCGTTGGATTATTACAACCGCAAGACTACAGGTATTATCATGGACGTATCTGCTCCAGCAGAGTTTGCACTCGGTGCTTACAAGGATAATATCGGTGCATTGCGCAATCAGGGTGTTGAACTCTCATTGGCTTATGCAAAGCAGTTGAACAAGGATTGGACCATCAATGTTGGTGCGAACTTCGCTTACAACAAGAATAAGATTCTTAACTTGGGTGAAGGAACTGAATATGTTGTAGATAAGGATAACCGCAACCGCCGTACAGCTATTGGTCAGCAGTACAAGAGCTATTATATGTACAAGGCAACGGGTAAGTTCTTCAAC
>QWCI01001659.1_pt1 | contig 10248 bp, 7 predicted proteins | sample 1972541 | NCBI WGS metagenome assembly QWCI01 (sample SAMN09866712, study PRJNA288562) | Human oral metagenome isolate term3_saliva, whole genome shotgun sequencing... | isolation source: mouth | host: Homo sapiens | place: USA: California | reverse complement strand
ATACTTTGCATGTGGATTGAAAGTCAGCTTAGAGTCTCTAGACCCCAACTCATGGTGAAGATAATCCTCTAATCGCTCAATGATAGTCGCACACAAATCCCTTGCCGTGGCTTCAGGTAATGACAAACAAACACTCCAAACCATCACTGGACTAAATTGCCAAGTATTCATAGGATCATCTAATGAACAAACATAACGTACCCGATTTCGCAAGAAACTATGGTAGATTAGCTTCTTATCTGTCACCTCCTTATCCAATGATCGCACAATCTTTGTAAACTCCCGCTCGGCATTTGTCAACGACGAGAACAATATAATAAGAGCTATCAACACCATCTTTATCAATTGTCCCCAGTCTTCTACACCCAGCCATGCCATCACTTTCCACAGCAAGAACACCATTACAATAAGCATTCCTACCAACTTAACCACTCTTAAAAATATCTCTTTCACCATCTCTTAGCCCTTTGAACTGAAGGAAACCATGGTTAACACACACCTAATGGACACAAAGGTATATAAAAAAAGCTTGATAATCAAGAGACTATCAAGCTATCTTTTGTACCCAGACCCGGTACAATGCCGTGAAAACAAGAGAAACTAAAGGAATATATTATATTGATAATCAGTGATTTGGTATCTTCTTGTGTTTGCTGATTTTATTTATTTTTGCCTGTTTTTTGTCATAAAGTACACTTTTAGTACACTTTGATATTCGGAACTTTTTAGTATCTTTGCAAAATAAGAAAACATCTGAAAATAAATGAGTTAATGATTTTACTCGGTTTGATACACATTTAGGTACATAACTATCAATTATGGCAAAATTAGAAAATAAAGCAAAGGAAAACCCGAAATTGGAGCAAAATACGCTTTCTGATGGTCGGATAAGTCTTTATCTTGAGTATTACCTTGGTAGAGAAGAAACGCCTGTTTTGGATGATAATGGTAATCCTGTTTTGTATGAAACAGGTAAAATGGTGGGTAAACCCAAAGTTCACATCAAACACAACAGGCGAAAAGAAAACTTGCAGTTGTACTTGATTGCCAAGCCTCGCACTCCAGAAGAACGCCAACAGAATAAGGAAACACTTACATTGGCTGCCAAAATTCGAGCGGAGCGTGAACAGCAGTTTAAGGAGAGCATGCTCGGCTATCGCCTGAAGAAAGACAGAAATGTCAACTTCTTAGACTATTATCAGGCGTATATAGACAGTTATACCAAGAAAGACCAGCGAATGATAAAAATAGCCTTGAATCGTTTTAAGGATTTTCTGAAAGAGCAATACCCACTCTATGAGTTTAGCATTAAGCCCGAACTAATAACCAAAGATATGATGGAACACTTTGTTGAATATTTGCAATCACGAAGTGTTGGTGAAGGAGCAAAAAGTATCTATCAGCGTTTCAAGATTACGACAACGAGAACCCCAATGTGAGGCGTGCCTTTATCCTTTGTTTGTATTGCGGTTTGCGTTTCTGCGATGTGAAAGATCTAACCTATAAGAACATTGACTACACCAACCGCTTACTTAAATTTGAGCAGAATAAAACCAAAGGACATTCGGCGCATAGTGGTGTTGTCATTCCTCTGAACGATGGATTACTTTCATTGATAGGTGAAGCACCTAACGACTTGAATACCTCCATTTTCAATCTTCCCTCGTATGAGAGTTGTTGTAAATCTGTGAAACGGTGGGTAAAACGTGCAGGAATCAACAAACACATTAGTTGGCATTGTGCTCGCCACAGCTTTGCTGTGAATATCCTCAATAATGGTGCCAACATCAAGACTGTTGCCAGCCTATTGGGACATAGCGGATTGAAACACACAGAGAAATATACTCGTGCGGTGGATAAATTAAAGTCGGAAGCAATCAATAGTTTGCCAGAATTGAAATTATAACAAGAAAAATGAATTAGAATACATTTTTTTGATTATAAGAAACTTTCTTTTTGCTCAAAATGCACACTTTCTGAGAAATAATGAGTAATTTTATGGCGTAATTAAGTTACATCAGAATGGAACGTAAAAAAATCAATCGCCTGAAGGTGGTTCTCGCTGAGAAAGGAATGACAAATAAACAACTGGCAGAAATCCTTGACAAAGACCCAGCAGTTATATCAAAGTGGGTAACCAATGTTGCTCAGCCCAATGTTGAGATGTTCATTCAGTTAGCAAAGATATTGGGCGTGAGAGTTGATGATTTGTTGTGGACAGAATAAAGAAGAACTATATATGGAAATACAAATAAAAGACAATAAGATATACGCTCCTTTAAAAGACAGATGGCTTATACTGAAGCCAGAGGAAGAGGTTAGGCAGACATACGTCAAACGTTTGGTGGATAGTTATGGCTATACTATCAATCAAATGGATCAGGAAATACAAGTATCTAATTCCCAACGTGGACAAGGAGCTGCCCGTGCCGATATTGTAGTTTGGAGAAGCAAGGAGGATAAAGAATCGAAGAAGTATCCTTTGATAGTAGTGGAGTGTAAAGCAGAAGCTGTTACGATACATAAGGAAGATTATTATCAGGGTATGAATTACGCTTCTTGGGCGCATGCAGACTTCTTTGTAACAACTAATCTAAAGGAAACTCGTATTTTCAAGATTGTAAAAGGAGAGATTCCTGACAAACTGGATGAAATCGTAGATATTCCAAATGCAGGACAAGCAAGTAATAAGAAAGAAATAGACAAGTTGCTGAAGCAGACAAAGGCTTTTACCCGTGATGAGTTTTCAAAACTATTATTTAAGTGTCACAACATCATTCGAAATAACGACAAGCTCTCACCAGAAGCGGCTTTTGACGAGATTAGCAAAATTCTTTTCATCAAAATACGCTACGAGCGTGAAAACGAAGAGGGACAAATTTTTTCAAAAGAAAGATTTGTTGCAAACAGAAAGGCGTATGAGAAATTAAATAAGGAAATGGGAGTAACAAATGCTATCCCCTTCTATCAGAATCTGTTTGAAAAGACAAAACAGCAATTTGCCAACGACCATCTCTTTGATGATAATGCTAAAATAGAAATACGAGAAAATAGTTTTGAGCAGATTGTAAAGGAACTGGAGATTTATAATCTCTCTACTACTTCTGACGATGTTAAGGGTATTGCTTTTGAAAAATTCCTTGGCAAAACGTTTAGAGGAGAGTTGGGACAGTTCTTCACTCCTCGAACAGTGGTGGATTTTATGGTGTCTGTACTTGATCCACAGGAAGGTGAGTTGGTTTGTGACCCTTGCTGCGGAAGTGGTGGTTTTTTAATCAAGACATTTGAGTATGTTCGTGAGAAGATAGAAAAAGAGATAGAACAGCAAAAAGAAACTATAAAAGCAAAGTATTATGGCGATGATTATGACAAGCTGCCAGATAAAAAGAAACAAAAAATAGAAGCAGAAGTTGCACAAACTTTTTCTTATTTGAATGAAGAACTGAATATCAATAACAAAAAGGGCGATTGCGCTCATTGTCATTCGACTGTATCTATGGAACGGACGCCAATCCCCGAATGGCACGCACGGCTAAAATGAATATGATTATGCATGGCGATGGGCATGGAGGAGTACATCATCACGATGGACTGCTCAATGTGAATGGCATTTTCGAAAATCGTTTTGACATTATTCTTACCAATCCCCCCTTTGGAGCAAGAGTTGAGAAAGACTTGAAAATATCAGAAGCTGACAGGTTTACGGACGAGGCTAAAATCTCATCCTACGTAGATCGGTATGGAGAAGCATACAATAAGGCATTGCGACAGGTCAATGATAATATAAACAAATCGTTGCTCAGCCTTTATAAAATAGATAGCAGCCTAACGGAAGTGTTGTTTGTAGAGCGCTGTCTGAATCTCCTGAAACCGGGTGGCAGAATGGCGATAGTATTGCCCGAAAGCGTGCTGAATAATCCCAATTTGCAAAAGGCTCGCGATTTCGTGGAGGGGAAAGCAAAGATAATACTGATCGTTTCTATTCCGCAGGATGTATTTATTGCTTCGGGGGCAACCGTAAAGCCAAGCCTGCTGTTTTTTAAGAAATTTACAGAAGAAGAAGCTACTACATATTCTCAAATACACAATCAGGCGCAATCAGAGGTTGCCTTGAGGTACCAGAAAGAGATCGAGAGGCTTAAAGAAAAACTGAAACAGAGAGGAAATGAAGCTCCTTCAAAAGACGAAAAGAAGATTTACAGAACAAAGTTAAAAGCCCTGCAAGAAAAGATAGAAGCGGAGGTGAAAACAATAGTCAAAGAAAAGTTTGACTACGAAATACCTATTGCAGAAATACAAAAGGCAGGAATCAGCACGACAGGAACAGAAATAGAAAACGAACTGATACCATTGGCAAAGGAATTTACGCCCTACCGCATTGAAAACAAACTGTGGGATGTACCTTTCAAAGCGATCAAATACCAAACAGACGAAGACGGCAATGCGTTCCGTTACAGAGAAACAGAGGATATAGTGTCCGATCCAGAATCGTTTTACAATGTAAAGAAGTGATGGATATGGAGCAGACTAAATATAAATATCTGAATTTCATATCCTTTAAGGAAGTTTCCCAATGGTATGTAGAATATTATATGAATGAAAGTAAAATTCATTCAAGATATTCTCTTGTGCCACTTCGAGAACTTATAGCTCCTAAGAAAAATGTTATCAAAAAGGAAGAGTACGATGGTTTACTGCCAATTGTTGAAAAAATCGTATTCAAAACAGGAAAAGTAGTATTTCGAGATAAGAAGGCAACAGGTATGAATCTATATTCTTTACAGCAGGGCGATTTGCTTATCTCTAATATCAATTTCCATCAAGGTGCAACTGCGTTAAATACTTTTGGTGAGATAGCAGCATCTACACATTATCAACCATATAGTATCAACTTGAATAAAGTTGTTCCAGAGTTTCTCGTTATGGTATTGCGTTCTTCTTACTTCTTATCCATTATATCAGGTAAAAAGGCGCAGGGTATTAAAAACGAATCTGGATATAACTTTATTGGTTCTTTTTCTATCCCACTGCCAACCCTAAAAGAGCAGAGGAAGATAGTGGCTTTGTATAAAGCGAAAATGGAAAATGCAGAAAACTCAGCGTCAAAAGCAGAACAAGCAGAGCAAGCCATAAATTCCTATTTATTAGATGTGTTGGATGTTGGTAAAGTGAATGAAGATGGTGAGGATATATTATCAAATGCTTATAAATATATGCGTTTTGTGCACCGAAAGAATATAAGTAGATGGGATGTGTATAATGAAAAGTCTATCGTGAAAAGCAGATTATACAAACACACAAACCTTCTCAATGTGGTTATTGATAAGCCTCAATATGGAGCGGCATATAGTTCCCAAGTATTTGACGGAAAAATGAGATATATCAGAATCACTGATATAAACGAAGATGGCTCTCTTAATGAAGAGAAGGTTTCTGCAAAAGGCTATTCAGACAATTATTTATTAAAAGAAAATGATTTCTTAATCGCCCGCTCTGGAAACACCGTCGGCAAAACTTTTCTTTATAAAAATAAGTTTGGTAAGGCTATATTTGCAGGCTATTTAATTCGCTTTAAGTTAGATGAAACAAAAGTAATCCCAGAATATTTATTGGCTTACACCAAATGTTCACTCTACAAAGAGTGGATAAAAGGAAATATGAGAGTTTCAGCACAACCAAATATCAATAGTCAACAATATTTGGATTCTCCTATTATTCTACCTTCATTGGATGTACAAAGTAAGATTGTTGAATATGTAGGCAAACAAAAAGATAAAATTAACACCTTGAGGCAGCATGCCCAAACAATGAGGGCAGAAGCATTAATAGAGTTTGAAAATTATATATTTGAATGAATATGGTAAGTGTTTTTTTTAAACTTAAATCGTTATCTATCAAAGGATATAAAAATATCAAGGATATAGAAATAGATTTTGAAGATAAAAATGGTATTACAGTTCTTATCGGCAAAAATGGATGTGGAAAGAGTAATGTTTTAGAAGCATTATCATCTATTTTTGCAGGCTTGTACAAGAATAACTTGCACAAGCCCAATTTTGATTATATAATTAGATATGAGTTGAAGGGAAAGAATATAGAAATAATGCTTTCAGGTTCAACTTATACATTTACAGTTGATAAAAAACGTTATAACAAAACCGAATTTAATAGGCATGCTAAAGATTTCTTGCCAACTAATGTAATCACGTGTTATAGTGGAGAAAGCCAACGTTTATGGGGAAATTTTTATTGGCCATATTATAAGGAATATATTACAAATATTAAAAAGTCAGTAGTAACTCCTGAGTTACCGATGTTATATATTAATAGGTACAATCTCTCTATATCTTTGCTAACCTTGTTTTTGTATGATTTTGATACTTATACGGACATTAGTGATTTCTGCAACAAAACACTGAAGATAAAAGAAATTGATAATATAATTATACAATATAATTTAAAGAAGATAAAGGAGTGGAGTGATAACCCTGTATTAAAAATGATAAAACAATTAAATAAGGTTGAGGATCTATTTGTTTTATCAACAGATAAAGTTAAATTGTCTTTGTCTGAAATAAAGGAAAGAATGGCATATATGGGAGAAAGAGATTTCTTTAAAACAATGTATGCTGCAACAATGCCTAAAACAGATAAAATTATAACAGAAATAAGTTATGATATTATTTTAGATAATGACGAAATTATCAAAATAGATGATTTAAGTGAGGGTGAGAAGAAAAATATACTAATGACAACCATTTTGGAAGTGCTAGCTGATGAAAACTCTTTACTCTTGTTTGACGAACCAGATGCATATATCCACATAAGCAGAAAGGCTCAATTAAAAGAGCTTTTTGACAAATATCCTAATCGAGAGAATATCATAACTACGCATTCTCCAACTATTGCAGTCAAATTTGAAGGACATATTAAAGGGCTTGGGCTGGATTCAAAAGGACATACCATTGTTATTGATAATGAGAAAGCCAAACTTGTGGCTTCCATTACAGACAATATGTGGAACATTCACGAACAAAATATGTTCTTAGCTTCAAACAAACCTATTACATTATTAGTTGAAGGGCAAACAGATAAAATTCATATTCTTGCGGCTTATAAAGCGTTGCAAACAAGCTATCCAGATTTAGAATTTGATGTATTTTATTTCGGAGGTGCTAATAATATCCCACAATTCATGATTGGTTTAAAAACTTGCGAAATAGATTTTAGTAATAGAAAAATTATCGCAATATTTGATAATGATACAGAGGGACGTGACTGCTGTAAACAAACACAAGTTAAGTATTGTAAACACAAGAAAAACAAATATGGTTTATATGCAATAACATTACCTTCAAATGATGATGCTACTATTGAGAACCTCTATGATGGGGCAAAATATTATGAGGCATTTAAGAATATAGTGGGAAAGAAAAATTTTAAGGGGCTTGTTTCCAAATATGCAGAAAGAATAACAAAGGAAGCAAAGATAGAAATGTCAAATATGATTAGAAAATTTGCTCCTTCTGATTTTGATGGTTTTAAACCTCTTTTCGATTTGCTTCAAGAAATAAAAAAAATATAATGATGGGAAAAACAGTAACCACATATTTGATAGATGCTGATCCAAAAGGAACACAATATGTGTTTATCAGCAATAAGATTTGTCAAATGTATGTAATTCCACGTTCAAATCTTTCAATCTTGAATGAACGAACAGAATTGCAGACACCGGCTTTTTACATTCTATTGGGTGAAGACGAAGAGACGAAACCGAAAGCATATATTGGAGAGACAGAAAACTTTCGTGAACGAGTGAGAGACCATGATAGCAAGAAAGCGTTTTGGCAAAAGGCATTGTTGTTTATCTCAAAAGATGCCGCTATGACTAAAGCCGATGTGCAATATTTGGAGCATAAAGCGATCACGGAGGCGAAGGCTTCAAACTCTTTTGTACTAAATGAAAATAAGCAAACACCTAAAGCTCCTAATCTTCCAGAATATAGAAAGGACGATATGGACGAGTTTTTCGAGGATGTGAAGTTCCTAACTTCATTCATAGGTTGCAGTATTTTTGATATTGTACAACCTAAAAAAGAATATATTTTCTTTACCAAAGGACGTGGTTGTAACGCAAAAGGCTTCTATCATAGCAAAGGATTTACTGTTTTGAAAGGAAGTATTATAATGAATTCATCAGTTCCATCCTTCACTTGGAAGGATAAGCGAGAGAAAATATTGAAAGAATACACTCATTTACGTAATGGTAAAATTGAACTGGCTTCAGATATAACTTTCAACAGTCCAAGCACAGCTGCCGATTTCTGTATTGGAAGTAGCAATAATGGATGGATTACATGGAAGGATAAAAATGGGAAAACATTAGACTCCATATATAGAAAACAATTAGAGTAATATAAAACTATCGGAATGGACGTGAATGTTATATTAGGTTTTATAAGTATAGTAGTTACTTTGCTGTGCGCCTACTTAGGTGCTTTACTTCATCGTAAAACAGAAAGAATAAAAATCATGGAGGGGCAATTATCTGAAAAAAGGTACTCTGCCTATGCGAAACTTTATGATTTCTTTTATGATATGTTTAAAAATTCGAAGGATAATAAGACTATTAATAATAGAGAAATGCGTAATAGACTTCTTGAAGCAAAAAAAGAATTAATTATGTATGGGACAGACGAAGTAGTTTTTGCATTAAATAGTTATTTAAGTTCTCTTACAGAGGAGGATATCTATAAACAAGTTGACAGTTTCTTGGATATCATGGTATTGATAAGAAAAGATATGTGTGGTGAAACAAAGATAAATAGAGATGCAATTTTATTAAATATAATGCAGGATGAAAAAGAATTTCAAAAATTTAAATACATGAGATTAAATAATTTAGAACTGTAGAGAATCTATAAAAGTACCATAATATAATAATATATAATAGGCCTTTATCAAAGTCTCATTTCTCGTTTAGTATAATCTACTAAAATTATTTCTTAAAGCATCTAACAATCGAATAATATGACCATACAAGAAATAATAACTCATAAAGAAGACCAGACTTTTGACTGCAAAAGTATTCAAATTGACCCTAAAGCTTTGGCTGTACCCATTGTAGCATTTGCCAATGCAGATGGTGGTATTATCGCCATTGGTGTATCTGATAAGACTCGGAAGATAGAAGGAGTTGACCAGCATACGGAAAAGCTGAATGAGTTACTTCGTGTACCTTTAGATTTCTGTAATCCTTCTGTGCCCATTACCACCGATTTGGTCCCTTGTACTGATAAGGATGGAAATGACAATCATATATTGTTAATGTATATCCCTGCAAGTTCTGAGTTACATGCTAATCAGGCAGATGAAGCTTTTATGCGTGTTGGAGATAAAAGCAGAAAACTGTCTTTTGAAGAGCGCATACAGTTGATGTACGATAAGGGAGAGCGCTATTACGAAGATACGGCAGTGTATGACGCTACGATTGATGACATTGATATGGCTGCTGTCGAAAGATATACAGAATTGATTGGTTATACCAAGTCGGCCAAGCAATATCTACATGAGAATAATAGCTTCATAACAACCAATGCTAAGGGAGAGGAGCAAGTTAGTGTGGCTTGTATTCTGTTGTTTGGTAAATATCCTCAAAAGTTCTTTCCTCGTGGGCGTACTCGCTTTATCCGTTATAAAGGTACAGAAGAGAGAGTGGGTGCAGAAATGAACGTGATTAAGGACGTAACTTTTGAAGGAACGATACTTGATCAGGTGAAAGCCACGATAGCTTATCTTGAAACCCAAGTAGAGGAACACACTTTTCTTGGACAGCATGGGCAGTTTGTAACCAATAGGGATTACCCAAAGTTTGTGATTCAAGAAATGGTTGTCAATGCTTGTTGCCATCGTGCCTACAATATCAAGGGTACGGAAATCCAAATTAAGATGTTTGATAATCGCTTGGTATTTGAGTCACCGGGTAGATTGCCAGGAACGGTTAAGCCCTCTAACATTCGTCATACACACTTCTCACGCAATCCGAAAATTGCTCAATTCTTAAAAGCATACGACTATGTAAAAGAGTTTGGAGAGGGTGTGGATCGTGTATGCAGGGAGTTGGAAGCTAATGGTACACCACATTTATCTTTCCATCTTGATGATTTTATTTTGAAAATCACAGTGCCGAAGGTTGTGTCGGAGCAAGAGAAGTCTGTGAAAGAGAATTCGGAAAAGGTGACTGATAAT
>QWCI01001240.1_pt1 | contig 10259 bp, 12 predicted proteins | sample 1972541 | NCBI WGS metagenome assembly QWCI01 (sample SAMN09866712, study PRJNA288562) | Human oral metagenome isolate term3_saliva, whole genome shotgun sequencing... | isolation source: mouth | host: Homo sapiens | place: USA: California | reverse complement strand
CCATGCGATTCTCGCGGTCTAATTTTTTTGTGCTCAAAAGAAAGCCCATCGTGTTAGGATGGGCTCAATCATCGTACATCGTGTTCGCTCACTGAAGCGCCTTCATCTTCTCGCTTCTCGATGCCAGCTTGTTGCTTGCGTTGTTAGCTAGTATAGCACTGGTAGTCTTCTTCTTGCTCTCAGCGAATGCCATATTGCTATCAGCATCCTCGACATCGAAGTATCGCTGCTGCTCCTGATTGACACCAATCGGGAATCGCATCTTGTTGTTCTTGTTCGCGTAGCGGTTCTTGATCTGCTTGATCAGCACCTGGTCGATAGCATCGAGCTCCTCTGTACGCATCATGCTGATGAGCATATCCGCCGTCGCTGCAATGCTGAAGGAATCAGCGATATCTGTCATCTCGACATCGGTAGAAGAGAAGCCACCGCGGTTGAGCTGGACTGCGCTCCATACAGCAACATCATGCTTCATAGCAAGAGCACGAAGCTCCTCTGCTACGCATTTGAGATAGCCGTAGGAATTGGTATTCTTCAGGCTGACACGATGGCTAGCACAGATACCGATGTAATCAACGAATACCACATCAAACTTGATATTCTTCTTGATCTGAAGCTCGTGCATCACGCGCTCGATGTGCATCGACGATGCTTCGCCGGATGGAAATTCCTTGAAGCGCAAGCGACCATAGCTCTTCTGTCTAATGGACTCGATTTTGTTCAAGAAATCATCCTTGCTGACACGGTCGATATCATCCATATCGATGCCCATTATATTCGCATCGACACGGCGAGCAATCAGCTTCTCCTGCATCTCGAGCGTAATGTACAATACGTTGAATCCGGCTTTGATGTAGCCAGCAGCAAGATGGCACATGAATCCCGTCTTGCCGCAGTTGACACCAGCCATGACGATATTGAGGCTCTTGCGAGCTACGCCCTTGTCTGCTGTGATAGCATTCAGAACTGCAATATCGAAAGGAATGGTAGACTCGGGATTGTGATAGAACTCCCATCTTTCAGCAGCATCATCAGCCCAGTCGTGACCGATACTAGTATCGAAGCTGATGCTGATAGCAGCTTCGAGCATCGCTGGAATGGCTGATTCCTTGACTGTGTTGTTGTTCTTATCATAGACGTCGATAGCAGTCGCTATGACATTGAACGATGCTCGTTCGCGGCACCATTGCTCGCCCAGGTCAGTCAGATAGTCATCAGTCATGCCGTTGCAGATGGCAGCATCGAATATGGTCTCGACTTGTGTATTATCGGGACACTCGAGCTGGACCGCTGCCTTGTTTGGCATGACCTCGTATTTCTTCCAGTGCTTGTCGATAGCTTCGAATATCGCTGCTCGCTCAGCATCCTGGAAGAAATCACGCTGCACGAAGGGCATCGCTAGCATAGCAAAATTTGGTTTCGCTAGCATCGCTGCTAGCATGATGACCTCTCTATCCATCACTGGGCCATGCTGCCTTTCATCATATGATCGATGCTTGCAAACATGGTGTATTGCTGGTTAGGATGGGACTTGAAGCGAATGGGATTGATATCGAGAGAGCCGCGACGATTGAAGAACATATAGACAGCACAATCAGGGTCGATGCTGTGCAGCTTGTGGTAGAGCATATCAGCACAGAGCTCGTGGAACTCGTTGTGCTCTCGATATGATACCAGTTCTTTCAGGAGCGAGTCGGCTTTGAATCGTCCCTGGATATCGACTGTGGCTGTGTCTTTCTGTTTGGTGTGGCGGCAGCGGCTGCGGAAAGCATTGAAGCGATAGAGCTCGTTAGCAACGGCTTTCTTGATATGATCGTGCTCGCGATTGTACTCGAATCCCGATACATCGAGATCGTCAAGTATCCGCAGAGGAGAGCCGATGCAATCGACTTGCTCAGCATCGAAGAATGCAACCTGAACATCGCTCTTGGTAGCATCAGACAAGCATTGCTTCAGCGTCTCAATGTAGTGACCTTTCGACTTCATAGTTGCCATATCGAAGCTGTTGAAGAAGAGCTTCATGCTCTTGCTCTCGATCATCATCGGACTATTAGCATCGATGATGATCTTGACGATACCTGCCTGTGGCTTTCCTGACGGAAGCAGGAACGATGCTTCCCAGCAATGCCAGATGTCGAGGCCGGGAAGCTCGACAGGAACATCGTTAGCTTCTCGGAGGAGATGGCGAGGAATGGGATTGAGCAGGCTTGCATCCCATTCTCTGCTATACACAGCATAGCTGGTACTATCGCCGAGGCTGCGGCGGACGATTTCTGTTATCTGTTCGTTTTTGTTCATTGTTGGGGCTCCTGATGATTAGAAGAACTTATCGAGAGTGTTCTCGACTCGTGGTACGCGCTTCGATGGCAATCGTGAGATGATATCGTTGCGCAGTTTCAGCGCATCATTATAGCTTGTTACTCGGCTGAATGCTAGGGCAGGATGGTTGCGCTTGCTCTTGCTGTTGATGATATCAACAAACTGCGAGCACAGGACCTTCGTCTGCCACAAGCACGAAAGCACGATGAATAGGCGAGCAGCATGGCGCTCTGGTGCTGGTGCATTGTCATTAGAATTTGCACCGAGGATCAGCTTCCCATACTGCATTCGGCTGTCGAGGATAAAATCGAGCAGCTTCTGCTTGTTAGCTCCTGTGTGACTCTCGATAAACGGGAACAGCTCATTGTAGCAGGTCTTGATGGCTTCTGCGCATTTGTGTCGTTCTGTCAGACTGTGCTTTCCCGTGTAGTCGAGGAAGATGCCGTGCATCCATGCAAGCGAAAGGCTACTGCTATCGAACGAGATGGTGATGTCTTTGTCGATCAGTCCGCTGTTCAGGAAAGCGAGCAGCGGAGTCAGTCTCGATGCTGACCCGATACCCAGCAAGTGAACTCGCTTGTATCGATGGTCTGTTAGCTCCTGGATGCGATTGAACGCAAGGAGCATATCGACAGACTCGAGCACGCCAACTCCCATGCAGGTATCTGCCATTGCAAAGCCCGCAAGGCGATCTTTGTTATCGATATGCTGCAATCCGACATCAGCCCATCGTACCATATCATCAATGCTGTTGCCCTGGATGATATGGAATATCTTTGCCCTAGCATCGTGGTCTTCGAAGAACTTAGCTTGCGCGTTGATGTTCTGTGCGGTTGCGATCGACGAGCTATCGATCCTGCTCGGATCGATGTAGCGGTCGTTAGCATTCGAGCGCGGATTGCTACCGATCGTAACAGCTGGAATTTCGTCGAAGCAGAACGCAAAATCAGCATCTTGCTGGTACTCGTAGACCTTGGCTTTGTCTTCTTCCGTTACGGTCTTGTTCTTGTGCTTACTCAGAGTCACCATCTGCAAGCCACCGCTATCAGCGAAGATATTGTCCATGTGGAGTCTTTCGTGCTCGTTGTAGAACTCGATTTCTTCTTTCTCTGTGTATGCGTTGTAGAGCTGCGATATCTGGAAGGGCAAGCCCATGATCTCCGAGCATTCGTTACGGAGAATATCGATATACGCACACAGAGCATCCATATGAGGCTTAACCGGAGCTTCGGGTCGTGTCATCCATGGGATGCCCTTAGCCAATCCCATCATGCGACCAGCAGAAAACACCATTTCTAGGTTCATCGTGTTAGACTCCAATTTTGTTGTTCCACAGCAGATTGTGGAGGCGGTGCGTAAAGCGGTAGCCATGAGCCATAGCAAACTCAGCAATCTCGGTGGCGCTATCATTTACCCGGTGCTTATTCGGCCCCTCGGGCATCAGATAGATGGCATCCATGAAGTCGTAGAGCTTAGCTACCTCGAGAAATTCCTCCTTAGCAGCATCGTGGTTGGCTACGACGAATTTGCCCAGGAGCATAACCTTGTCGTGCACCTTATACGTACGAACCTTGTCGGGCTTGATAGCTCTCGATGCTGGCTCGCCACTCGTGTGCAAGAGCTTGGGGCTGCAAGAGAATAGAAGATTAAATCGGTCGGATGCAATCAGGTCGCGCAATGGCTGATATACATTCATCGTGCCGTTGGTCTCGATGGTGATATTCGGTCGAGCATCGGGATATCTCTTGAGCAGGGCTGTGATGATTTCCACCATAGCATCCTGGTTGAACTTGAGCATCGGCTCGCCTCCGGTGAAGATGATATGGACCTTACCAGATGCGATAGCATCGAGCTGCGGTATCTGGTCGAGCAGCTCATCAGCTTCGTACTCGGTTTGCATGTCCTTGAACTTGGCAGCCCATGAGTATACGCTATCGCATCCGTATTGGTAGATCTCCTGTGGCAGGTCCTTGATGGATTCGATCTTGCTGATGTCGATATCTTTCCACGGCTGAACCCAGGTCGATTTATCAGCGGGATTCTTCTGACCAAAGCCCTGGCATTGCAAGCTGCAACCGAAGAAGCGGATAAAGTAGGATGGCACTCCGCTGTAGATGCCCTCGCCTTGGAGCGAGTAAAAATGTTCAGAGATTTTCAATGTAGGAATCCTTCGAGAGTGGGGAGATAGGCGAATCTCCAAATTAAAAAGCCTGCTCGTATTATAGCAGGCTTCACTGTTTCAATCTAGCTTGTTTACTCAATTAACAGCTTTTGAGAATCAAATGATCTGGGCTCCTCGAGTAGCTCGACATCATCGATAGTATCGACATCAGCTTCGGGACTGAAGCCATCCAGGATGACTTCTTTCGGTTTCTTTGCCATATTAGCTCCGTGTTTGGTAAGGAAAAGAGACTTATCAATCACGTCAATCTGCCACACCACGTTGCGCTCGATAGAGCGAGCATACATGCCCTGGTGGAAGCAACAAACGGAAGTGATATTGTAGTATGGTCCATCGGCTTCTCCTTCGCATTTCAGGTAGAAGACTCCGTTGACCAGATTGATGAAGCTGCTTCCGCGCTGGAAGGCAGCATTGGTTTCGTCGATGATGTTATAGCTGCTACCTTCGAAGCAACCAACGATAGCACAGTCTTCCATAGCATTGAGTGCATCTTCGATGCTGACGATACTCTTATCGTCCCATTTGAAGGCGATGGTACCGTCCTTGACTCCCGTAAGAGATATCAGAGGCTCTAAATGCTGGTTGATCAGCGCGTAGGCTACTTCAGCAGTAGCAGCTAAGAACATCATCTTATGATTAGCTCGCGTATGGTATGGGATCTTCTATATTTACCGCCTTGAACGCATCGAGCCGCTCAATGCACGATGGGCAATTACCACAGCTGACATCAAGATCGGGATTGTAGCAGGTTAGCGTGTGCTCGAGCATCTTGACTGCTTCCTCCTCTCCATACGCTGCTACGAGTGCTTCGATCTCCTGCGCCTTGCTCATGCTAGCAAATGGCGCGACGATACGTATCTGATGCTCTCGATTCTGACTGATGACAGCATTCATCGCTTCGATGAATTTCGGTGTGCAATCCCAGTAGCCATAATGGTCTTGCTGCTGTGCTCCGATGATGATCTGCTCGGCTCCGATGCTCTCAGCGTAGCTCGATGCTATCGAGAGCAGAATCATATTGCGGAAGGGCACGTAGGTGACTGGCTGCTGTTCCTTGTTTGCTTCTTCTGGCATCGCAACGTCTGTGCCCATGATATTGGCGGATATCGTCTTAGCGATATCACCAAGCACGCTCAGGTCGAGGATGCGATGCGGTATGCCATAGAGCTCGCAAGTCTCAGCTGCTTTGTCGAGCTCCTTGCATTGCTTCTGCTTGTAGTAGAAAGAGAGAGCATGGCAGTCATGCTCCCGACGCATCAGGTGCAGGGCAATGGTAGAATCCATGCCTCCAGATAGGATTACGACAGTCTTCATGATAGAAACTCCGATAGGTCATTTGTGAGAGATGATTCGACTTTCGTCGTGTAGTAGCTGATCTTGTAGCCCGGCTGATTGAGCTTGTTTCGCTTCGATGGCTTCGTGTACTCGATCATGCCATCGTTGATCTTAGTTATTCCCATACCGAGCAGAACCTCAGCAGTAGCACGATACGCGACGTTGCCGATGTACTTGTAGGGCTTGCTGTAGTCAGCTATCGATGCAAGCCCGAATGCCATGCTACCATCGATAGCAAGCAACCTCCATGCAATGAGCTCATCACCAGCAAAAACGCCCAGAGCAACGTATCCGGGCTTACCATGGCAGAAGTCTAGCATCTTCAGATAGTTGTTGCTCAGCAGCATCTGGAAGACTTCCGGGTCTGCTTTCTTTCTTGCGAGCCACGCATCATGCAGCAATCGAGCAGCGGGATAATCATCATCAGCTAGAACACGACAGCTAACATTATACTGGCTGCACAGTCTAATAGCAAGCCTGGCTTCGTAAGCATCGCCATAAGCCTTGAAATCATCGAGTCTATCGAGCTCCATCACATACTCGTTCTTCTTCGATGAGCCCGGTAGCTTCTGCTCGCAGTAAACCACGCCATCGAGCTTGCTCAGGTCTAGGCTATCGGGATGCTCGATATAGTGAGCAGTCTGGCGGGTCAGCTGAATGGAGAAACCATAGGGCTTCTCCACGAGTGGTCTCTGGTGCTCAGCAGTCTGGACGATGCGAGATAAGATATGATACTGGTTCATCGGTTTACAATCGCCATCAATTCAGCACGAACCTCGGGCTTCTCGAATTCACCAGATAGATGGCTCGAGATGGTATAGCTATTTGCATCTTCGACACCACGCGTCAAGACACAGAAATGCTGGGCTTTCATGACGACTGCTACATCATCGGTCTCGAGGATGAACTTGAGGCTCTCAGCGATCTGCTTGGTCAGGCGCTCTTGAATCTGCGGGCGGCGAGAGAAGAATTCAGCTACGCGATTGAGCTTAGAAAGACCGAGTACCTTGTCCTTGGGAATGTAAGCAATCCAGCATCCAAGCTCGCTCGGATTGTGGCTGGTGCCGAAATAGACAAGATGGTGTTCGCAGTTATGTGCACAAATTCCAGAAACGAAGTAATTGTGCGTGCCTTCGACTTCCATATTCCATACGTCCTCGCGATGCTCAGCAGGCTTGACTTCAACCACTCGGCAAACGTGCGGGTCATCGGATGGGAGGAGGCTGGGATAGGTATCGCCGAAGAACTTAGCCATGGTAGCGAAGGCATCGCCAGCATTCAGGTCCTCAGCAGCTACCCATCCGCGATTGAGCGTGCGGAAGCGATGCTCGGGAGTGCAGAAGATAGGACCGTTATCAGTCAGCAATTCGACCAGCTCAGCATTCTCTCGAGTACAATGCGGATTGGTGATCTGTGCTAGCTTGACTTCGTTCGTGGTCTCATCAAGCGTGTAGACCCAGTCGCCATCTTTGAGCTGCGAGATGGGAACCGATCCGCTTGCAGTATTGACATGGGTGGATGCTGCCATGCACATGGACATCACCGATACCTTCTCAACCAGCAGATCGTGATACTTTGCTTTATTCTCGACTGCTGTGATCTTCGGGAAGTTGTCATAGTCTAGTCCCCAGCAGGTTTCGTAGAGGTACATCTTAGCTACGCGCTTGGGCGTGTCTTGCAAGCTATCATCAGTCAGGTCGAGGTTCATATTCTCCATGATCTTGGTGAGCGAGGTCTCGAGCCGTGCTTGCCGTACCTTGTAGGTCGATGGGCTGGTTGGTGCCATCGGAGTCTCGCATCCCAGACTGACCAGATGGTCGTGGATTTTCTTTCCGAGCTCGGGATTACATTTAGATTTATCAAGTGCCATGGTTAGTTTTCCTTATTGCAGATGTTCTTTCAAAGTTTGGAATGAGTCAGGATTACCAGCTGCGCGCAGTACCTCGAGCAGGGCAATCTTCTGGATTTCGGTGAAGTCGATACGGAGCATCGATTCCACGATTGTGGTATCGTCTTTCTCGATTGCAAGCTCGAGTGCTCGCACGTAGAGCATGGTATGCGGGTCCTTATTCAGAAGCAAGCTCAAGCCATCGTTATACAGCTTCTCGACTTCAGGGAAGAACAGATCTCCCTGACGGTAGGCGTTGTTTGCGATAGCATAGACTGGCATATCTGTAGTCGCATTCGCATACTTCGTGATGACGATTTTCTTGTCAGCTTTCGTGATGACGGTGACAGTCTTGCTATCGTATCGCGTAGCTTCTTTGACTTCTAGGTTGGTCATGGTAGTGGTGCTCGTTGGTTGTGGTGGGTTAAGAGTTGGGATTGCTCGGGAATTGACCCTTACATTTACAGCTGCGGTCATCGCATGACCCAGACATTATCGTCGGTGTCGTTTACGTAGGTAGTCAGCACACCATCAATGAATAGATCGATGCTAATAGCACAGTGAGAAATCAGATGCAGCGTGTCTGGTGATGATGGGACCGTGAGTATCGAGTTGCCAGCTTCGACTCGTTTTGTGACTGGTACATTGAATTCGAATTTCTTGCGACCGATCTGGCTCAGAGGCTTGCCAACAGTCAGAACTGCATGGCAGTAGTCACTACGCGTGTAGTCGAGCCATTCATCATCTTCGCCAGCAGCGAAGGATTCTACGAGCTCGAGTGCTCTAAGCTCCTCGTGCATCTCTGATGGTCGATAGGCTCGAGCATACCCGCCCTTGTATGGGCTGTATAGCTTGCCATCGTGCTCGAGGAACTTGCCATGCTCAATGGCTCCTTCGAGTTCGCTCTTTGCTTTCAGCGTTGTTTCAAACGTCATATTTCACCTTTTCTTGGTTTTGATTTTATATGGAGTGAGTGCCCACATTCTGCCGTTTTGCTCTTTGACTGCGCAGTAGTGGATGCTATCATGCTCCCAATGGACTTCGATGCTGGTCTTAGCCATCTCGGGCGTGATGCCTCCCTCGTAGTCGATTCGGCAGTCGAAGGATTTCCATACGAAGCCACTGTGGTTACCTACGCGCTCGACGAGTGTCTTCGTGTTGATGCGCTCTACGCCTTGTGGAAGGACTTGAATCTTCATTTTGATGTGCTTGTATTGCATTTGATGGAGCGCATTATATGCGGGTTCGAGGTTCAAATCAAGCGAAGAATACAGATTTTCTAGAAAATCTTAAGGTTTCATTGATATCAAATGCAATTTTCATGCGATTTGGATGCTGATTTGGCTGATTTCTCGATGAAATCCGAATACCTCGGTTTTGCAGAAATGCAACGATCGCAGTCCAAGCTGCATGATAGTACACCTAAAAGAAATTTGGACGGCTCTCGTTGCATCGAAATCTTCGAGAAATCCGGATTTCCTTAACAAAGTCAATAGCTTACACGAAATTTTCGAGGCTTCGAACCTCATCGATATCTCCATAATAAACATCAATAGAATCAATGGCTTACAAATACAAAATAATTTGAAATTACCAGATTCGCACCATATCGATAAATTACCAGCATCAAGCAAAACTATCGAGAGATGCAAGCATGAAACCAAATTTCACGATGGGCTCGTTCGTCTGGTGGATCGGACGAGTCGAAGATATCATGGACCCGCTAATGATAGGCAGGCTCAAGGTCAAGATCTACGGCTACTACGATGATATCGACAAGGACAAGCTACCATGGGCATCTGTAGTCGGACCGATACAGTCATCATCGTTCGAAGAAAACGGATACAGCCCCACCGGATGCCGTGTCGGCTCTACGGTGATGGGATTCTTCATGGATGGAGACGATGCTCAGGTTCCTGTTGTGACGGGCACGCTCTATGGCATCAATGACCTGTTTCCTGGTGCTGTCGAGAAGAAGAACGGCAAGCATCACAAGGACAAGAAGAAGATGTGGGGTGCAGGACCATACAAGCATCCTGGTACGAAGTTCGCTGCTCGCTATCCCGATAACCACACCATCTCCGGTCATAGCGGTACGCAGTTCGAGATGGATAACACAGCTGGCGAGGAGCGGATTGCTTTCCAGCATCCCAAGGGCCACTGGTTAGAGATGAACAAAGACGAAATCATCATCCACAGCGATAAGGACTGGTGGCTTGGTGTCAAGCAGAACCAGACTACCATAGTCAAGCAAAATAGCGATAAATACGTAGGACAGAACCTCACACTGATTGTCGATGGCGACGTCAATATCAAGGTCAAGGGCAACTGGACTCAAGAAGTCGCTGGTAACTACGAGCTCAAGGTCGGTGGCTCTCGAGACATCAAGGTCGGTGGCTCGACTTCTGAGAAATCATCTGGTACCCATGATATCAAAGCATTGACAATCAACCTCAACTAACTAGGAGAATCCCATGCCAAGCGCAACTACTTCTGATTATCTCACCAATGCTCGAATGAAGCGATTGCTCAAAG
>QWCI01005492.1_pt1 | contig 10261 bp, 5 predicted proteins | sample 1972541 | NCBI WGS metagenome assembly QWCI01 (sample SAMN09866712, study PRJNA288562) | Human oral metagenome isolate term3_saliva, whole genome shotgun sequencing... | isolation source: mouth | host: Homo sapiens | place: USA: California | reverse complement strand
TATCTGTAATTTTCTTACTTGTAAAGAGCATCACCGCAACCAAAACCATGGCAATAATGGTCAATGGAATGGAAAGAATGCACATGGTCACAAACATACTTGCAATCATCATTGCTGAATTGATTATCTGTGGAAATGCCTGTCCAATAAATTGACGGAGAGTGTCGGTATCATTAGTGTACACCGACATAATATCACCATGAGAATGGGTATCAAAATATTTGATTGGCAATTTTTCCATGTGACTAAAAAGATTTTCCCTCACGCGACGCATCGTTCCCTGACCGACATTGACCATAATTCTTTGATACATATAGGAACATCCTGCACCGATCAAATAGACAATCACAATCTGTGTCATTGCCTTGGCCAGCGGTCCAAAATCAGGTGATGAACGACCAATCATTGGCGTGATATACTTGTCAATTAATGTCTGCATAAAGGCCGTTCCACGCACATTGGCAATGGCCGATACAATAATACCAATAAATACAAATACCATATGAATGCCATAGTGCTGAAATACAAGTTGCACAATACGCTTCATATTTCTTGACTGCATACCTTTTGCAGCCTGCTTTGCCTCTTTTATTTTATCTTCCATTTATGCACCTACCTTATCAAAATCTCCACTGCCTTCCATCTGAGCCTGTGCCACTGCACGATAAATTTCATTGTTCATAAGAAGATTTTCATGTGTATCTACACCACTAATTCTTCCTCTGTCAAGAACAATAATGCGGTCAGCATCTTTTACTGATGAAATGCGCTGTGCAATAATAATCTTTGTTGTATCTGGAATGTCCTCTCTCAATGCCTTGCGAATCTTAGCATCTGTGGCCGTATCCACCGCAGAAGTAGAATCATCAAAGATAATAACCTTTGGCTTTTTTAGTAGTGCTCTGGCAATACAAAGACGCTGTTTTTGTCCTCCCGATACATTCGATCCACCCTGTTCAATTCTTGTTTCATACTGATCAGGAAAACGTTCAATAAACTCATCTGCACAGGCAATTTTGCAGGCACGAATACATTCTTCATCCGTTGCATTTTTATCGCCCCAACGCAAATTTTCAAGGATTGTCCCCGTAAATAATTCGTTCTTTTGTAGCACAACGGCCACCTTATCTCGAAGTACTGTCAAATCATACTTTCGAACATCGATTCCTCCAACTTTGACCGTTCCTTCTGTTGTATCATAGAGTCGACTAATTAGATTGACTAGAGAAGTTTTTGAACTTCCAGTTCCACCAATAATACCAATGGTTTCGCCTGCACGAATATGAAGGTCAATATCGCTGAGAACAAATTTCTTTTTGTCCTTCTTTATTTTCCCATAAGAAAAATTGACATTTTCAAAGTCAATACTGCCATCCTTTACTTCCATCACAGCCTGCTCTGGAGAGGTGATATCTGACTTTTCTGTCAACACCTCAGCCACACGCTCTGCACTGGCTTCTGACATTGTAATCATAACAAAAGTAAAGGATAAGAGCACCAAACTAATAAAAATATTCATTACATAGGCAAATAAACTGGTCAATTCTCCTGTTGTCAAGCTTCCTGCAACAATATAGTGTGCACCAACCCATGACAAAATTAAAATACAGGCATAGATGGTCAACATCAATATGGGGAGGTTAATCGCTAACTTTGCCTCTGCCTTCACACCCAAATCATAAATTTTTTGAATGCTATTGCCAAATTTCTTAATTTCATAGTCTTCTTTGACGAAGCTCTTGACCACACGAATTCCTTTGACATTTTCTTCCACACTGGCATTTAAATCGTCATATTTGCGAAATAGCTGACTAAAGAGTTTTGTCGCCGACTTCATAATCAGAAGTAAAACTGCTGCAAGAAAAATAATTGCCACCAAAAAAATCAATGCAATTTTAGGACTGATAATGGTTGTCATCACAAATGCTGCAATCATCATTGCCGGTGCACGCATCATCATTCGAATCATCATTTGATAAGAATTTTGAATATTGGTGACATCTGTGGTCAATCGAGTCACTAGACCTGCAGTTGAATACTTATCAATATTGGAAAAAGAAAATGTTTGGATATTCTTATACATTCCCTCTCTTAAGTTGGCGGCAAATCCACTGCTGGCATAGGCCGCAGACCGTCCACAGAGCACACCACAAGTCAATGAGGCCGCAGACAAGCAAACCATCACCACACCATAGAAAAATACATTGCCCATATTTCCAGCATTTACGCCCTTGTCAAGGATTTTACTCATCATAAATGGAATTAAAATCTCAAAGATAGCCTCCGCAACCACCAAAAATATAGACATATAGGTCGCACTTTTATACTTTCCAATGCGACTCCATAAAACTTTTAGCATAGGACTCCCTCCTTTAAATTTTCATAAATCGTTTGTAGCAGAACAATCAATTCCTCCCTTTCCGCTGGGGAAAGTGGTGCAAGAAGCCTTTTTTCTGACTCCATATGTTCCATTTGAAAATTCTCATGTAAAACATTCGATTTTTCAGTCAATACCACTTGTTTTGAAAATCTTCCCTCCTTAACAATTTTTGTTTGAATAAAGCCTTTGTTCTCCAAACGCTTCAATATTCCCACAGTTGTCGGATGAGAAACTTCCAAATATTGCTCAATTTCTTTTTGTGTGACCATCTTATTCTGATTTTCTCGCAAATATTTTAATACATACATCTGTGACATCGTTAAATCATACTTCTTTAACACATCATTAAATCTTTTGCTAAGTGCATCATGAATTTGCTTAATTAAAAATCCCGCATCACATTTTCTGTTCATCTTACCTCCTGTCTTTGTAATCAATAAAGCAAGTGTAGCGTGCTATATATTAACACGCTACACTTAAAATTGCAATACTTTTGCCAGCCTACATTGTATTCATTCTTGGCATTCGGCTCGAATGACAACTAAAATAAATCATCTGATATTCCTTAGAAATTTTCTCCAAAAACTTCATCACCTCACCCATTTTTGAATTGTCGAGATTGACAAATGGATCATCTAAAATTAAAAACGGTTTTTCGACGACATACATCGTTTCAATCAGAGCCATTCGCATACAAAGTCCAATTAAATCCCTATAGCCTTCGCTCATGGAGGAAATCTCTCTCTGTTTTCCTGCACTCTTTAGCGATAAATTTAAGTGATCATCGAGTACAAACTCCTCATTACTTTTTCCTGTGAGCAATGCATAATATTTGTCAAATGCTACTTTTATTGGCTCCATATACTTCGTTCCAAAATTTTTCCTCGCCTCTTCTAAATGTAGTTTACTCTTACACAAGATATCATATCGCTCTTTTTCTTCCCTGTACTCCTCCTTCGCTCGCTCATAGAGTGCTTGAATTTCCATTCTCTCATCATAACTTCTTTGTAAGCTATGCATTTCTTCCTTAATACTGGCCAATTCTTGATCATACTTTTTGATCACAGCCATCATCTCAGCCAATTCTCTATTTTCTTTTTCTGGAACAGTCTCTTCCTCTTTCTCACTCTCACAACCTGGATTTGCTGCAATAAACTTCTTTAAAATTTCTTCACTTGTCTGCTTGGTCTTCTTTAAACGGGAAAGCTCTGTCACATCCGAAAGCATCTGATCTAGTTGTACTACCATATCTTCATTCACTGAAAATCCAGTACTACGCAAATACTTTTCCACTGTATCCACTTTCTTTTGATGTTCTATCTTTAACTTCTCTAATGCTTTCAATTCCTCTCGTTCTTCTTCTGACCATACTTCTTCACTTTGGTCAGGAAGTGAACTCTCTTCTCTCTCTCCCACTAATTCCTTAATCTCTAACAATGCACGAACAAAAAAAAGTAACCCTGCCACTGCTCCGAGCATTGCGGAAATAGAAAAGGCCAAGACAATGCCTCGAAGAGCAACTGCTCCAACCACACAGAGAACAAAAAACAGACCACTGGCCACCAGTTTTAATTTTACCTCAGGCAAAATGCTGACATCAAAGACCTCCTCTGCGTGAGAACGGCTCGGAACCTTATCTGCAAACTTTTGTTCCTTTATATGGATTTCTTCCTGCTCTGGCTGTATTTCATGGGCCATCTGTCGAATCACTTGTAAAATCTCAATTTGTGGCACTGTCTTTGGGAAATCTTTTCGCTTCCTATCATAGTTTTCCTTCGCCCTCGTAAATTCCTCTGTCCGAGCAAGATACTCTTGATGGAGCATTGCTTGTTCTTTTCCTTTTCCCTTCTGTGAAAGCTCTGTAGAAAGTTGCTCCTGTTTAGCTAAACATTGCTTTCTCTTTTCCAAACATTCTTTTTCTTTTTGCTGGAGCTCATCCATTTTCTCTTCAATATCTTGACTCTTTGCCAGAATGGACTCCACCCCTGAGATACTCTTTTCTAATTTATAGAGACTTCCCTCCTTATTTTCTGGGCTCATCTCTAAGATCTTTTCTTGCAATCTCTGCCAAGCCTTCTACGGACGGCAAATTCTTAATCGCATCATATAGTGCAAAGCGATCTTCACTTTTTGTCTTTCCAAAAGTACGCTCAATGCGATATTTTTTCTTTCCCACAGCAAAAGTGAGCTGTCCACCGTAGACACCGCCCTGCCAAGGATCATGCTTTTTTCTTTCATTTTCTACAACACTACTCTTGTTCTCATTTTGAAATCCGAAGAACATAATGCGAATAAAAGCTGCAAGTGTACTCTTCCCCCAGCCATTATTTTCCAACAATAAGTTACTCTCCTCATTAAATTGGACATCAAAGTTTTTCAATTTTCCAAAATTTTCAATATGTGCCTTCTCTAATTTCATAAACAAAAACTCCTCCCATTTCATTATAACAAAATGGAAGGAAAATGGAAAATTATATTTTATATTCTTCTTGCTTTGCTCCAAGAATCTCTCTTGCATTTTTTACTCGTTCCTCACTTGGACTATCGATTCCCTTTAGAGGATAGTCAATTCCCATATCCTCATACTTGTGAATTGCCAAGGTATGGTATGGTAAGACCTCTACTTTTTCCACATTGGAAAGTGTGTCAATAAAGGCACGAAGTGCATGTAAGTCCTCATCAAAATCACTTCTTGTTGGGACTAAGACATGGCGAATCCAAATCGGTTTGTGAATTTCTGACAGATATCTTGCCATATCAAGGATATTTTCATTTTGCACACCTGTGAGCAATTTGTGGCGCTTAGGATTGATTTCCTTAATATCTAAGAGCAATAGATCTGTGTACTTCATCAATTCCTTAAACTTTTCAAAGAACTCTCCCTCCCTAGTAAATGGGTTTCCTGCGGTATCAATACAGGTATGGATTCCTTCCTTTTTACATTTTTTAAAGAATTCAACGAGAAAATCAATTTGTAAAAGCGGCTCACCACCACTGACGGTAATTCCCCCATCCTTTCCCCAATAAGATTTATACCGCAGGGCCTTTTGTAATAGCTCATCTGAAGTCATTACCTGATTTTTTTTGTCACTCCAAGTATCTGGATTGTGACAATATTGGCAACGCATATGACATCCCTGCACAAAGATGACAAAACGTACACCCGGTCCATCTACAGAACCAAAACTTTCTAATGAATGAATATTTGCTGTTTCCATATTTTCTCTTGCGTCCTTCAACTTCTCAACACCAAATACATTGACATTGAGATGATGTGCACCCTGATCGAAGTAGCCGTCCATTACCTGCACAAGCTTTTCCTTTTGCTCATCCTCGCTATGTCCAAGAGCACCTGGGTTAATGGTCTGTGTATTTGAAATTCCGTCCAATGCATACTCATATGGCAACTTTGCTACAGAATTTAGTGAAGCCAACAATCCGCTCTTTTCTGCACCATAACTTGGGTTTGCACCTGGTGAAAGTGGCTCTCCAGCCTTTCTTCCATCTGGCATACTTCCTGTTGCCTTACCATATACAACATTGGAAGTAATCGTAAGGATAGATGTAGTTGCCTCTGAATTTCTGTAAGTATGTCTCTTCTTTACCTTCTCAAGGAATGTCTTTAAAAGCCATACTGCGATGTCATCTGCTCTGTCATCATCATTTCCGTATCTTGGGAAGTCACCCTCTGTCTCAAAGTCAAGCACCATTCCGGACTCATCACGAATTGTCTTTACCTTTGCATACTTAATAGCTGACAAGGAATCAACGACATGTGAAAATCCTGCAATACCTGTAGCAAATGTTCTGCGCACATCTGTATCAATCAGAGCCATCTCAGCGGCCTCATAGTAATACTTATCATGCATATACTGAATTGCATTTAATGTGTTGACATACAATCCAGCCAACCAATCCATCATGACATCGTACTTCTTCATTACCTCATCATAATCAAGATACTCTGATGTAATTGGCACATACTCTGGAGCAACTTGTTGCTTTGTCTTCATATCCTTTCCACCATTGATGGCGTAGAGAAGACACTTTGCAAGGTTTGCTCTTGCACCAAAGAACTGCATCTCCTTTCCTGTCTGTGTAGCAGATACACAGCAGCAGATGGAATAGTCATCGCCCCATACTGGACGCATAACATCATCATTTTCGTACTGAACAGAGCTTGTGCGAACAGAAATCACTGCCGCATACTTTTTAAATGTCTCTGGCAATCTACTTGAATAGAGTACAGTAAGGTTTGGCTCAGGTGAAGGTCCCATGTTCTCCAATGTATGCAAGAATCTGAAATCATTCTTTGTTACCATTGATCTTCCATCCATGCCCATACCAGCAACTTCCAATGTTGCCCAAACTGGGTCGCCAGAGAAGAGCTCATTGTAAGAAGGAATTCTTGCAAACTTCACCATTCTAAACTTCATAACGAGGTGGTCAATCAACTCCTGTGCCTCGCTCTCTGTCAATGTTCCATTCTCCAAATCTCTCTGAATATAGATGTCAAGGAAGGTAGACACACGACCAACACTCATCGCAGCACCGTTTTGTGTCTTAATTGCTGCAAGATATCCAAAGTATAACCACTGTACAGCTTCCTTTGCATTCGTTGCTGGCTTAGAAATGTCATAACCATAAACCTTTGCCATTTCCTTCATATCATTGAGTGCCTTAATCTGATCAGCCAATTCCTCACGAAGACGGATAACCTCATCAAACATTGTTCCATCGCCACAATTTGTCCAATCTTCCTTCTTCTTCTCAATCAAGAAGTCAATACCATAGAGTGCCACTCTTCTGTAATCACCTACAATACGACCACGGCCATAAGTGTCTGGAAGACCTGTAATGATCTTATTGTGTCTTGCAGCCAACATCTCTGGTGTATATACATCAAACACAGCCTGATTATGAGTCTTGTGATATTCCGTAAAGATCTTTGTGAACTTCTCATTGGTCTTATAGCCATACTTTTCTGCTGCCTGTACTGCCATCTTAATACCACCATATGGCATAAATGCTCTCTTCAATGGCTTGTCTGTCTGAAGACCAACAACCTTTTCCAAGTCCTTTAAATCTTCCTTGATGTATCCTGGGCCATAGGCCTTGATGCCAGATACGACTTCTGTCTCACACTCTAGCACACCACCTCTAGCTCTCTCCTCTTTCTGTAACTTCTGTAACTCGCCCCAAAGCTTATCTGTTGCCTCTGTTGGTCCAGCTAAAAACGCCTCATCACCATCATAAGGTGTGTAGTTTTCCTGTACGAAATCGCGCACATCTACATCATCTCTCCACTTTTTTCCCTTAAATCCTTCCCATCCTTGATTTGCCATAATCTCTCCTTCGGCTCTCGCCATTATGTATGTTTATGTTAAGTTTCCCTAACTTCTTTCTACGGTTACATAATAACAAATGTATACAATGCTTGCAAGCCTTTTCTTCTATGTTTTTAATTTAGTACATCCTTACTAATTTATTAGTATATAGAGATAAATTACTCAACTATATTCCTTAAAAAGTGCAATAAAAATAGCACGACAACGCCATTATTGACGAAGTCGTGCTATCTTTATATTTTATGGATTTAAGCATCTTCCTGCCACATCAAAGCGATAGGTCTTTCTATATTTTTTCATATAGATTGAGGTATTCGCTGCCATCTTTCCACTGCCTGTGACATAGTACCAATAACCATCTCTTCCCTTAATCCATGCATCATAGGCCATCCTTCCATTGTGATGGAAGTAATAATATCCGCTCTTCATTCCCACCCACTGACTGGATGCCATTGCACCATTGGAGTGAACATAATAATAAGGATTTCTTGACCCAATCCATTGATTTGCTGCCATGGCACCACTGCTCTTAAAGTAATACCACACGCCACCAATCTGTCTCCAACCTGTGGCCATTGCACCATTACTACCAAAGTAATACCACACACCACCGATCTGTCTCCAACCTGTGGCATTTCTTCCACCACTTGTATAGTACCAGGTATTTCCGGATTTTACCCAACCACCACCTGATCCTGAACCACTACTTGCGTAATTTCCACCACCACTACCTCTTGAAAACGGCATATATCCATGGCTTGCAAGTTCGTCAAAACTATGGGTAGAGACAATGGCCTGTGCTGGTGTCTGCTCATAGCAAACCACATTTGTCCCTTGAACACTTTCAACCAAAATGACATGTCCGACCTTTACCATGGCATCACCCGAATGCATCCTTCGATAAGATGCCTTTAAGTCTGCTGCAGATGGAGCATTGGCATTGTAACTTCCCACCTTTGCATATCTTCCACTTCGAATTCCCGCAACAAAACCTGAAGTATTGTTTCTTGGAATTCCCCAAGCATAGCTGACAAAGCCCGAACAGTCATTTCCATACATTGGCATTGTCTTTCCACCATTGCTAAATGTAGTGTAAAAATCCGCCTTACTCAAAGTTCCTGGAAAACTTAAATTGTCTTCTTGATGAGGTGTCTGTGAATAGGGAATTCCTCGGTAGGTCACGCCCGCCTGAAACACCTTCGTTCCTCTCCACCCCATCAAGTTTTTTGTTGGTCTCCAAGTGAGATTGACCATTGCCTTTGCTTTGTCCATAATTGGCTTTTGTGCACTGGTATAGGATCCAGATACTCGACTGGCAGAGCTGGCTACGAGATTATCCACGGTCACTTGAATGCTGGCTTCTTTGCCACGAAACTTTACTGTGACCATAGCCGTTCCCTTTCCAACACCAATCAGTCTTCCCTGTTGGGCAATGACCACATCTGTATTGTCGCTCTCCCAGAGTGCAATCGGTGACACATTAAAGTACTGCCCCTTAGCCTGCCAAATAGCATCCACATAAGTAGAATACCCTGTACCACTAATGTTGGCACTTTGCTGGGCAATGCTTAGGCTGGCCTCAAAATTAATATCACTGACGCCCTTGTCCAAAATGGGATAATAATCCTGTTCATTGATGTCCATCTCATCATTATAGAGTGCTGCTGATTGATTGATGACATCATTTTGATTTGTACTCTGTGGCAGTGTAATCTCTGGATCTGCATGGACATTGAGCACACAGACCATCGAAATCATTGCCGCAATTGATAAGATCTTCTTTAAAATTTGCATATTGCCTTCCTAGTTCTTAAATGAATGGATTGGTGCAGGGATTCTTCCCCCTCTGTCGACAAAATTTGCACAGGAAAATGTATTGACCTGCATAATTGGTGCATAACCCAACAATCCTCCAAATTCAACAGTTTCTCCCACGCCTTTTCCAATCACTGGAATCACACGCACAGCCGTTGTCTTTTGATTGACCATTCCAATTGCAGCCTCATCGGCAATAATTCCTGCAATCGTAGTATCCGGTGTATCCCCTGGAATGGCAATCATATCTAATCCCACGGAGCAAACACAAGTCATGGCCTCTAACTTTTCAATGGTCAAAGAACCCAAATTGACGGCATCAATCATTCCCTGATCTTCACTGACTGGAATAAATGCTCCTGAAAGACCACCGACATAGGACGAAGCCATAACGCCACCCTTCTTTACTTGGTCATTGAGCATGGCAAGTGCTGCGGTGGTTCCTGGTGCTCCCACCCTTTCAAGTCCAATCTCTTCTAGGATTTCTGCAACCGAATCACCAATAGCTGGTGTTGGTGCAAGCGAAAGATCAATAATACCAAATGGCACGCCAAGGCGTTTACTTGCCTCTTGGGCAACCAGCTGTCCCACTCTTGTAATCTTAAATGCCGTCCTTTTAATTGTATTGCAAAGAACACCAAAGTCCTTACCTCTTGCTTCCTCAATGGCGGCCTTGACCACACCTGGGCCACTGACACCGACATTGATAATGACATCC
>QWCI01002134.1_pt1 | contig 10268 bp, 10 predicted proteins | sample 1972541 | NCBI WGS metagenome assembly QWCI01 (sample SAMN09866712, study PRJNA288562) | Human oral metagenome isolate term3_saliva, whole genome shotgun sequencing... | isolation source: mouth | host: Homo sapiens | place: USA: California | reverse complement strand
ACAAGGGTTTGGATATGTTCGGAAAAATCGATGACGGCAGTCGAGCCGGCTGGAAGTTTTTCAACTGCTGTTAATACATCTTTGCGGACTCTGGCTTCGTCTAAATTAAAACTGTTGATCAGGCAGAAGATATCGGTTTTTTCGGTTTGCAGCAGAGAATGAAGCCAGTGAACCAACTCAACGTAGCTGTTTTCACGAAGACGGCAGAAGGTGTAGGCATTTTCCAAAGTTTTATACAAGGTAGTATTCAACTTACCAAATAATACGCTGCGGCTGATGTTTGACATAATGTGTCCTTAATTAAATTATTCCAAGTATGTCTAAAAATAGTTTGAAAGAAGTTTTTTCCGACAAAGGGGTCGTCTGAAAAAGCTGTTTAATGGTTGCTGACGATCAAGTCTTCGGCATCACGGGAAACATTCCCCAGCCAAGTTGTTAAGCCGAGTTGTGTTTGTCCGCCTAAGTCCATGAGCGGTACTTCTTTTTGCATTAAAACAGGCTGTATATCCCATTCATATTCATCTGCGGCAAACAGTCTTACCCACTCTCGTAAGCGGGCGGTGTTGATGCCGTCTTTAAAGAATGATCGGTAAGCGGGTAGGGTAAGTGGGCCAATGATGATGCGGAATTTACTTTGAACATCGTAAAGCTTGTCTCCCAGCAGCAAGCCATCTCCCAGCGTATAGTTACCCATGATGCCGATTTGCGTTTTTTCTTCCGCAACCTCAACCCAATATCCGACATTGGTTTGAATGGTAACGGGGACTTTGAAATAACGGTTAAGCAGTTGTTGAAGACTGGCTGCCGACCGACTCTGTTTCATCAGCAGACCGGCAAAATAACGTTTAGCGAATTCGTGGATTAAGCCTTTATTATGTATGGTCGGTGTATCCAGACCATTGAAACTAGCGATATATTTCCCAAAACGGTCTTCAGCATTTTTGTCTAAAGAAGTAATGCTTTGAGCGTTGGCCCATGCCCGATAGAACAAGACAGCCAAACGGTGTTGCAACATATTGGCAAAACCGGTCCATGTTCGGTCGCCGTGCTGGTGTTGGCGCTCATAGGCATATTCGGTCAAATGCAAAGGCAGGGGACCAGATGGTCCGAACAAACCGAATCCGTTGATGGAAATTTCCACATAACGCGGCGATAGGGCAACCGACTGGATGTTGCGAGGAGCAAAAATAAGCGATGGCTCTTGGCGAATCCTTATTTTTTCCATTTTCGGGCTGACGGCTTTGCCTAATAATTTTCCGCCGGTAACAAATTTGACGGACTCAAGCTGGCGCAAGAGTGAAAAATAATCGTATTTATACGGCTGAGATGCGACTTTGTTTAACAAGCCTGTCAGTTTTTCATCCCATGTGTCGTCCAATGAGTCGCCAAAATCTGTTTGAGCGTTAACCGGACTCATACGATTACCCTCTCTCCAACAGCAGTCGGCCAAGTAGCCATGTGTCCTTGTTGGAGCGTGTCAATTTGAAGCTGTATGAATGAGTTAATTGACACCAAACGTTGGAAGTAATGGTTTAAAACCGATCCGAACAAGAAGGGTTGGAAGTAATGGTTTAAAACCGATCCGAACAAGAAGGGGTGGATCCCGCCCAATTGTGCTTCATCCAATGTAACCGTGATTTTGATGCCTCGAACAGGTGCTGCGACTCCATAATGACGGACTACTTTGTTCACGGTGGAGGTCTCAACGCGTGTAATCGACTCAATCTGTTTTTTCAGCAAATCATTTTCGGAAGAAACAAACACCATTAAAAGCTCTTTTAAGGTAACCGGTGCATCTTCCTGATCGACGTTTAATAATGACAGATAGTTCAAGCTTAATTGGTTTAAGAACGACCAAAGTGTTCGATCCTCACTCACAGCCGCTTGAGGACGTGTTAACTTAGAAATCAGCTTGATAGAGTTAACCGGCAGGAAGCCTTCAATCAGGAAATCAGACTCTCCGTCGCGCGGCATCATCAGTGGCAAATCCCTGCTGGTACACCAAGCATCTACGGAAAGATGTTGTATGCCAGAATTGAAGGCGTAATCCCGATTGTCGGCCAGAGACAAAAATACTTCGCTGCCTAAGTAGGAAGAACGGAAGCCATTTTTGACAGAATTTTCCGATGGAACTCTGTCTGCACGCCGTGCTGAAAAATAAGCATGCTGAGTTTGGGTTTCGGGGAAGAGTCCCATATCCGGCGCTTTGTACATCGGTGAAAATGCAACGGTTTGACGGTTGTTGGTGTCAAAACCTTTTACTTGTTCGATGGCGTAGATTTCATAATTTAAAGGTTGTGTACGGTCGATGATGACGTGGTGTTCCTGGTCTTGGATATTTACAGGGAAGCGGGAGCTTTTTTTTCTGAAAAGGTTTACCACAGGCACCGCATTGACGGAAAAATCCTCTACACCAATCAATTCTGTCAATTCGGGTATTTTGTTGCTGAATAAAAATGAAAGACTGAAATAACGTTTGCGATAGGTAATGATTTTTTTATTGACACCCTTATCGCCCTTATCGTTTACGATTTCTTCCAAATGTTCGGGTACTTTGGGCAAATGTCCGTCATTCTCAGCCTGACGGACAGCCTGTTTGATATTTTTTGAGCGACAAACAGGAATTTTTCCGGTAGTCGTGCGTATTCCTGCATAATCCGGAATGCGCTGACGGATTTGTCCAAATTAAACGATAAGGCTTCATCTTCCCGAAATCCCCGATGTTCCGGTTTGGAGGACAACGGGTAATACCATTGTTTGGGGTTCTCATAACTGTGGCAAACGACGCCCACGCATTCGGAGGCCAGTAAAAACAGCAGTGCAGATGATTTAGAAAGTTCCGTACCTAAAAACACAGACAATTCATCCGGCAACATTTCCGAACATGCGCCAGGTACGCTGAGTGAGAAGTCCAAACGCAAGGCAGATTGCACTTTTTTCCCGGCAGATGCCTTGAGCGCGGGAAGCGTACTTGGTAAATAGCCGAGCGAATCGGTATATTTGGCTTTTTCTATGCGTAAAGGTAGGATTTCAGTGGTTTTGGTTACGGAAAACGGGCAACTTACTTTGAATTCGTCGATGGGTAATGAGCGCAATACTCTGCCACGTTCCAGTAGATTGATCACGTCGGCGTTGTATTGACCGGTAGGTTCCAAATTGACAATAGCTGCTGCCGGTTTCTGATTGATGAAGTCTGGGTAAACGACTTCCAAGATTCTTTGTACGAAACGGGGATATTCCGCATCCAGCTTGAGTTGGGTGCGGGCAGTGAGAAAGCTTACACCTTCCAATAACCTTTCAACATAGGGGTCGGGGATGTCGGTTGTATCCAGTGCCAATCGGGAGGCGATTTTGGGATATTGCTGTGCAAATTCCCTGCCCATTTCCTTCAGGAAGGTCAGTTCTTTATTGTAGTAAGACAATAACTTGTTGTTCAAGACCTATTTCCCCCATCTAACAAGTCAAACAACCCGGTCTCGACATCCATACTGGTTCTCAGCAAGAACTCTTTGGGATAAGGATTGAGTTTCAGGTAACCTTTGACTTCAATAATAAGTTTGTTGTGTAAAGCATCGTCATCATCGTCTACGGTATTCACGATAACTTGCAGGGTTTTGCTTTCAAGGCGTGGTTCGAAATCGATGATGGCTTGTTTGATGTTTTGTTCTACATCCTGCCATTCTATATCGGAGAAATTCACTCCCGACAGGGGCGGAATGCCGTAATTGAGTGTGGACGAGCGCACGTTAACAGGCAGATCTTTCTCCATGGTTTCCGCTTGCATGTTGCAGGTATTCAGCAGGTAAAGAATATCGCGCAGCACTGCCTGCCGATATTGGTCAAGATTGATGACCTGATCGGGGCGTGCCTCTTTTTTTTTGCGCGGCTCTTCATCTGTCAGTCTGTCAAACAAAGAAGGCAGCAGTTGGTTTCTGAATTGCGACATGATTGATTGCGATAGTCGGAGGATGGATAGGGTTTAACGCTGTTGTCCGAATTTAATATTGCGAATATCCAAGAGACCAAAATCATGGCTGTCGGTATACAGGTTTTTTTGACCCATGCCTGTAAAGAGCTGTTCGGCTACTTCTATCCAGTCTGTTTGTGAGCAGTTCATCAACATATCCGACCATTTGGTTTCTGCATCCGGCAAAACAGCATAGCGGGCAGGACTGGTACATTGGATACATTCGCCGTCGGTAAATTTGATTTCAGACGACCTCCAGATGATGTCGAGCAATGAGCTGGGTGCTTTGAAAGCTATACTTTCAATAGAGTCCCAAGTTTGCCAATAGTAGTGGCCTTGATAGAAGAATTCATAAACAAAAGCAGTACGTACGTCGCCATCCATAATCCAGTTGCTGTCGGTTTCGGCAACCGATTTATCTGCCAGAAGATAAGTGATGTGCGCTGGTGTACCGTCGATACAGTCGGATAAGGCTTCGTAGTCGGCAGTGAGGGCAGAGTTTTTTTTCTCTGCAACATGAGCAACTAAAGAGAGTTGTTTTTGAAGAATATCGAGTTTGCTTGCGTGCTGTTCCAGAGTTTTGGGTTTTTGCTGTGTTTCCAAGACTGCTTGACGACGCATTTCGGCAGAAATGTTTTCAATAAGGTAGAGCATCAGAGGCTTTTGAGTATCGGGAAACAGTTTTTGGTATTGCCCGATTTGCTTTAAAGCCTGTTCCCATTTGGCACTCAGACAGAGGTATTGAATCAATGCCAAACGATGTTCCTGATTGTCAGGATTTGAACGTACAAGCTCAATCATGTCCGTTAATTTAGTCTTCAAATCCATCCCAGCAACTCCTTATTTATTTGTATAAAGTGTGTAATAGTCGAAACCCGATTAACTTTTCAGGAGGACAGAGGTCGTTTGAAAAGTAAATTTATTGTAATAAAGCCTGACTTAAAACGCCTTTTAAGCCAGGCTTCTGCAGTTAAATGCGCATAGTGGTTATGCGGATTTGTTTTCTTTGATGTTGAAGGCCATTTGAACTTCAGCGCCTTTAGAACCTTTATCGGTTTGTTCCCAATATTGGTTTTTCACTTTGGCAGCTTGGAAGGAATAACGCATTTTCAGCGCATCGTTGTCTTGTACACCGATGAATTTCACGCCGGTTACCAAGACATCTTCCAAAGTAGTGCGCGAATATTCGATCTGTTCGCCACCGGCTTTGCATACGGAAATTTCTACTTTGCTCAAGTGTTGGCCGGTAGCACAGTTTTTCAGAATGGTCGGAGCGGCTTTGTCAATAGCGGCAACTACGGTCAAGTCATTGAAATTGACTTTACCGGCACCACCGCCACCACCGCTGGTCATCGAACCAGGTTGCTCGGCACCCCAATCAAAACTTTCGATGTTGGTCCAGTCTTTGTGGTTGGAATCTTTTGATTCGCCGTTAACACCTTCAACTTTCATGAACATATCAATAGCCATGTTTTTACTCTCCTTGTTAAAAGGTTAAAAAAAATTAAGGGATTTAACAACAGGGCATGAGCATGCCCACCTAAATAAACCAAACCCGACTATTCCTGTTTAGCCGAAGGCAGTTTGGAAACCAAGCGCAATGAAACGGTAAGGCCTTCGAGTTGGTAGTGCGGGCGCAGGAAGAATTTGGAAGTGTAATATCCGGGATTGTCTTCAACTTCTTCCACAACCACTTCAGCAGCGGCCAACGGTTTACGGGCTTTTGTTTCTTGAGTGGAGTTAATCGGGTCTCCATCTACATAATTCATAATCCATTCGTTTAACCAACGTTCCATGTCTTCACGCTCGCGGAACGAACCGACTTTGTCGCGTACGATACATTTCAGATAGTGCGCGAAACGACAGCACGCAAACAGGTAAGGCAGACGCGCAGACAAGCGGGCGTTGGCGGTAGCATCCGGATCATAATATTCAGACGGTTTATGCAGTGATTGAGCACCAATAAACGCGGCCAAGTCGGTATTTTTACGGTGAATCAACGGCATAAATCCCAATGCTGCCAATTCGGCCTCGCGGCGGTCACTGATGGCGATTTCAGTTGGACATTTCATATCCACGCCGCCGTCATCTGTCGGGAATGTGTGGCAGGGAAGGTTTTCAACGATACCGCCGGATTCCACGCCACGGATTGAGGTACACCAACCATAATATTTGAATGAACGGTTAATATTTACCGCCATTGCATAAGCCGCATTGGCCCATGTGTATTTGTTGTGATCCGCGCCTTCAGTTTCTTCTTCGAAGTCAAACTCATCGACAGGATTTGTCGTGGCACCGTAAGGCAGACGGGATAAGAAACGTGGCAGAGCCAAACCGATATAACGCGAATCTTCGGAATCACGCAGGCTGCGCCATGGGGCATATTCGGCATTTTGGAAGATTTTGCTCAAATCACGAGGATTAGCCAACTCTTGCCAAGATTCCATCTGCATTAATTTGGGGGATGCGCCGGCGATGAACGGACAGTGTGCGGCGGCGGCAATTTTTTCAAGACTATTGAGCATTTCCACATCGGGTGCAGAGTGATCAAAATAGTAGTCGCCAATCAAACAGCCGAAAGGCTCGCCACCAAACTGGCCGTATTCTTCTTCATAAATGCGTTTGAATAGGGGGCTTTGATCCCAAGCGGTACCTTTGAAGCGTTTTAAGTTGCGGGCAACTTCTTTTTTGGAGATGGGCAATACTTTGATTTTCAACAAAGTATCGGTTTCGGTATTGGTAACCAAATGATGCAGGCCGCGCCATTCGCCTTCCAGCTTTTGGAAATCTTCATGATGCAAAATCAAATTGATCTGTTCGGAAAGTTTTCTGTCGATCTCTGCAATAATCGCTTCGATGGTTTGATAAGTGTCGTCTGAAATAGTAATGGCGTTTTGCAAAGCTTGCTGTGCCAGTGTCGCTACGGCATTATTGACAGCACTTTTGGCTTCTTCAGTTTTGGGTTTGAATTCTTTTTGCAGCAGCTGTTCAAATTCATTTGCAGCAAACACACTTTTCGCGCCGCTGTCCCCTTGGATGTCTAATTGCTTTTCAGTCATGATTCACGCTCACTTTATTGATTTCATCTGAAATTACTGCTCGTCTTTGGTTGTTGCTTTAGGTGCGGCTGCAAGGCTTTTCAGCAGCTCACTGTCTCCCAAGACTTTTCCGATTAATTCTTCAGCACCGCTCTTACCATCCATATATGAAAGCAGATTGGCAAGTTCTGTACGCGCTTGCAGGAGTTCGTTTAAAGGACCTACTTTTTTGGCTATTGCTGCCGGAGAGAAATCATCCATGCTTTCCAATTCAAGCTCTACATTCAAGTTGCCTTCCCCGGTAAGCGTGTTTTTGACATTAAATGCCACACGCGGTTTGAGGGCTTTCATGCGTTCATCGAAATTATCTACGTCAATTTCCAAAAATTTACGTTCGGCCAATTCAGGTAGCGGCTCTACGGGTTTACCGACCAAATCTGCCATCACACCCATAACGAATGGAAGCTCAATTTTTTTCTCAGAACCGTAAAGTTCTACATCGTACTCAATCTGTACGCGAGGCGCCCGGTTGCGGGCAATAAATTTTTGTCCGGATGATTTGTTTCGTGACATATTCAATGACCTTTAAATGATAAAAGTTGTTTATTTAAACGAACTTTAAATATTGCGGATAGACTAGCTTATTCGTTGGAAGTTCCCGTTTCTTCGTCCTGCTTCCCGATCAAAACTTCCAGATTGGCAATGCTTTCAGGACTGATATCTTTCATGATGTCGTAGAAGTTCATATTCATTTGCCGCTGTACCCTGCGGATAAATAACGGAGCAGGATGGCTGGGTTCCAGTGTTTCAAAGTAAATGCAGATTTTTTCCAAAGCCAAATCGACATCAGCCCGATTTTTGATATTCAGACGACGCCATGCATCCGCTTCTTGAAGGGTCGATTGCTCTTGAGCAACGGTTGAAACGGGCGTTTTAGCGGGTTGTTCTGTTTGTTCAGTCTGTTGCAGCTGCGGGGTACTTCCATCGTTGTAATTGATGGCTTTGTGGATCAGGGTGAGCGGTTTTTGAATCACTTCAAAATTGAGTGAGTGCTCGTCTTGCAGCTGGGTCGAGAAAGTGTTTTGAATATCTTTCAGATGGTCTAATGCCTGGATTAAGGCAATCAATTCCGGTTTGCCGGTATCGGCACTTACCCTGATATCGAGCATCAAACGTTCTTTGCCGCCCGGATAGCTTTGCGGGTCATTGCCTTGCAAGACGGAAACTGCTTCTTTAACGGTAATAGGCTGTTGGGTCAGTCCGTTTACTAATAATTTGGCTGAAAATACTTCTTTGGCGATGCCGTCATGCGTAGTGAATGCACTTAGCGCATTGATTCGATAAAACGGGTCGGGTTCACCGTCTTCATCTTCGAGCTTGGGATATAGGGATTTCCAATACAAATCCACATTGGTTTTGATGGCTTCACAACCGGCGCAAAAGCCAACCAGGCCATGTTTTGCAGTGAGCGCCTGTGTGTAATAGGACAAAACATGAAGGTCTTTCGATTCAGCCAGCAATTGATTGCACAGCTTCTCTACTGTTGCCCAATCAGGCTCTTCAGCAGGGATGATGGTGTCGCCATATTGCCTTTCCGGTTTCCCTTCGGCAGCGCTTTGAAGCTCTAAAAAGCGGCTGTCGTATTCAATATTTACCCCTTCAGGGGTGTCGGCGGAAATAGGTTCTGCCCACAAGGGAAATGTATTCATCTATTTATAATCCAAATATTTTATTGAACAGAGAGCAGGTGAGCTCTCCGTCTCTTTCTATATGGTAACCGCTTTCGTAGTCCAGCCAAAAGCTGCCAATGTTATCTGATTTAGATAAAAAATTAAGGAAAGGTTCGGGTAACGGATGGTCAGACTTATAAAGTGTACCTAAACAATTTGTTATAATACATTTACCATTTATTAATGTTTGGTTAAAAAAATCTATGTTTTGAGAGAAAAAATTAATAGATTTTAACTGTTCTGGAAGGGGGTAAGGTTTTTGGAATAGTACAAAAGGATATTGTCGACCTGTTTGGTCTGAACTGAGTGCCGTTAGCCCAATATAGGTAATGCTATCAGACAGTTTAATGCAAAACAGCCAAATCCGCGATACAGAAAGCGTCTTTCGGGTAAACGGAATGAGTTTGTCTTGGTTGTTGCAACGATCAAACCATCCATCCCAAAAGTTTTTATCATTAGACTGGAGATTTTCAGAAACAATAAAATCACGAGACTGATTTAGTTTTCCGAAAAAGTAGATTTTGCTTTGCTGCATAAATAACAATCACATAATGTAAAATTAACAAATGATAAAGTTACTTAGGGTATCGATTATGCTTTGGCTATGAGTTATGTCCGCGATAGCCACTGTATATATACTTTACCATAATTTTGGTTTATGTATTAATATATTTTTTTCCTTATTAAAAGAATAACTAAAGTAATATTTGTATGATAAAGAAGTATTTTTGGAACATTTTTTATTATTTTAGTGTCTTACTTTACAATTTATTTGCAGTTTGTTGTTTGTTATAATCTTCGCATTATGTCATGCTATTTTCAAAATATATTCAAAAGCGATTTTGATCCAAACTTGTAAATCTGTAAGCAACTTAGGTTTTCCATTTCAATATCAATAGAATCTCGACGGAGGGAGTAAGCGCATGGCCTCTTTCGGTAACACTTTCGGTGTTCTCATTCCTAAACCAGCCGCACCAGCCATGGTGTCTCAAGGCTCTGCCAATCCACCTGAGCCGCTGACCAATGCAGCCGGACCGGTTGATGTGATAGAGATGGTTGCCGATGTCGCTTCCACTGCCCTTTCCATAGTTGCGCCTGATTCTGCTGCAGCCGATGCAGTTGATGCCATATCCGAACTGGTTTCCCTTGCGTCCATGATACCCGGTCAGCCGGGCCCCAAGCCGCCTTCCCGTAAAATGGTCAGTGGTTTTAGCGGCGGCATGGGCATGGGCTTCGATGGCGGGGTAGTTACCTCGGGTCATGGCCACTGTATTCCTTGTAAAGTCGCTGCTGCTATCGGTAACCCCGTGAACGCCGTACTCGGTATCAAAGTTCTATTTGACGATACTGAGACCGACTTTGCTTTCGATTCCCCGCTTCCCCTTGTTTGGCAGCGCAGCTACTATTCCGACCAAATAGGCAACGGCTGGCTGGGACAAGGTTGGTCGCTGCCGTTCTCCATGCGTCTTGTCCGGACTGCCGACGGTTTCCTTTATATTGATGAGCAGGGCAGGGAAATTCCGTTGCCGGATA
>QWCI01002523.1_pt1 | contig 10276 bp, 2 predicted proteins | sample 1972541 | NCBI WGS metagenome assembly QWCI01 (sample SAMN09866712, study PRJNA288562) | Human oral metagenome isolate term3_saliva, whole genome shotgun sequencing... | isolation source: mouth | host: Homo sapiens | place: USA: California | reverse complement strand
GACATTGCAAAAGCTGCAATCATCGGGTCTAACTTCGGTCCATTGAAAAATGCATAAAATATTCCAGCTGCAAAAGGGATTCCAAGTATGTTGTAAAAGAATGCCCAGAATAAATTTTCCTTTATATTTGTAATTGTTGCCTTGCTTAATGCAATTGCTCCTGCCACATCCCGCAAATCGTTTCTAATTAAAACAATATCAGCTGATTCTATAGCCACATCTGTTCCATTTCCTATCGCAATTCCTGCATTTGCTTGGGCTAATGCTGGCGAATCGTTGATTCCATCTCCGACCATTGCGACAAATTCATCTTTTTCCTGAAGCTCCTTTATTTTTTGAGATTTCTGGTAAGGCAGAACTTCTGAAATTACATCATCAATTCCTACTTGCTTTGCTATAAATTCCGCAGTTTTTTCATTATCTCCTGTAAGCATTATTGTTTTAATTCCCATTTTTTTCAATTTTTCAATGGCTTCTCTGCTTGTTTCCTTAATGACATCGGCAACTGCAACAATTCCTGCCAATTCATTGTCAATCGAAATATACATTGGAGTTTTTCCTTCATTTGACAAAATATTATACTCCTTTTGAGAAATTTCCACATCAATTTTTTTATTTCCCATTAATTTTTTATTTCCAATTTGAATTTCCTTGCCTTCAAAAGTCGCACGAATCCCATAACCTGGCATTGCCCTAAATTTTTCATAAGGCTTAATTTCAATATTTTTACCCTTTGCCTCATTTACAATCGCTTCTGCCAGCGGATGTTCAGAATCATTTTCCACACTTGCGGCAATTTTTAAAAGCTCATCTTCCTTATAATTTCCATAAGCAATCAAATCAGTTAATACAGGCTTTCCTTTAGTAATTGTTCCTGTTTTATCAAATACAATCGTTTTAATTTTGTATGTTGTTTCAAGAGCTTCTCCACTTTTAATGAGAATCCCGTTTTCAGCCCCTTTTCCAGTTCCAACCATTATTGATGTCGGAGTCGCAAGTCCCAATGCACACGGACATGCAATTACAAGCACGGCGATAAAAAACGACAATGCAGTAACTAATCCACTTCCGCTCACAAACCAGGCAACTCCTGTAATTATCGCAATCCCAATAACAATCGGCACAAAATACGCCGCCACAACATCAGCCATTCGTGAAATCGGAGCTTTCGACCCTTGCGCTTCCTCAACTAGCTTTATAATCTGTGACAAAACTGTATTTTTCCCAATTTCAGTTGCTTCAAATCTAATACTCCCATTTTTATTAATACTTCCTCCAACAACCTTATCCCCAACTTTTTTACTGACTGGCAAACTCTCCCCAGTCAACATTGATTCATCCACAGAAGTCGCACCTTCCACAATTTTCCCATCAACCGCAATTTTTTCCCCAGGCTTTACAATTACAATATCTCCAACCTTCAGATTTTCAATTAAAATCTCCTTTTCCACACCATTTTCAATAATTTTAGCTTTTTTAGGCTGAAGTCCGATAAGTTTTTTTATTGCCGATGAAGTTTGCCCTTTTGTCTTTGCTTCTAGCAACTTTCCAAACAAAATTAACGTAATAATTACACCAGCTGATTCATAATACAAATCCATATGCGCTTCAGGATCCACAGTAACAATTCTATACGTTGCATAAATTCCATAAAGTATCGCCGCTGTCGCTCCAATTGCAATTAACGAATCCATTGTCGGTGATTTTCTTACCAAATTTTTAAAACCATGCGAAAAGAAATCTCTCCCAGCATAAATGATTGGCAAAGTTAGCACAAACTGCGCCAACGCAAAATTAAGCGCATTTACCTTAGGATTCAAAAACTCAGGAAGCGCCGCCCCAAGCATATGCCCCATCGAAATATACAAAAGCGGAATAACAAATACAATCGCTAAAATCAGTCTCTTTTTCAAACTCGTTATCTTTTCCTGATAAAGCTCAACTTTCCTATCTTCAGTCATATTTTCAACTAGCCCATACCCAGCCGATTCCACTATTTTCCTAATTTTATCAAAATCATACTTTCCTTCATCATACTCAACATTCAATTTTTCAGTTGCAATATTAACCGAAGCATTAATATCCTCATTCTTGTTAAGCGCCTTTTCCACAGCATTAGCACAAGCCGCACAGCTCATCCCAGTTACTGTATAAATTTTTTCTGCCATATTTTTTTCCTCCTCTTAAACTTTACTATCAAAAATATTACTGTTTCTTAATTTTTAATAATTTACTTTTACAATTACTTAAAAAATTTATAAATTTAACAGATTAATTTTTTTTATATTTTCAAACATGCCTATGCTCATTATGCCCACAATTACACTGCCCTTTCACGCAGTCACACAAAACCTCCTTCACAGCTGTCTTCCTCTTTTCCTCCACAGCTTTCAAAATCAGTTCCAAGTCATCAAAACTAAGCTCACTGTTCTCAATAACCTTCCCAATCATCTCCCCAACCTTCGTTTTACAAATCTTATTAAAAGTCCCCAATATATAACTATTAGCCACTTCCTTTTCTGTAAAATCCGTCGAATAAATATACCTATTCCCAACTTCCCTCTTTTTTAAAACCCCCTTTTCCAGTAGCCTATTCAACAAAGTCTTTATCGTAGCCTGCTTCCATCTCATCTTCTCACAAAGCACCTTCGCCACAAACCTGCTCGTCACTTCATCATTTGCCCAAACAACACGCATCACTTCCCATTCTGCATCAGTTATATGCCACTTCTGCTCAATTCCGCTACTCTCTTTCATAATCACCACCTCATCTAAAATGTTTACATTTGTAATCTTATATACTATTAGTTTACAACAGTAATCGTTTTTTGTCAAGTATTTTTTATATATAAAAAATAGCAAACATCAAGAACTAGATTTTTCTAGTCTTTTTTTTATTATTAATAATTTTTTACCACTTCACTAAAATTTATTTAAAAATAATCATCAAATATCTTTAATATTTATTACAAACATTATTTAAATTAAGTTATAAATTATTTTACTAAAACTTATCATTTTAAACAAAACATTAAATTTAGTTTTAAAATAGTCCTCTATGGCCCCCCTTAAGGACTCCCCCTCATCCATCCCCATTCCCACCAGGATTTGCTGGACTTTGTTGAGGGTGTTTGAAAGGTTTTTTGAAAAATAAGGCCCTTTGTCAGGGTGACTAATTGGAACTTGGCTTTTATGGGCGGCTGTAAATTTACAAATTTTAGGAGGAAAAAATGAGTAATAATCTGCGACAGATTGCAAAGGACTTGCGATCGTTTGTAAAAAGATGTAAAGATGTACATTATTCTGACAGCCTGCTTATCTCTTTCTTGAATAACAGGACTTTTAACAATTGTGCCAAAGCTTCATGCTGACGTGGCGAGCGAACAGCAGGAAATCACTGCACAGACTTATGACGCAATAACCGACCTGCGGCAATCATTCATGCGTGCTAGAAAAGAAAACGAAAAATCATTGAAGGGAGCCCAAAGCGAACTTGTTCAGCTTTTAAGACAAGGGGATCAAGTTATAAAAAGCCCTTGGTCTTCATACCAGTTCGGGACAGGATTTACTAACAACGACTGGGGAACTACTTACAGAGGTAGAGGTGGAAAATACCTTGAATATTACAGAAGAAATAATGACTTGACTAAATATGTGTTTGATGCAAATAAGAACACTTATGGTGCTACTAGACTGCATGTGTCAAGAAATCAGGAGCCTGATGCTCTGACTATTAATCCAGCTAATGTGCATGAGCCTTATAAGCCATCAGATGTAGTTAAACTGGAAACAATGAGTCCAATTAATGAACCTAGCTATAATCTTTCAATAACTGCACCAGCCACAGTAACAACTTATGTTGCACCAACTAATAAGCCATCAGTTACAAAAACAGTAAAAGGATTAACTCCTAACGATAAGTACGTTAGAAGTACTTCTTTAGGTTACCATGATCCCACTATTAGAACTTCTGATGGACGAGTAAGATATGCAGATAGAGATACTGCAAATAATTCTATTGGAACAACTGATTTAGGAGCAATAACAAATATTTCAGGTACATTTTATAATGGAGTGAATGGCTATTATCCTGATCATAGCGGACTTGGTACAGGTCTTCCTACATCTAGGGGATCAAGTCATCTAACATTAGGTGTCTTATTAAATTTAAAAGGAACTAATTATAGAAGTTCGGATTTTTACCCTGATTCTTTTTATAATGCATTTAGTTTTAATGGTACACATTCAGCAACTGGTGTAGATGCTCATCATACTGATCTTGATAACGGTGACAATTTTGCTTCTAACATTGCTGCAGCTTATAATCAATATTGGCAAAACGCATATGACTACTATATGGCACAACATTCAGGTGCGTCTGTAGCAGCCGCTACTGAATATGCAGATGCTAATACTAGTTTAGATAATACACTTCTCTCTGGTAATACTACTACAGTTACTGGATTTAAGACTTCAACTGGAACTACAACTGAAAGTAAAAAAATAAATAGAAATTATACTATAACAGATACTGATCGTAGCGCTTCAGTTTTAGTTGACAATGCTGGTGTTACTGTGGGTCCAAGTACTTTTAATGTAGGAAACGACGGTGGAGACTGGCATAGTGGTCTTGAAATTGATTTGAATGCTTCAGGAACTACTACTGTAAACAATACAACTTTCAATGTTTACAATAGTTCCATTGGTTTAGCTATTGATCCTGATGATACAAATGATCAAACTGTAACTTTCACTGGTAATCCAGGCTTCTATTTAAAAGGTTCAAATGGTATAGGTATTAATGTTCAAAATGGGGTAGATACCAATGGAAAAGTCGAAATATCTGGAAACCATGATATGCATATAGGTGAAAAATATTCAGGAGTAAATAATGTAGCGTATAATGTAACTAATCATGTTAAAGAGTTAAAGATTAGAAATGGTATTGATCCAGCTGCTGGTGGACTTACTAATGGAACAGGATTGATACATCTAGAAGGATCTAACAGTATTGCATTTTCTGATAGAGGGTATGTTGAAAGTGGAACAGTTGATTTGAAAAATGTACATTCATCTAACGATAATAATATTTTAGGATATTTTGCATCTTCTTCAAAGACAACTACGAACAGTGGTGCACATGAACCACGTGTAAAAGGTACTGATAGTGCTATTGGTTGGTTTGATGGGACATTTAAAATACAAGGAATTATAGGGGCAAATAGAAACACGGTGCATGTAAATGAACCAGCAACAGTTAATAACAATATAGCAATTTATGCAGTTTCTGGACAAAGAGACAATGTTGCTAGATCTTATATTACTAATAGTACTACTGCATCTGCAAACAAAGCATTAACTGTAGAAAATTTACAGGTAGGATTTGGATCAAAATCAGTAAATGGTACTATGATTTTTGCTGATAAAGGAACAATGGTTGATGTAAAAGGGTTAAATGATAAAATTGTAGACAGTGCATGGGAAGATATGACAGGGGCAACAATAAATTGGGGTTACCAAAATCCAGAGTCTTCAAGTTCATTAGGAACAACAATTGCTTATGCAACAGGAGTATTTAGTGCAAGAGAACATAATTTGGATTCTACTGCAGATAGCGGATTGACAGATAAAGTTACTTCTCATATTAAAATTAACGGATCAAATGTAGATATGATTTCAAGACAAGGAACTGCTTACAATGCTACAGATGGTGGAGAAATTGAAGTAACAGGTAGTAAGACAACAAGAGCGGGTGGATACCAATCTGTAATTGCTTATGCAACAGGAAAAGTTAGAAATATAAAATCAACAGATCCTATATATTCTAAATATGCAAATATAGCTTCTAAAATTTCTATTGAAGGTGATATAATAGCAGCAGATAATAATATATTAGGAAAAGTAAATTCTGTGGGTGGAAATACAATCGGAACACCAGATCCTGCAAAAGTTAGTACGAATAATGGATTTAATAATCGTGCAAATACTTATCAAAATATAGGTGCTTATGCCGAAGATGGAGCGACTATAACAATAAAAACAGTTAAAAAAGCTACTAGTACAGTAGAAGATGCAACAGCTCCAGATGGTTCATTAATATACGGTTTAGCTGCTTATGCTAACGGAACTGGTTCAAAAGTAACTTATGCTAAAGATGGAGCTGGTATTTTAGTTGTAAGTGGTAAACATGGAGCTGTTTATGCAACTAATAATGGACAAGTGGAATTTCATGGAGATATTATAAATCAAGATAACTCATTAAATACTGTAGTAGCTAAACACGGATCAAGTGCTATTGGTCTAGGAGCAGATCAAGAAAGAGCTGGTTTAAATACAGGAACTAGCCATTACAGCTCTACAAATGATCATACAAGAGTAACTCCATTCTATGTAAATCGTATTAGTCCTTCTGATACTTCTTCAATTTTATTTAATAAAAATACTAAAATAGATATGTATGACGGTATATTATTTACTGGAAATAAATATACAGAAGCTGTAACAGATTATTTAGGAACTGATGCTGCTAGAAATACTTTTTCAACAACAGCAGATTTAAAGAAATTTGATGCTGCAAAATACCGTGGAATGACGAATATGACAATTGATATTATGTCAGACAGAGTTGATATAGGAGTAATTAATCAAGCAAGTAATAAAATAAAATGGGATAGTAATCAAAATAAAACAACAAGTACTTTTTTAAATGGAATAGCTGAGTATGCTGGAATGCAAAGCGGACATTTATATAATACAGGAGACAATAATTTCAAAAGTACTTTCATAAATGGTGAATTTGAAATTGATGAAGATATTAATTTAGAAGATAAAATTAGAACTGCCAATGTTACACCAGCTGTTGTTACAAATGATCCTTTTAATGGAATAAAAATGGAAAGTGAACTTGTAACTATTAATGCAAATAAAAGTATTACTGGAGATGTAAAATATTTAGCCGGGCAAGGGTTAAATATGGCGAATTCATTATATCGTTGGGATGATGTACTTGATTTGAATTCATGGAGAAAAACTAATGAGCAGGAATCAGGATATATAAATGAAGGAACTATTAACGTTTGGGGAGGTACTGCTAAAAATAATTATCTAGGATCAGGTGAGGAAAGAATAACAGGAATTAATGTAGCTTATGGTACAATAAACAATAAAGATACAGGAACGGTTACAGTTGACCACGGATATGGAATTGTTGGAACAGATGGAAGTAATTTGAATAATGAAGGTAACATAACTGTAACAGGAAAATACACAAATAATGGAGCGGCATTATCAGCCTTAAGAGTAGCTAATAGATATTCAGTTGAAACAAAAGAAAGTGGAGAAAATTATGGTATAGTTGGATTATCAACTAATAATGTCGGATATGGAAATAATAAAATTGATATTGCAAACAAAGCTGCTGCAGCAGTAGGAATAATCACAGTAGATGGTGATTATGCAAGAGGAATTTATGCAAAAAATGTAAATAATGCAGCTAAAACTAATGTAACAGTAACTTATGACAATAGTTCAGCAGCTAGTCCGGATGCAATCAAAGTTAATGCTGCTAATAGCGATAAGACTTCAAAAGGTGTAGGTATCGCTATAGATAGTTATGCTAATTCAGGAACAACAGCTGGTGGAATACTTAAACTAAAAACTCAAAATACAAAAACAACTGCTGATATTTTAACATCTTATAATGGTATTGGTATTCATGCAAAAGCTTCAAATATTTTATTTGATCCTGATTCAACTGGTATTACAATTGAAACTAAAAATGATGGAGTAGGTATATAGCTAACTGATGATTCTAATGTTGGAGAAGAAACAGATAAGCATTTGAAATCATTAAATTATCTATATAAGGGAGACAATGATAAAAAAGGATTTGGTATGGTATTTACATCTAAAGATACTACAAATGCCACAAGTGCTTCTAATTATTTAGACATTACATTCAATAATAATGGTGCAACTGTAACTTTAGCTGATGAAAAAGCTAATTCAGCAACAGGAACAACAAAAGGAATTGCAGGTATTTTAGTAAATACTGATAATAACGATACTGTAACAAACTTTGGAGACATTAAAGAAGATACTTCAAAAACTCATGTAAGATCTTACGGTGCAGTAGTTAATAAAGGTAGATTAGTAAACTATGGAAATATTGAATTAAATGATTCCTTAAATGAAGATGCTTCTAATGTAGATAAGACTGACCTTAAAAAAGTTAATGTTGGAATTCTTGCAAATGATCATTCTTTAGCTGCAAGAACAAACACATATATTGAAAATCATGGAGACATTACTGTAGGAAGCAATTCAAATAAAAATGTTGGTGGTTTTGGAATTTACGGTTATAGAATCAAAACTGGTGCAAAAGAAGATGGAAGTGTAAGTACAATTACTATCAATAAAAACAGCTATGGTATTTATTCAGGAGATGGAGATGTTAATGTCCAAAAAGGAACTAAATTATTAGTTGGTAATGATACTGTATTAGGTTCAACAACAACTGTTAGAACAACTGCTCCTGCAACTGATATTATTCAAGGCAGAAAAACTGATGCCGCTTATGGAGTTTATATTGGAGACAATTCATTATTAAGTGGCGCAAACAGAAATGTTGAAGTAAGTGCGGATATGGACATTGACAGATTTTCCTATGGTATCGTTCTTCAAAATAATGCAAATGCTGCATTACCAGGAAGCGGAGCAGTAACAAATGTTAATATTGGTGATGGTATCTATACTCTTGATTCAAAAGGAAAAACTGCATCATTGACAGCAATAACTGCTCCTGAAATTATACTAGGAACAAACCAAAATACAGGAGGAAAAGTTTTATCCACTAAACCATCAATACCAGCAGATCCTAAAGATCCGCTAGAACAAGGAAATGCAGTATATTACTACTCAGCTGACAAAAATTCTAATGCAAAATCATATGCAAGAGTAACGATGAATGGAGATTATAATATTGCTTATTACACAGAAGGAAGTGTTGACAACTTTGGAACAATCGACTTAAGATCACAAAATGATCGGATTGCTGGAAATACAGATTTAGGATATGGTAACATAGGTGTTGTTTCAGCAAATCCTGATAAAGCATCAACAAACTATGGTACAATTACTACATCTATGTCAGACACTCAAAATAAAATGTATTCAGCAGGTATGGCTGCAGGACGTAATGTTTATGCGCCAACTGGAGAGTTTTCAAAAACAGAAGCAGAGGGTTATATCGTAAATAGAGGAACAATTATTGTTGAAAAAGAAAATGGAATTGGAATGTTTGCAACAGGTTCAAGATCTAAAGCTATAAACTATGGAGATATTAAACTTGTTGGAGATGGATCTATCGGAATGTATCTTGATCGTAATGCACAAGGTGAAAACTATGGTACAATTACAGGTAAAGCAAATGGTTTGGCTGGTGTTATAGCAATTAATGGAGGATATATCAAGAACTATGGTACAATTACAATTGAAGGAAATAATTCAGAGGGTATATTGACTAGTAACCTTGATGTTAAAACTGACAATGAAGATCCTAGCAAATATAATGGAGGAACTGAAAGTTCAATAAAATATGTAGCAGATTCAGCTTCTAAAACAACAGGAGTTGGAACAACTATAACGGTCCCTGATGCTGTGCCAATGACAAAAATCACTGTTGATGGGATAGATACACCAATCTATAATGTTGAAACTGATGCGGCAAATTCTGGAGATTGGGCTAATAACATAATAGTAAATAGCAGTATTCAAACTGGAGGAACAAGAATCATTGACCTTTCAGCAAAAAATGAATGGGGTAATCCAGTATGGGAAAATGCTTATAAAAATCAATTATCAGAAGTTACAAGTATTGGAATGTACCTTGATACTTCAGGAGTTAGATATACTAATCCAATTAATGGAATTCAATATCTTAAAAACTTAAAAGAATTAAATATTTACGTCGGACCAGAAGCAACACTTTATACAAATTCAAAAGCTATCGAAATAGGTGATAGACTTGATGAAAACGGAAATGTGATTACAAGTAATATGTTAAAACCATTTAATGATGCACTGGCTCAAGCACCTAGCTCAGCAATTCCTAATATAAAATCTGCAAGTTTGACTTGGGAAGTAAAAGAAGTAAAGAAAAATGGTAAAATTTCGAAACTTTATATGAGTAAAATTCCATACCACTCATTTGCTCACGACGGTGATCAGTCTCTGTATAACTTCACAAACAACTTGGATAACATTTATGAAATTGCAA
>QWCI01001480.1_pt1 | contig 10287 bp, 8 predicted proteins | sample 1972541 | NCBI WGS metagenome assembly QWCI01 (sample SAMN09866712, study PRJNA288562) | Human oral metagenome isolate term3_saliva, whole genome shotgun sequencing... | isolation source: mouth | host: Homo sapiens | place: USA: California | reverse complement strand
GAGTCGAGTAAAACGGTAAAATGCAATTGTCCTTATTGTGGAGAGAGTATGACAGTAGCTACTCCTAGGGGTGAGACTACTACTGCCAAAGTGAATGCTCCTAATGATACTACACCGGAGATTGTGTCGGATAGCAAACAGAATAGGTGTATACGTAATAGCCACTTCTTAAAATATGATGGGGTGGGGAAGATGGTTACGGTTGTCTTTGTCCTTTTCTTATTGGGGATTATCCTGTTGCTTTCTTTCTTATATGTGATTTTTTCTGCGATGTCGAATTAAACTATAATACTCAATTTATGAAACAAACAAAGATAGTATGTTCAATCAGTGACCGGCGTTGTGATGTCGATTTCTTGAGAAAACTATTCTTCTCTGGTATGAATGTCGTTCGTATGAATACGGCACATGCCACACCTGATGGTATTCGAGAGATCATACGCAATACACGTACGGTATCTCCGCATTTAGCTTTACTGATTGATACAAAGGGACCTGAGGTTAGAACAACAGGTTTGGAAGAGCCTATTCATTATAAGACTGGTGATATGGTAAAGATCTTTGGGCGTCCAGAGATGGACACAACCAAGGATATCATTAATGTTTCTTATCCCGATTTCGCTCGTGATGTGAAACCTGGAGACCATGTTCTCTTTGATGACGGTGCACTTGATATGAAGGTTGTGGAATGTGCTGGGCCAATGTTAGTAGCTCAGTTACAGAATGAAGGTGACCTCGGTGCCCATAAGAGTGTGAATGTTCCTGGTGAACATATTGAACTTCCAGCTCTAACGGAGAAAGATAAACGTAACATTCTGCTGGCAATAGAAGAGGATATAGACTTTATTGCTCACTCATTTGTTCGCTCAGCAGCAGATGTCATGGAGGTACAGAAGATACTTGATGAACATAATTCTGATATCAAGATCATATCAAAGATAGAAAATCAGGAGGGAGTTGATAATATTGACGAGATTATAGATGCTTCTTATGGTATTATGATTGCACGAGGTGATCTTGGAATTGAAGTTCCTATAGAGCAGATCCCTGGTATTCAGCGCAGTATTATTAATAAGTGTATTAAGAAAAAGAAGCCTGTTATCGTGGCAACACAGATGTTGCATACGATGATTAATAATCCTCGTCCAACACGTGCTGAGGTAACTGATATTGCAAATGCTATCTATAGCCATACTGATGCATTGATGTTGAGTGGAGAAACAGCAAGTGGTAAATATCCTGTTGAGGCTGTACAAACTATGGCTCGTATTGCGGAACAGGCAGAGCAAGATGCTCATAAGCAAGGATTCATTACTGTTCCTATGGCTAATCGTAATGATCAGCGAGAGTTCTTGGCGAAGAGTGCCATAGAATCAACAGAAGAATTAGGTGTTAAGGGAATTATAACGGATAGTGAGACGGGGCAGACTGCACGTAACCTTGCTGCATTCCGTGGTCCAAATCCAGTTTTGGCAATCTGCTATAAGGAGAAAGTACAACGGTGGCTGAATCTTAGTTATGGTATTATTGCAATCTATCAGCAACAACATAAGTCCAGTCAGCAGATGTTTATGGCTGCTTTGCGTATGTTGAGGCAGAAAGGTTATATCGACCTTGATGATAAAATAGCTTATTTATCTGGCTCTTTTGGTGAAGGTGGTGGTACAACCTTCCTTGAAATCAATAAGGTAAGTGAGGTCTTTGATCGTAGTTATCGCTTTCACCTTCCAGAAGAAGATTCTTTTTCTAAGGAAGATTTGGATAGTATTCCTGCTAAATAAGAAGATAATTAGAAAGGATAGAAATAGAAAAAGGTGTCTGGACTGCCCAGACACCTTTTCTATTTTAGTATGTTATAAAATGTCTTATTCCTGTTGTATGGAAATCTTTTTTACGCGGCGTTCATGTCTACCACCCTCAAAACTGGCCTTAAAGAATGCATCAAGAATCTTTTCAGCAGTCTTATTATCAATGAATCTCCCTGGTAAAACAAGGACGTTCGCATCATTATGCTGACGTGTCAACTCTGCAACATCCTTATTCCAAACTAAGCCTGCGCGTACGCCTTGGTGTTTATTAAGTGTAATAGCCATTCCTTCACCGCTACCACAGATGGCAATACCTGGGTAAACTTCACCCTTTTCTATAGCTTCAGCTAAAGGGTGAGCATAGTCAGGATAGTCACAACTTAAGTCACTATTGCAGCCAAAGTCCTTGTAGGCATACTTGTGCTGTTCCAAATACTGGATTACGAACTGCTTCAATGGAAAGCCAGCGTGATCGCAGGCTACTCCTACTGTTTTAATTTCCATAAGCTGTTTAGGTTTTATGACTCATCTTTATCTTGTTCAGATTCCAAAAGAGTCAGGTTAAAATTTTATGCTAAGAAATCTTTTACTTGTTTGTATACATTCTCTGCTGTAAAGCCTAGTTTCTCGTCAAGGACCTTGTAAGGAGCAGAGAAGCCAAAGCTGTTGAGACCATACACCTTTCCGTTGGCGCCAACCAGACCTTCAAGAGTGACAGGGAGTCCAGCCGTTAATCCGAAGATCTTTGTATCTTTTGGAAGAACTTGCTCTTGATACTCTTTGCTCTGGCGGCGGAAGAGACCTTCTGAAGGTGCACTGACGACACGTACCTTTAAGCCATCCTTGCGTAGGAGACTAGCTCCATCCACGCAGGTAGAAACCTCAGAACCACTTGCGACGAGGATCACATCAAACTGTTCGTCAGACCCGGTTACGATGTATGCACCCTTGCGGGTCTGCTGATAGTCTGTACCCTCAGGTAGGCTCTTCACGTTCTGACGAGAGAAGATGAGTGCAGTCGGTGTTTCCATGTTTTCCATTGCCATCTGCCAGCATACGGTTGCAGCTTCACTGTCTGCAGGGCGGAGAACTCGTACAGAGTCCTGTCCATCATGGTTTTGCAACTTCTCCATTAAGCGTATCTGTGCTTCCTGCTCTACGGGCTCATGCGTAGGACCATCTTCGCCAACACGGAATGCATCGTGGCTCCATACAAATTTAACTGGGGTCTTCATTAGGGCAGCCATGCGAATAGCTGGTTTCATATAGTCTGAGAAAACGAAGAATGTGCCCATAGCTGTGATAACACCTCCGTGTAACATCATACCGATACACATGCATGCCATTGCTAGCTCGCTAACACCAGCTTGGAAGAAGGCTCCGCTGAAGTCATCACATGTGAAGGCATGAGTCTTATTAAGGAAACCGTCTGTCTTATCAGAGTTGCTAAGGTCGGCTGATGACACTATCATATTAGGTACCTGCTCAGCGATGACACCGAGACAGGCTGCTGAGCCATTACGGGTAGGGATATCACGTTTCTGTACAAGGCCGCTCCAATCAATCTTTGGAGCCTTTCCTGAGAACCACTCATGCATCTGTTCAGCCTTCTTTGGATTCTCTTTCGCCCATATTTCCTCAGCTGCATGGCGCTCGGCAACAATCTTTCTTAGTTCAGTTGCACGATCATCGTAGAGTTTTTGTACCTCTGGGAAAATCTTGAATGGATCTTCTGGATCGCCACCAAGGTTCTTTACAGTATTTGTATAGGCGTCACCACCCAATGGTGCACCATGTGTCTTAATGCTGTTTTCGTAGCTACTGCCGTCTGCTTGCAGTGCTCCTTTTGCCATAATAGTCCTACCGATAATGAGTGTAGGGCGATTCTTCTCCTTATTTGCGGATACAAGTGCTTCGCGGATAGCGTCTGGATTATTGCCATCAATCTCCAATACATTCCATCCCCATGCACGATATTTCATTCCTGTATCTTCATTCATGACAGCTCCGCACTCAGTAGAAAGCTGAATGTTGTTAGCATCGTAGAACATAATAAGGTTGTTGAGTCCTAAGTTTCCTGCTAGTCGTCCTACCTCTGCACTAATACCTTCTTGAACTCCACCATCAGAGATGAAGGCATATATTTTATGTTGCATTGTAGTATGTCCTAGTCGTGCTTCTAGAAATTTCTCAGCAACGGCAGCGCCAGCAGCATATGCATGTCCTTGTCCTAATGGGCCAGAAGAATTTTCAATGCCATGGGCTAAATCACGTTCGGGATGCCCTGGGGTAACAGAACCCCACTGGCGGAATTGCTTGATATCTTCAATGGTAAACTTTCTCTGAAGAGTCAGAGCCGCATAGAGCATTGGAGACATGTGCCCTGGGTCAAGATAGAATCGGTCACGTCCTGACCATTTTGGTTGATCTGGATCATAGATTAAGAATTCGGAGAATAATACGTTGATAAAGTCTGCGCCACCCATGGCACCACCAGGATGCCCGGATTTAGCTTTTTCAACCATTGCTACAGATAGAATTCTAATGTTGTCCGCTGCGCGGTTCATCAGTTTCTTGTCATTCATACTAGATAGGATTAAATTTGATATTGCAAATATATAGATAAATATGGAGAAGGCAAAATATTAAACTTACAATTTTGGGAAAAAAACTAAAACGCCAACTGCTTGATATATAAGTATAATATAATTAGCTTTGATTCTTTGTTACAGTTTGAAGGTTGGAGAGTTCTTATATGTTTTCCGGTTGAATCGGTACAAGGCTGCCCCACGTTTACTTGTGACTTTGTCTATAAGCTCTGTCCTTTCAATAAAGTCAATCAGTTTAATTTTCTTTCGGAAGTTCCGCTTATCTATTTCTACTCCTAGTATAGCCTCGTGTACATGTTGTAATTGGGTAAGTGTAAAGAGATGGGGTAGAAGATTGAAGCTGATAGGTTCTGTATTTAGTAATTTCCTGAGTTGTGCTAATGCTAATTTTACCATTTCTATATGATCTCCATATAGATCGGGTAGTTTATTTAGGTCAACCCATTTTAAATCATATTTAGCTAATAGATTCTTGTCATAGTCTGCTACATTTGTAAGTGCGCAATAGGCAATAGAAATAACTCGATCACCAGGATCACGGTCGATATCTCCGAAGGCACCAACCTGCCTGATATAATTGTCACAGATTCCTGTGCATTGATATAGAACCCGGTTTGCAGCTTCTTTAAGACTTTCATCCTGACGTACAAAGCCTCCATATAGAGATAGCTTCCCTCTTCCGGGTTCAACCTTCCTTTTTCCTACAAGTAATTTTAGCTTCTTGTCCTCGAAACCAAGAACTATGCAATCAACGGATACAAGAAGCTTCGGTTCTCCTTTATAGTATTCATTCATGTTGTAGACACTTTATAATTGATGATGTAAAAGTACTACTTTTTTTTGGATATACATAGGGTTTGGCCTTTATTTTATTATTTATAACGAAACAACGGAAGCATCGAAAGATTATATTCTTTTAATGCTCCCGTTGTAAGTGAAAAACGTTATCCTGTGTAATCTCTCACAGACGGTCTTATATCTATGTACTAATTATAGTGCAAGTCTATCTATATTATTGTACTAATGTATCCATAATATTGAACGGACTTGTTCAGCAAATGATATGGAACTACCGTTGGAAAGTTTAATGGTGTCTTTTAGCTATGAACACAGGATATACATGCTTATTTCTAGCAGATATGCTAGCAAACTTTATGAGATCCGTCACTGATTATTACTGGATACACTTCTGGAGCGTGACCATATTTTGCCTCGAATCTCTGCATAGCATCTGTGATGAACTTATCATAGATCTCATCTTTGACAAGGTTGATGGTACAACCACCGAAGCCTCCTCCCATGATACGTGAACCAGTTACTCCATTATCTTTAGCAACATCATTGAGAAAATCGAGTTCTTCGCAGCTGACTTCATATTCCTTGCTGAGTCCTTGATGCGTCTCGTACATTTTCTTTCCGACAGTTTCATAGTCTCCCGCAATTAGTGCGTCACAAACTGCAAGTACTCTATCTTTTTCGCCTAATACAAAGTGTGCTCGTTGATAATCCTCAGCCGAGACGTTACCTTTTATTACTTCTAGTTCTTCCCAGTTTGCATCACGAAGAGTTTCAAATTTCTTGTTAGTGAAATGCTTACTCAAGGCAACAACAACATTCTCACAACTCTTTCTCCGATCGTTGTAAGGGCTACCAGCTAATTCATGCTTAACTTTTGAGTTGACAAGAACTAATTTATATCCTTGTGGGTTGAATGGAAAATATTCAAATTCACGGCTTCGGCAATCTAAGCGCATTAATTTTCCTTTTTGACCAAATACACTTGCAAATTGATCCATGATACCACAATTTACTCCGATGTATTTGTGTTCTGTAGCTTGCCCTGCAAGAGCTATATCCCATTTGGATATTTTGTTGTCTGCAAACAAATCGTTCAGAGCACAGCCGAAACAACTTTCCATCGCAGCTGAAGAACTCATACCAGCACCGAGAGGAACGTCACCTGCAAAAGCAATGTTGAATCCTTTTACGTCAACACCGAGTCCTTTGAACTCTTGAACCATTCCATAGATGAATCGTGCCCACGTAGCACGTGGGCCCTCAGGGTCGGCTACCTTGAATTCAACTCGGTCTTTCAAGTCGATAGAGTAACACATTACTGTATCTGTTCCATTAGGCCTTACCTCAGCCATAATACCTTTATCTACGGCTCCAGGGAATACGAAACCACCATTGTAGTCGGTATGCTCACCAATCAGATTTATGCGGCCAGGAGAAAAATAAATATTGCCAGTCTTTCCATCAAAATGCTTAATGAAACGACTTCTTACAAATTCTATGTCCATAATTGTTAGGTTTTTAAAAAATAATAGATACTGAAATTGACAGCCCTTCCTAGTTGTATGAGGAAGGGCTGTAATATAATGATTTTGTTTTGTTTAATCGACAGGAATGTTTTTGTTTACATTCTTGCTACCAATAACTGCGTAGAAACACATGTAGGCGACACCCAATAGAGGTACAAGATAGGAGGTAAGATATCCAGCTTGATCTGCAATGAAGTTTTGGAATAGAGGAATCAGTCCACCACCGACAACCATCATCATGAAGATACCTGATGCAGAAGCTGTATATTTACCAAGACCTTCTGTGGCGAGATTAAAGATACAAGCCCACATAACACTGGTGCAAAGCCCAACGAGAACGAGTAGTAAAGCACAAATAGGGACGACTACCATGTTAAAGGAGCTACCTGTAAATACAGGCATTGAAACAGTTGTGTCTTTGCCAAGAAGCATGGCAATAACAATAAGTAGCATTGCTATAGAAGTTGCGCATATCATTAGAGTGCGACTTGAGACTTTATCAGCAATGAATCCTGCACTAAATCTACCAACGAGCATCAAGAACCAGTAAGTTGCTGCTACAGAACCAGCAATGGCCGTTGCAGTCTCAGGAGGTAGACCAGCACCGTTCGCTTTGGTGTCAGAAAGGAAATAAATCAAAGTTCCTGGGATACCGACCTCAACACCAACATAAACGAAGATTGCTGCTACACCTAATACAAAGTGGCGAAAAGCCCAAGGGGAGTGCTCAAAGACGGTATTTGAATCTGTCTTTCCAATTTCTGGGTCCTGGATAGGAATGAAACTCAATATAATAAAAGCTCCTGCAAATACAGCCATGGCAATGTAAAGTACAGGGTTGACATCAACCATCGATGTACTCTTGGTAACCTGTCCTATCAATGCACCAACGAAAAGAGGTGTTAGTGTTCCTGCAAGTGAATTCAATGTTCCGCCAATCATGTTTAACTGGTTTCCGCGATTGCCGCCACCGCCGAGGAGGTTGAGCATTGGATTTACAACTGTATTAAGCATACATACACAGAATCCAGAAATAAAGGCACCAAGAAGGTAAATTACAAATCCTGTTATTTTAGCATCTGCAAAAAGTCCCGAGCAGAACTGTGTTAAAACACCTAGAAACCCAATGCCTATACCAATAAGAGCAGTTTTCTTGTATCCAACTTTACTCAACATCTTACCTGCAGGGATTCCCATGAAGAGATAAGCGAGAAAGTTCATTGCGTTACCCAGCATACCAACCGTGTTTGCACTGTCACCATCGAAGGCACTCTTCCATATTACTCCAATTGGAGCTGCGAGATTGGTGACAAAAGAGATCATTGCGTAAAGGAACATCATTGTTATGATGGCAATGATGCTACCATTTTGTTTAGAGTTACTCATTTTTGTTGTTTTATTTTTATTTTATTAATCTTCTTATTTACTACTGTATACCGAATTTGTAAATAGTCTTTTGTGTATATTCTCTCCCAGGTTCTAATATAACCGATGGGAAGTATGGGTGGTTGGGGCTATCTGGGAAATGCTGAGCCTCAAAGCAGATTGCACTGCGACGTGGGAAGGTTGCTCCATGTTGTCCTTTATAGCCATCGGCCCAATTGTCGGTATATACTTGTACTCCTGGTTCTGTAGTATATACTTCCATGGTTCTACCACTTTTAGGGTCTCTTATGCGTGCTGCAAAAGAGAGCTCACCTTCCTCTTTTTTATTCAATACGAAGCAATGGTCGTAGCCAGAACCATGTCTTATTTGTTCATGGTCAGCATCTATATCTTGTCCTATAGGCTTTGGAGTTCGGAAGTCGAAAGGTGTTTCTGCAACTTTTAAAATCTCCCCTGTAGGGATAGAGGTTTCATCTATTGGGAGAAAAAAGTCAGCATTTATTTGGCATTCTAGATCATCAATAGGCGGAGTTGGATTTGCTAAACCCGCTAGAGAAAAGAAACCATGATGTGTAAGATTAATAATGGTCTTCTTATTGGTTTTCGCAGAATATTTAATGATTAGTTCATTGTTGTCTGTGAGTGTGTAGGCCACCCAAACATCAAGCTCACCAGTAAACCCCTCTTCTCCGTAGGGAGAAGTGTATTTTAAGACGATAGCATGTTCATTGATCTGTGTGGCATCCCATACTTTAGTGTTGAAACCGTTTTTCCCACCATGTAGTGAATTTGGTCCATTATTAATAGGAAGAGAATAAACTTTTCCTTTTAATTGAAAACGCCCTTTAGCAATACGATTACCGTAGCGCCCAATAAGTGTTGAGAGATAGGGTTCCGGAGAGTCTATAACATCTTGTATGTTGTCATGGCCTTGAATAATGTTTGCTAAATTTCCTTTCCTATCTGGGACCATGATGGCAACAATTGCTCCACCGTAATTGGTAATGGCAACTTCATTGCCCTCCTTATTCCTTAAAATATACAAATCCGTTTTTTTCCCATTGACAGTGGTCTGGAAGTCTTCTATTTACCATGATGCTCGTTTTTAGTTACTAATGCTATATGGTGCAAAGTAACTAAAAATAAACGAAAATAGCAAACTAATGTTTGAAAATAATTTAGCGGGGGGTGTTAAAAACAATTAACATTGCGTCTTTTGTGCCCTTGAAGGGAGTAATAAATGTAGGCTTTTTCTGCTTCTTTTTTTTCTTTATGAGTGGTGTAATCCGTATCAAAAAACCGTGGAGTGTTTGCGAAATAAGTTTACAGTAATAGGAGCGAATACCTCTTCTTTACCCCGCTGACAGTATTTCCGTGTCGAGTTGTAACTATCAATTAATCAAACGGTTAAACTATTACTTAAGAGAATGTGCCTTTCAAGGGTCAAGAAGGGCGTCTTCTTGGGCGTTGAAGGGCGTCTTCTGCAAGGGAGAAAGGGCTTAGTTGGATGGTAGATAAGCCTATCCTACTATCCAGTATATAATATTTCTTTACAAACATCCCATCCGCCATGTTTCCTGCTTAGTCTTCTCATCCCTTTTCCTATCCGTTTTACAACGTACGAGTGAGGGTTTTCCTGTTCCGTTCCTCGTATTGTCATCCCTTTTCCTGTCCGTATAGCGGAGTAGAAGTGTGGGTTTTCATGTTTCGTTCTTATTATTCTTATCTATTTTCCTGTTCGTATAGTTGTGTACGAGTATCGCTATTTCCGCCGTCTTTTTGGTTTTGCTAATTGGGTTCGTCGGTGTAAATAACAAGTCTGTCTACCCTTGATATTCTATAAATATTCCCAATGTTTGTAAGTTATATGTGCTCTGTTGTATCTTATCGCAGAGTCAATAGCAGTCTATTTCTCCTTTATCTTCTCTATTGCAATGCACATCCTACGGATGTCCTATTACCTTTTAAGTTTGTTTCTTAGACAATTTTCTTTGCTCAATCGGCTATTTAGAATGCACTAAAAGTTCTTCTCTTGCTTTTTCTTTGGATTTAATCATATAGTACTCTCCTTTTCGTTTTGCAAATATAACTCTTTGCATTGATATTTGTTAGAAAGTAAATGAAAAAGCAGCAAATGATTGCTCACTTGCTGCTCTATAG
>QWCI01001423.1_pt1 | contig 10287 bp, 8 predicted proteins | sample 1972541 | NCBI WGS metagenome assembly QWCI01 (sample SAMN09866712, study PRJNA288562) | Human oral metagenome isolate term3_saliva, whole genome shotgun sequencing... | isolation source: mouth | host: Homo sapiens | place: USA: California | reverse complement strand
GTGCGCGCGGTCCTGGCCTACGGGCAGGGCACGGCGAGCGTGGACGCGGACCAGGTGCACCGCTCGCTGCTGGTCGGCCTGCTGTCCTATCTGGGCTCGTGGGACGAGACGAAGCGCGATTACGAGGGCGCGCGCGGCACGCACTTCACGATCTGGCCGGGCTCGGGCGTGAGCGGGCACCCCGCCTGGGTAATGACCGCGGAGCTCGTGGAGACCTCGCGCCTGTTCGCGCGCACGGTGGCCCACATCCGCCCGGAGTGGGTGGAGCCTGCGGCGCGCGGCCTACTCAAGCGCTCGTATTCGGAGCCGTTCTGGTCGGTCAGTAAGGGCGCGGCGATGGTCCGCGAGCGCGTGACCCTCTACGGGCTGACGCTGGCGGCGGACCGCGAGGTGCTGCTGGGGCGCCTGGGTGACCTCGTCATCGACGAGGCCGTGGCCGCCTCACGCTCTCACGCTCCGCGCGCGGGGTCGCTGGAGGCGCTGGCGGCCGGGTTGGTGTCGGCGTCGAAGGACCCCCTGTCGTCGGGGTCGTTTGAGCCGCGTCATTTCGAGGAGCTGGCGGCCGCGCGCGAGGGCACGACGGCCCGCGAGCTGGCCCGCGAGATGTTCATTCGCAACGCTCTGGTGGATGGCCAGTGGAGGGAGAGGCACGCTTTCCAGCGCCGAAACGAGGCCCTGGTGGAGCAGGCCCGCGAGGTTGAGCGCCGTAGCCGCACCCACGGCCTCGTCGCGGACGAGCAGGCGCGCTTCCGTTGCGCCGAAACGAGGCCCTGGTGGAGCAGGCTCGCGAGGTTGAGCGCCGTAGCCGCACCCACGGCCTCGTCGCGGACGAGCAGGCGCGCTTCCGTTTCTTTGATGACCTGATCCCCGAGCATGTGACCAGCGCGGCGGCGTTCAACCGCTGGTGGAAGGACGAGCGCCGGAAGAGGCCGGACCTGCTGATTTACCCGGTGTCCCTGCTGATGCCGCGCGAGGCGACCTCCGGCGAGGGTTTCCCGGACCATTGGCAGTGCGGCGACCTGTCGCTGGCGCTGAGCTACGAGTTCGCTCCGGGCAGCCCACGTGACGGCGTGTCGATGCGCATCCCGATTGAGGTTCTTGAGCGCGTCAGCGATGCGGGCACGGACTGGCTGGTACCAGGCATGCGCGAGGACCTGCTGACCGAGGCGATCCGTGCCCTGCCCAAGGGCGTGCGCCGCCTACTGGCCCCCGCGCCGGACGTGGCCGCATCGGTCGCGCGCTGGATCGAGCAGGCGGGCGACAAACCGGTCGAGGCCGTGGCGGCGTCAGCGGACAACCCCGCAGGTCCAGCCCGAACGGGTACCGGGGCGAGCGGCGGGAAGAAGACCGCCCAGTCCGACGAGCCGGACCCGCTGAGCCTGGACGCCGCAATGGGCCGCCTGGCCGCTTGGGGCGCGACGTCGGGCAAGCTATCGACGCGCAACTCGCCGAAGAAAAACACCAAGAAGGCCGCGCAGAAGGAATCTCCTGACCAGGCACCGGCCACCCAGGGGCCCGAAGCGACCGCCGAGGCCCCCAAGTCCCGCCCCCTCACCGAGGGCTCCGTCCTAGACGCCCTCGCCCACGCAGTGCGTGTCCTGCGCGGCGTGGACCTCAGCGAGGCAGACCTAGCGCACGCGCGCGCCCACCTGCCCGACCACCTGCGCATGACCTTCGTCGTCACCGACGCGTCGGGCAAGGAGCTGGGCGCGGGCAAGGACCTGGCCTACCTGCAGCGTTCCCTCGCACACGATGCGAACAAGGCGGTGCGCACAGCCGTGCGCGCGGCCCTTGAGGAGGCCAGCGAGAAGCAAGCGCACAGAAACAAGCGTGAACGCGGAGGCAAGCGCTCCGCCACTACTGGCGCGAACAGCACCACGAGTGGGACGCCCTCCCCCACCGACACCTCCACGGGATCACGCGGTGGGGAGAATCCCTCCACTCCGACGAGCGGCATGACCGCGACGGGCAACGGACCCCGCGACGCGGCCCAGGCCTCGTCCCCGGACCCCACCTTCCACGCGGACGGCGTCACGCAGATGCCGACGCTGCCGCGCTCGATCACCCAGACCTCGTCCGCGATGACGCTGCGGGCGTTCCCCGCGCTGGTCCCCCAGGGCAGCGCCGCGGCCCCGGCGGCGGGCGTGCGCGTCATGGCCAGCGCCGCCGAGGCTGACCGTGAGCACCGCGCCGGCCTCGCCCGCCTGTTGCTGTCCCGCGTCGCCTTGGCGACGAGCCGCGTGACCACGCGCTGGACGGGCAGCGAGGCCCTCATGCTGGCAGCCTCCCCCTACGCGGACACGGCGGCCCTGGTCGCGGACGCGCAGCTGGCCTCGGCCCTATCCCTCGTCGACGAGCTGAGCACCCCCGCCGACGTGCGCGACCCCGAGGCCTTCGAAACCCTCGTGGCGGCCGCGCGCGACGCGCACGAGGACCGCGTCTACCAGATCCTGTCCCACGTCGTGCGAGCCCTGGAAGCCAGCGCCGAGGCCGACGCCGCCGTGCGCTCCCACCCCCAGGCCTCCCTTGAGGAGACGACGCGAGACGTCGCCCGCCACGGAAAGACGCTGCTCTACGAGGGCTTCGTGTCGGCCACTCCCGCCTTCGCGCTCCCGCACCTGGCCCGCTACCTGCGCGCCGGGGCCGTGCGCATCGAGCGCGCCGCCTCTTCGCCGGGGGCGCTGGGTCGCGACCTGGAGGACATGGACCGCATCCACCAAGCCGAGGCCGACATCGCCGCCACGCGGCAGGCCCTGGAGCGTCGCCCCTACGAGGCCCGCGCCGCCGCCGCGCTCACGCAGGCGCGGTGGATGGCAGAGGAGCTGCGCGTCTCCATGTTCGCCCAGACCCTGGGAACACCCAACAAGGTCTCCATGAAGCGCCTCCTCGGCGTGCTCGCGGGGGCACAATGAAGCGGGAAGATGCACGCGCCCTCGCGCGCGCCCTGATGGATGCCGCGGGGCTGACCGGCTGGCGTTTCCATTTCGACAACGCGAGGCGGCGGGCCGGAGCCTGCACGCACGGCACTCGCACGATCAGCCTGTCCGGGCCGCTCACCGACCTGTATGACGAGGACACGATCCGGGGGGTGATCCTGCACGAGATCGCCCACGCCCTGGTCGGTCCCGCCCACGGGCATGACGCTGCGTGGAAGCGGGCAGCCCGAGCCCTCGGCGCGCCGGATTGCGCTCGACTGTCCTCATCCCTACCCGCACCGGACGCGCCCTGGGTGGGCACATGCCCGCGCTGCGGGGCCAAGCGCCACCTCTACCGGGCACCTCGCCGCGTCTCCTCGTGCGGGGTGTGCTCGCGCTCTTTCGACCCCACGCTGATCCTCACGTGGGAGCATCACGGGACCCCGGCCTCACCCGGACGCGACTACGAGCGCGAACTCGCCGCGATCAGCGGCGTGCATCTGCCCACGTCATAGGCCCACACGCGCGCGCAAGCGCGCACACACACGTCCGACGGCGATACCCTTGTTCCCAACAACTCCCGAGAGAAGGAAGCCATGGGTACAATCGCCAGCCCCGACGCCACGACCGCTCCCGACCGCGAGGTCCTCACCTGGGAAGGCTTCGGTGGCGCTTCCCGTGAACTCGCCCAGCAGATCGTCGAATCCGGCTGGATCCCGGACCTGATCGTCGCCATCGCCCGCGGCGGCCTGATCCCTGCGGGCGCGATTGCCTACGCGATGGACGTCAAGGCCATCGGCACGATGAACGTCGAATTCTACTCCGGCATCGGCGAAACCCTCACTGAACCCGTCCTTCTCCCCCCGCTCATGGACGTCTCCGCGATGGACGGCAAGCGCGTCCTCGTTGTCGACGACGTCGCCGACTCCGGCAAGACCCTGAAAATGGTTATGGACCTCATCGACGAGCACGGCCTGTCTCTGGACGGCTCCGCCTCGGTCCGCGTGGAGGCCCGCAGCGCCGTCATCTACAAGAAGCCTGTCTCCATCATCGAGCCTGACTACGTGTGGGCGCACACCGACAAGTGGATTAACTTCCCCTGGTCGACTCTGCCCGTCATTAAGCCGTGAGCGAGGTGCAGGTGGGCACGCAGGCTTCGTCGATCACGACGCGCATCGTCGAGGCCGTGGCTGAGCGCGCCCGCACCGGCGACCCCGTGCGCGTGCTGGGCTTGACTGGCCCACCTGGGACTGGGAAGAGCACGATTGCGGCGCAGCTGGCGGTCGCCCTGCCCGAGGCGGGCATTGCGGTCGCAGGCCTGGTGCCGATGGATGGCTTCCATATGTCAAACGCGCTGCTGGCTGAGCGCGGACTGGTCGACCATAAGGGCGCACCCGATACCTTTGACGTGGGCGGATACGTGGCAATGCTCGGGCGTGTGCGCCGCGCGAACGGCATCGTTCTGGCCCCCGATTACCGGCGCGACCTGCACGAGCCCGTCGCCGCATCCCTGGCCATCGAAGTCGACGGCGTTGTGATTACGGAGGGGAACTACCTGGGGTTGGAGTTGCCCGGGTGGGCGGATGTGCGTGGGCTTGTTGATATGCTCGTCTACATTGATACGCCGTTTGAGGAGTTGGCCTCTCGCCTCATTGATCGGCACGTGAGTTTTGGGCGTGATCGCGCGGATGCTGCGCACTGGGTGCGAACGGTGGACGCGGCAAACATGGCGCTCGTGGAGCGCACGAAGGCCCGCGCGGACCTGGTGCTGTCCCTGTGATGTAGCGCGACTGCGCTTTCACGCGCCCCTCGCTTTGCCTTCACAACGCCTGCGTTCACGCCGCGCGCATTTCCACCCTTTACCAAGTAAGGTAAACCTATGTTCCTCTTGCTTGGCCTTCTTGGCGGACTTGTCACGGGCATCTCCCCGTGCATCCTGCCCGTCCTGCCCGTTTTGTTCCTTGGCGCCGCGGGCGGCAAGGATTCCGCGAAAGCTTCCACGGCCTCGTCCTTTGAGAACGCGGCTAACGCCGTCGATCCCCGCCTCTTCCGCGTCGCGCCCGGCGTGAGCCTGGGCAAGGGCAGCTCCTCCCCCGCTGTCACCGCGAAGAAGGCCGATGACTCCCCGAGTGTCGCTCGCCGTCCCCTCCTGATCGTCGCCGGCCTCGTCACGTCGTTCATGCTGATCACGGTCGCGGGTTCGGCGCTGCTGAGCCTACTACACCTGCCGCAAACCGCGATCCGCTGGGCAGGCATCGTACTGCTCGTGGCCGTGGGCATCGGCATGATCGTCCCGAAGGTCATGGAGGTCCTCGAACGTCCCTTCGCACGCCTAGCGCCCCGTACGACGGGCGACAGCGCGGGCTTTGGCCTAGGCCTGGTGCTCGGCGCGGCGTTCGTACCCTGCGCGGGGCCGGTGCTGGCCTCGGTCATCGTCGCCTCGAACACCGGACAGTTCACGTGGCGCATCATCGGCCTGGCGATCTCCTTCGCGGTAGGCCTGTCGATCCCACTGCTCGCCGTGGCCCTGGCGGGGTCCGGCGTGGCCGCGAGCCTGAAGGCCCGCCAGCGGCCCCTGCGCATCGCCGCTGGTGTCGCCATGATCGCCCTGGCGGTCGGCATCGCGACCGACGCGCCGGCCGCCTTGCAACGCATGATCCCGGACTACACGGCGTCCCTCCAGGCGGATGCGGGCGAGGCGTGTGAGACCGGTGCCTGCGACCCCGAGACAGAGGTCGAGGCCCGCGGTGACTTCGCCCAGTGCGCCCGAGGTAGCAGCAAGGACTGCGGCACTCTTCCCGAGATCAATGCCTCCGAGTGGACGAACGCCCTCGGCCAGCCGAATGGCACGGTGACTCTCGTGGACTTCTGGTCCAGTTCGTGCACGAACTGCCAGCGAGAAATCCCAGAGCTGGAACGCATCTACGAGAAGTACAAGGACTACGGCCTGGTCGTGGTCGGCGTCCACTCACCGCAGCAGCCCCACGACCGTGACCCAGCCGTCGTCAGCGGCGCAATCGAGAAGTTGGGTATCACGTACCCGGTCGCGCTGGACCCAGAGTTGGCGGCGTTCCAGACCTACGGTGCGACCGCCTGGCCCACACACTACATTGCGGGTGCCGACGGCCAGCTGCGCGAGGTCGGCCGCGGCACCAAGGGCGTCGAAGAGCAGATCCGCACTCTCCTCACCGAGGCCGGGGCATCTCTTCCAGACTGAGACCTGTCGGGACGTTGCAGTAAGCGGCGCAGCGAACAGCTCACCAGCATCCACGCGGGCGGCTACCGAGGGGGAGCCGCCCGCGTGCTGCGTCCGCCGTGCCCTGACGCGGCTCAACTCGGCGTAGATAGGTGACGCGCTAGCGGATAGGTAATTCGCCTATCCGCATGCCCACAACCTATCCACGAACACATACCGACAAGTGTAACCACGGCCTCGCGCACGCAGCTCATGACGCAGGATTCCCACACCCCGCGCCAGCCGCCGCTCAGCGAGCCAGGGCGATGATCGTCGGCGTGACTCGCTCGATGACCTCGAGGGTGTCCAGGAAGTCCTGGTGCCCGCCGTACCATGGGTCGGGCACGTCGCCGCTGCCTGCGGGGTCCAGGTCGCGGTACAGGCAGATGTGCGGCCCTGCGGCCAGGTCGCACTCAGTCGCAGGTGCACCCTCGTGTTCGACCCCCGCGCGATCAGCGAGGCGCTGCAGGATGCCCAGGTGCCGCGAAGTCATGGCGAGGATCAGATCCCACTCCCCCAGCTCGCTGGCTCGGATCTGGCGCGCGCGGTGGTCGGGCACGGTGTACCCGGCGTCGTGCAGGACTCGGGCGGCGCGACGGTCGATGAGGTTGCCTTGTTCTTCGTCGGAGACGCCAGCGCTGTCGACGACGATGTCCACACCGGCGCGCGCGGCTTCCTGCTGGAGGATCGCGTGCGCCATCGTCGAGCGGCAGATGTTGCCGGTGCACACCATGAGGACGCGGGCGGGTCGGGGCTGGGTCATGGTTGGTTCCCTTCTGGGTCGGGTGGTGGGACGAGGCCTGGGCGTGGCCGCCCGTCCCCGTTTCCTTGCGGCGGTGGGAAGCCCGCAAGCCCTCTTTACAGCAATGTCAGGTAGGCGCGCACGGCTTCGGCGCTGTGGCCGGCGGCGCGCTGCCCGTCCATGTGGAAGGCCTGGTTGGCACCGGGTCCGCACAGGTCGGAGACGGCGCGCAGGCTGATCCAGTCGACGCTGGAGGACCAGCAGACTTGGGCCATGGCGCAGGTTTCCATGTCGGCGCCGATAGCGTCGGGGAAGCGTTCGCGCATGGGGTCGGCGACTTGCTCGGTGCAGAAGGAGTCGGAGGAGACGATGCGGCCTTCGCGCACGGTGTGGGTGATCAGCGCAGGCAGGTCGGCCAGACGCGCGACGGCGGCGTCAGAGGAGGTGTAGTCGACGGGCATTTGGGGGACTTGGCCCATGGCGTAGCCGAAGGCGGTGGCGTCGGCTTGCCCGTAGATGGCGGTGGTGCCGGCGGCGATGTCGCCGACGTTGATGTCGCGGGCGAGTCCGCCGGTGGTGCCGGCGGCGATGACGATGGGTGCGTCGACGAGGGCGAGGGCGCGCGCGGTGGCGGAGGCGGCGTTGGCCAGACCGATGCCGGAGGTGACGACGAGGACGGTTTTCCCGTCGAGTTCGCCGAGCGCGTAGCGCTGCGTCTTGTGGGTACCGGCCAGCAAGGCCTGCGGGGTTTCGTCGTCGCCGATAGGCGTGAGTGCGTGCAGGAGGGGCGCGGCCTCCATGTCCATGGCGGCTTGGATAATGGCGTCGATGCGGATGCGCTCGGGGAAACTGAGGTTCATGCGTCCATGGTAGGTGACGAGGCCTCGTCGGGTCTCGCTCGCCTCGCCCGTGGGGTGTTCCTTGGGGTGTGGGTGGGACGAGGTCGGGTCGCGGTCCTCGCACTCAGTGCGGTGCTGGCGCGGGGCGGGTTCTGCGCGTAGGCTCCAGGTCACTTCACAGTTACTGAATGACTTGAATGTAGATACGCGCAAGCGCGCGGGCGAGCTTGGTTGCTCGCACTCGCGCGCTTACGCATCTTGCGCGGCCCGTGGGACGCCGCGAAAGGAGGGTTCCTCGCTGCGTGGAGGAGTGGGCTATGTGTCCCCTCAGGGCCACCAACCGGACCTTAGACAGAAGGCAGTCTCTTATTCTCAGCCGCGTTCTTCCAGCATCTTGCGCAGGGCTGCAGTGCGCCCCGCGTTGATCTCGTCGTCGGAAATCTGGTCGGCGGAGGTCAGCAGGTCGGGCGCGGCTACGGTGGCCCGACCAGCCGAGGCAGCCCCGCCAACCGAAGCAGTATCCGCTGCCACTGCACCCGAGCCAGCCATGGCCTCGTCGATCTGCGCGGGTTCTTCGGCGCGGCGCTTGCGCGAGCGCGCCCAGACGATGGCGGAGACCAGGAGGATGATGGCGACGGCGACGAGGATGGCAATCATCCACGGGCGCAGGACGGTTCCCTTGACCTGAGCGGATTCGGCGGCGACGGTTTCTTCGTCCATGGGGACACGCTCGCCGGTGACCAGGAGACGGTGGGTGTTGACGCCGTAGGGCGTGCAGGTGATGAGGGTGGCCAGATCTTTGCCTGCGACCTTGTTGAGGGTTTCAGTCTCGTTGGGCAGGACGACGCGGATGTCGTTGATTTGGTATTTGAGGTGACGGCCGGGGACCTCAATGTAGAAGACGTCACCTTCTTTGAGGCTCGTGAGCTGGTCGAACATGGTGGCGGTGCCCAGGCCGGTGTGTCCGGTGAGGACGGTGTGCGTGGACTCGCCGCCAACGGGCAGGGCGGTGCCGAAGAGGTGGCCGATGCCTTTGTCGAGGGTCGCGCTTTCGGTGCCGTGGTAGATGGGCAGGTTGACGTTGATGGCGGGGATCTTGATGGTTGCCATGACATCGTTGAGGTTGAGTTGGCTCAGGTATTCCTGGTAGGCCTCGGTGCCGGGGCGCTGCGCGTCTAGCCAGGGGTCGAGGATCGGTGACTCGGCAGCGTTGGCGTTGTACTCGTCGGCGCGGCGCAGGTTTTCGGCGACGGCGTCGGGGCCGGCGTCATCGGCGACGGCGCTGAATTGGGAGGCAATGGATTCCTGGCGGTAGTTGTTGTACTGGGTCGCAAAAACGGGGTACAGGAGGACCAGGATGCCGGCGAGCAGCAGGATGGGGGGCGCGATGGCCAGGAGACGCCGCTTGAGGGGTATCTTCTTCTTGTCGGGCGCTTGGGTGCTCACGCTTTCTCCGTTCATTGCCGAGGCCGGGGCAGTTTGTCTGGTTACAGGGTAGTACCGCTGTGGGCAGGTTGCGGGCAACGCGAGGGGGTGTGGACCCGCGGGTCCACACCCCCCTGTGTGTCACTAGCTAGCGAGGATCAGGCGTCGGCCTGCTCCTTGCGGCGCTTGTTGGCCAGCGCGATCGCAGCGGAGCCGCCCACGAGGAGGGCACCAGCACCGATCAGGACGCCGACGCCGGCAGCACCGGTCAGCGGCAGGTTGAAGCCACCGTTCGTGGGGACGTCCTTGACGGTCGTCGCGAGGGTGTACTCGTTGTCAGCGGTGGAGTTGGTCTGCAGGACCTGGAAGGCGATCGGGCGGGTCTGGAGCTCGAAGCCCTCGGGGGCCTTGGTCTCGACGAGGCAGTACCAGCCGGGGTTGGTGACGGCTTCGTTGTTCTCCCAGTCGTTGTTACGCAGGCCGTCGATGGTGACCTCACCGTTGGCGTCGGTGGTGTAGGTGGACGTGCCGGCGGGGCTCAGCTTCTTGTCGAGGGTTGCGTCGACGGACTCGAAGTTCGCGGTCGGGGTGGACTGAGGCGTGCACTGGTAGACCTCGAACTCGGCACCCTGAAGCTTGGCGGCGGTGTCCTTGGCGGAGACCTTGGTGATCTTCACCTTGCCGAACTTGGAGACGACCTCGGAGTTCGGGTAGTCCGGCGGGGGAACGGTGCCGGAGCCAGGGGTCCAGCCGTTGGAGGGGGCGTTGGGGAGCAGGATGGCCTTGTTCTTGAACAGACCGTCGTTCTCCACCTTGTCCTTGACGGTGCCGACCAGGTCCATCTGGACCTTGGTGGTGTCGTCCTTACGGTTGTCGAGCAGCTTCTGGCGGCCGGCCGCGGTGAACTCGGCGGTCCAGAACTTGGTCTTGCCGTCGGTGCTGTCGGCGGAGATCAGCTTGTAGTCGGTGTCCTTGACCAGGGCGACCTCGCCGGTCTTGCCGTCGACGATCTTCAGGGTGACGCCGGCCTCGGGCAGCTCGACGCGCTTGTCGTACTGGTCGACGACGTCGTAGTAGTCGAGGGCCTCAGCGGCGGGCACGTCGGACTTCAGGGTGTAGGAGATCTCGGAG
>QWCI01001232.1_pt1 | contig 10304 bp, 12 predicted proteins | sample 1972541 | NCBI WGS metagenome assembly QWCI01 (sample SAMN09866712, study PRJNA288562) | Human oral metagenome isolate term3_saliva, whole genome shotgun sequencing... | isolation source: mouth | host: Homo sapiens | place: USA: California | reverse complement strand
GGAGGTTCTGGATGTTAATTCCAAACCACATATGCTAAGTTTGTTCATGTTCCATTTACGACATCCGATGTCTATTTGCTACATGATTTAGCAACGATGAGAAACAAGGATCTTGCTCGCATCGTAACAGATCCGCGTGTTCGAGACAAGGCGCCAAAGAAACATCCATATAACAAAAATGCCGTTGCGCATCGTTTTATGGAGAAGTATGGTTTGCGCGTTGCACCAATGATTGAGTTTTGGCGCAAACACAAGCATACTGTTTGCACAGAAAATGACGAGTGGGTACTCATTTCATTTCTGTACGATTTGGATAGCGTTATAGGAATTAACTTTGATGCCATTGAGGACGACGAGAGATCTGTTGAAGAGAAAGATGCCGATCTAATTAATTTATTGGATGACTTCTTCAAAATTCGATTGATGCAGGATTTCTAAAACAAGAAATAATAAATCAAGAGCAGAGAAACTGCGCAATCTCTGCTCTTTTTTCGTGCACTTTTCAGTCTTTTTATCAGCGCACGTAGTAGAATTAACTTAACAACAACAAATAGAAAGAAAGGAAACAACTATGACAACCGACGAAATCAAATTAAACCAGCATAGGCTCTGTGACGCAAGTGCACACTACCTATTTGTTAGCAAAAGATGGGCGTGTAAAGGCGACATGACGCGATCTGTTATCGCATCAGAGTGCGCGCAGTGCTGTGTTGAAGCGACCCAAATCTGTGCTAATCTGCTCAAAAATGGCGAGCAGGCAACGAAGTGGGAGGAACAGTTTATTCTCGCTTGTGTGCGCAAAAAGTTCGACAAAGCGTTTGCATTATTGTCGGAAAAGAAATGTTAAGAAGCAAGGAAAGAAACAAAAAAGACCGCGTTTCAGCAATCTTTTTTGTTAGGTTATCAACCTATTTTACTCCTGTTCGCCGTGGTAGAGCCGCCCGCGCGACGCATTGTGCGTCTTACGGGTGAACCGCTCTTTACGAGCCTTGCCTTTGCGGGGCTTGTGCTCGTGGCAAGAAGGCTCTGCAAGGTACTCAATACCTGCCAGCTTACGGGAACCTACGCAGTTCCCGAAGAAGTTGAACTGGGCATCGTACTCTTCGTACTTATCCAGTTCCTCTTCAAGCGCGGCAAGCTCCTGCTCTTCGCGCTCCTTCTTGCAGTATGTGAGCAAGGATTCCATTCCCTGCATGAACCGCAAGAGAGCAAGTTGTGCAATCTTGGGGTCATTGAGCGCGCGCTGCTGCTCAAGAACCTCATCTTCGGCATCAGAGTCAATGCCGAATATGGGCGGCGCGAATACTGTGTCCCAGCCACAGTAATAAGGTACGTGGTTGATGATGCGGTTGCGGAGTTCGTTCGTCATGACGATCATTCCTTTCATATTTAAAAAGAAACCAAAAACATCTACTTTTAATATTATTATCCACGTAGCTCAACAGCAAATTAAATCAACAAAATTTTTGATATTTCAACTAAAGACGTGCGTGGATTCCCCAGCCTCTAAGTCCGTCAGGACGTAGGCGGCGGGAGGAAACGCACACAGGTTCATAGACAAACAACGTGTTTTGTGGTAAACTAAGAGAAGTAAGGGAACAACGAGAAACTTGTTCGAGCCTCGGCTCTTAGGCACTCGCCCTGAAAAGTAAAGAGTAGCCTCGGCTATATGCTTGGGTGAACGGGCGCTGTCAACCGCCCGCACGCGGACAGGAGAGGGAGACTTCCCGTCGTTACTACCTCTGGTTTCCTGAACTGCAAGCCCCGACTTCAGCGGCGTCAGCCGCAAGTCGTGGGTGCGTTGACCTAAAAAAGTGCGTGGGAATCCACGCATGTTTTAAGTTGAAATACCATGACAAAATGGTGCGCCTTGGTTTCGGTCAGATTGACTGCTAAATGGCACAAAAGGCAGAGGAGAAATCCTCTGTTTTTTGTTTGCGCTAAAGAGAGCGAAAAGGCGGACATATTATGTCCACGAAGCAGCTAGTATTTGCGCTGGTTAAGCGAATTGGCGAATTTAAAAACTAGGAAAATAACGGTTTTTAATCACGAAAAACGGACAAGTCATGTTCAAAATATGCACAAAAATAAGCCGAAAAGTTGTTTAAGGAGTCTCTGCAATACCGCGCCGTATGGCGTATACTAAGTACAACATGAAGATTTGAGTTAAACAAAGGAGGAAAGAAATAAAATGGCAAATTGTAGCGTAGCGTGTGGTCAGATAACCATCAACGCGCAGAATGAGAAAATGGTAGAGGCGATTCGCGAAAGCATCTTTAAGATTGTGCGCAGGTTCGCGTACTACACAATCATTAACGACGATGAGATGGAAGCTGCAGTTGAGAAGCATGAAAATGGCGCATCGGCGACTTATGACTTTATTGGTGAAGGGCGTTGGAGTTACGACAACAACATTAAGGATATGCTTCAGTGTGTCAAGGCATATCTTCTTGACACACAACGGAAGGACATCCTTGCAGTACTTGAAGAGAACAACTTTACGCTAACATTCGACTACTCTGATTACGAGGTTGGTTTTGAGTGGATTACCCGCGATAAAATCGAACTCGTACATGCTGCTAGTATGCCGCTCCAAAAGAGCGAATACAAGGTCGTTAAGCACGAAGATTTCGATTGGACTTACGGGAACCTTGTAAACATCGCAGGAGAGTGCGAAGAGTATGCCTATGAACTGTTCCATATGGACGACGAGGCGTGACTAAAACAAAAAAACAGGAGCGTTCAATAGCTCCTGTTTTTGTTTAATAAGGAATACAGCAGGCCACCTCCCGCAGTTCCTCATTTTCTTCTCGTAAGCACTCGAGATCAAACTCGAGTTTTTCGATAATTTCTACGAGTCTGTTTATTTCTTCCTGCTCTTCGGTGAGCTCGAGCTCACTGAAGAGCTCATCATCCCGCCGACCAACAAGAAACCCTTTAACCAAATTGATGATCATGATCATCTCTCCCTTCTGCCCTCGTCAAGAGGGCAACAAGAAAACAAATACTGTGTATATAATAGCACGCCGCGACAAAGATACAAAAAAATAACCTTTCCTTTGATTTACAAAAAAAAAGAACCACCTGCCAACCAAGATGGTTCTTTTTATAAAAAACTAATCAGGGGACAATTTCAACTTCGCTTGTCTTATACACCTCAACACCAAACTCGTCAAGATTCATTTGGTTTATAAAATATCTATATTCCAAAAACACCTGAATTGATCGTCCTAAAGATATATAATAAAAATAAAAACACACAAAACACTCGAAAGGAAAATACCTCGCCATGTCTAATTCACTTACATTCGGAAGACAGTTTCTTGCCAGTTTCCCTCTAATCAAAGTCCGTAACACCGATACAGGCGAAACACACATTGTCGGAACAAACCATCATGACTACCTTTACGTTACAGAGGATGGAACAATCTCCTACGTCAACCTCCAAAACTATGGCACGATTGGGGATGGTTATGAATTTGTTTACGAACATACCCATTTGCCATCAACAAATAATACACCTATGTTTCATAATGCCGATGAATTGCTTGCAAGTATGCAGGGACAGGGGTTGGTTAACCTTAATGAAGGTGCTAATTTCTTATGGTTTCTCATCTAAGCAATGACCTTTCCTTTGGTTTACAAAAAAAAGAGTCACCTTCTAACGAAGATGGTTCTTTTCATTTTACAACTAACCGAATATTTTTTTATTCCTTTGACTCATCCTTAGATTCGTTCTCCACCTCAACCGTAGTTAAGAAAGAGAACGAATCTTTAGTCAGCTTATCCAGAGAAAGGTCAACATCCCACACATCATCCTCCACACTCTCATCCAAAGTGAACACCGCACCAGCAAATGCAAGAACTTTTTTCAGAGAGAGGCGCGTGCGAAGCATAGACTTAACTGCCTCAATCATGTTCTTGGAGTGCTCGTTGTAGGACGAAACAATGGATGTACCAGAGGAAGACTTGAAGAAATGGAGCTTCTTTCCATCTTCGGAGCTTTCGAGGAAACCGATGGACTCTTGCGAGGAAACCATCTCAAGACCGTTGATATTGACGCAGATGTTGTGTGCACCAACAAGGTAATCACGCGTCAGATGCTCACGATCTGCTTTTCCAGCAAAGAGGGTGAACGGAACATGCTCCTCAAAATAAGTGTACATGTTGAGGTTGATACACGCAAAGTCATCATTAACCTCCTCTGGGACATAGATTGCTTCTGTTGCACCATTCGGGGGAGGTGCATCCACCATATCACCAGAATGAAGGATCTTTGACTTTTCAAGGCTGTCCATGTCCTTGTTCAAACGTGCACCAAAGGCGCTGCACCAGCCGACATGGTTGTTCGCAGAGACATAATGGAGATCGAGATCAACACGACCGTCGTCAATGTGCTTATTCTTCGGAAGGTTCTCCCAATGCACGCCAACAATAGCATTCTTATCGAGACTCAGCGTAGACATAAACGGAACATTTCCAACAAACATCTTTTCAGAGGTCGGGAACGCATAGTCCACATCATCAGGAATATAAATCTTCTTCCCCTGTACTGCGGGACGAATCTCCTCAACGATGCTGCCAATGATTTCGTTTAGGATAGCGGAACGTTCCCGAGTCATAAACTCCGTCGCATTCTCCTCTGCTCGCGCAAAACTACGCCCATTTCGCACGGTAAACATGCTTGCGGTGGGGTTTTCTGCACGACGGAGCATAGAGTTTGCGACAGACACCTTCTTAAAGAGAGAGACCTTTTTCAGCTCTTTCTTGACATCATCAAGAGTAATGTTCTTGTCGCCGATACGGTCAAGCACACCGACTACCATTGGCTTATTCAGCGTAACCGATAGCTTACGCGCCTTGTTGATGACACGCGAAACAAACTTGCCATCTTTCTTGAACGCAAGCCAAAAATCCTTGAAGCGATTGAATTGCTCTGCAATCGCCTCTACACCGTTCTGACGAATAAAGGACTTAAATGCCGTCTCGGAGTTCCAGCTCTCGTTTGCACGGACGGCACCAATCGTGTCACGCGTATTCATCATGAGGGTGTTGCCTGTTTTTTTATAGATCAAATAACGCAGGAACTCCCCCGCTCGCTTCGGCATCATCCCAAAGGTGTCCATAAGGCGCACACGGAACTCTTTGTTGTTCGTGTCATCAAGAGAGAACTCCTTCTCATAACGGCGCACAATAGCGAGAAGATGCTCCTGTGTCTCCTTCGTGAGAGCCATGCCAGAACTCATGAGTTTTTTCGCGCGGGTAATAATCTCCATGTCGGAGAGGACGGAAATAACCGTAAGCGAAACAGGTTCTCCCTTTGGTAAATCAAGCTTTTCAGAGGGAATGTAAACAAGCGAAGAGTTCACAGAATTTGTAGACCACTCACTGTCCGTCTGCATGAAAACACTCATGTAGTGGAGCGTCTGATGAATAAACATCTCCTCCACAGACATGTTGTCAACAGCCTTGAAAGACTTATGTAGTCCGCCCTTGTTGAGCTTTATGAGATCGTAGCCAAACGCCTCAACCACAGCATCAACAACGGTAGGCGAAATAAAGGGAACCGCCTCGTCCGTGATATAAATACCATGACGGAGCGCCTGAGCTTGACCTTTCTCAAACGGCTTCTGCGTCTTTTTTGTAGGAGCAACACCCTTGAAGAGTTTTGCAACAGCGATGTCAAAATTTGTAGCGATAGAACGTCCCATAATTTACCATACCCTTCCATAAACAAAATTCGTTGAACAAAACAAAATAAAAAGCGATCACAAAGAGTGTTTGTGACCGCAATAATTCCAAAAGATTTCCATGGCGAAGACTAAGCAAGCTTTATTGAAATTCTTAGTTAGAAAGGAAGTCTTTTTTGCCAAAGAACTTTTGCGGCGCAGAGTAGAAGTTGTAGCTTCCACCCAACGGCGAACCGTAGGATGGCGCTACTTTGTTTTCAAAGATTTTTTAAAAAGGAACTCTGTTTTGCCTTATGTGTTGATGGACAACCGATTTTCCTCTGAGAAGGAGGATTGCACTGAGCCCCTAAATGGGCGATTGCACCGCCAAAGCGACTCGACCTATCGCGGTTTTTTGCTTATTTGGCAACGCGCTATTAGTGTGGCGTCCAACGACATTTTGAATTATAGCATAAGAGATTTTGTTTTGCAACAGGTTTTTGAGATTTTGCCAACACCCTTTTATAAACAACTTTTTTTTACAGAAAGCGCTTGTGATACATATGAGATAGATCACGATATTGATCGAGAAAGAAGAAAATACTGTCAACTACCCACCCCCTAAAGGGAGTGGGCTTGCCCCCATCCAGTCGTGCGAGCGGGTTTAACCCTCCGACCTTTGATTCCCTCGAACGTTCAAACGTCCGAGGGTGACGGTGCATCGCGGGACGGTTGACACACGCCCCTTACCGTAGAAACATGTTCTACGATAACTGTACTCGGTACTCAATTCCCATGCGGTACAGATTCATGGCTGCGACACGATCATCGTTGGATCGGTAGCCACAGGCTTTACAGCAAAAACGATGTTTTTTCTTGTCGCGGTTACTCTTTTCGACGTGTCCGCACTTCGGACAGGTCTGACTGGTGTAGGCGGCGGGGACTTTGATGACTTTGCTTCCTCGTCGCGCCGCCTTATATATGAGTTTTTGTTCCAAATCGTAGAACGACCACGATACGGAAACATACCTCCGTTTATGATGGACTTTCTCCGTCACAGCGCGGATGCCCGTTAAATCTTCAAGAACAAACATGGTTCGTGTCGGGTTTTGTTCAACGAGTGCCTTCGATACAACATGGTTGACATCTTGCATCCAACGGTTTTCTCGCTGCCCCAACAGCTTCATCCTTCTTCTTGCCGATCTCGTTTTCCGGCGCTGGAGACTACGACGAACTGCGACGTAATTGGCTCTTTTTCTTTTGATAAAGCGACCTGAAATGAATTTCGATTGATGTTTGCTGTCGTAGGTCGCAACGATAAAGTTGATCCCACGATCCACCCCAACGATGTTTTGGATTTCGGAATCCAAACATTCCTCAATTTCAAACATCACAGGAATGTGGAGAAAATACTTTTTATGTTTTTTGACCAGTTTGGCAGTGCCAAATTTATAGACATCTTTGTTGAAGTATTGTTCCATCCCCTTGGAAACGTAAGGAAGTTTTAATCTCCCATCCAAGGAATTTACGGAAAAATAACCTTCGTTCAGAGAATAGTCCTTGTTCCATACCAAGTCGTACTGCGGATGTTTGAAATTCGGTTCAATCCAATCGTTTGACTGGTTCTTTTTGATTGTTTTGTATTTTGCAATTACGGTTTTAATGACCGACTGCGCCATCTGAGATCGAAGTCCAAACTTTGACCGAAGGGTTTGATATAACGCTCGGTTCAGTGATGGTTGAACGAGATCGTGTGTTTTAAAAATATGTTTGGAAACAAAATTACACGCATCAACATACACGGACATCGTTCGTTCAAGCGAATTTTTGTTCAAATCGTTTACGATGACTTGGATTTTGGCGGTTAATGTGATCTCCGTCACAATTTTCACCTCCTTTCACTGAATAGCATTATATAATGTGGTTAGTGATTTTGTCAAGGAGGTTTGCGATGTATAATCGAAAACATCGAAGAAAGTTCCGATTAAAAGTTCATCTTGTTTTGGTGACGAAATACCGAAAACCAATCCTGAAAAATAGAATTTCGGACGATGTAAAACAAAAATCTTCGATTTATCGAAAATTTATCGTTGGAACATCTTAGCGATGGAGACAATAAAAATCATTTGTATCTTACGACGCAACCGAACGAGTTTGCGATATAGTAAAAGTCATCAAACAGGAAACCAACCATTTTCTTTGGCAACAATATTTTGATTTTCTTTCCTCTCACTATTGGAAACGACAAATCTTTTGGTCGGATGGTTATTTTGCTTGTAGTGTCGGAGATGCGTCTACTGATACGATTCAAAAATATATTCATTCACAAGGATAGGAGGCGACGCTCCTCCCACCTCCTAAAGGAAGTGGGTTTCCGCGTCGAATTTTTATATGAAAACCTAAAAAAAGAGAATGGAAAAGGTAAGGTTTGGGACGAGAAATATACGGAGTTTAATTCTTGGAGATTAAAAAACGAAGGCATCACCTAATCAAAACAAAAGCTGACATGCGCGTAATGTTGGCGAATTTTGCATTACAACTTTGTTGATACGCCAAGAAGTTGCGCCGCATCCTCGATGTTATAATTTTGTTCTCGATTTGATTCGTTTCTCATTTAAAATATTGTTGCTCCTTTGTTGTTTTTATTGGTTTTATTGCGAGCATTCTAAAACGATTCTACCAAGATTTCGCGTTTGGTACCCTCAAACAGCGCTTTTTTATTTTTTCAAGACATGGTTCGTGGAGTTGTGGTATATTGATTTTGTTGAATGCAGATTGTTGTTCGATTTTGTTTATTAGACGAAAGGAAGATTAAAATGTCGAAAAAGGCAATTTCTCATCTTTACACGATCTCTCATGGCATCCTAGGATTTGTTTTCTTTTACCTCGGTTGTTCTGCGTTTGGGTTTATTGAATCAGCTTTGCCACAGTTGTTTTACTTACATGTTTTGCTATAATTAACGGCGTTTATATTAAAACTCTGGAAAAAGAAGAAGGGTATAACAACACGTTAAATAAAGAAAATTATGTAAGCGAAAATATTTTGGGGTTGGTGTTTTTTGTGTGTTTAGCGATTGTTGTTAATCTTCCTTTCGATAAAGAAGATCCTCATGTGTATGCGCTTGGACTAATGTTTCTAGTTGCGCCAGGATTTTATGCCGCGTGGCTAGGCATGCATGTTGCTACAATTGAAGATATATTGGGGTGTCAACGCTTAAAAATGGGATGATTGAAGTGCGCGGATTTGTTATTCTTCTTGCAGTTATTTTATTTTCTTTTTGGGTATTTCTGTGCATTTGCTATGCAAAACCTGTAGCTAATTTTATTAAAAATACTTTCTTAAAATTTATTGGAGAGGATGAGGAAGAAAATGATTTCAAATAATTTAGGATATAAAATGAACCTCGTTTCTAAAAATATTGGCAAGGCAATTTTTCGTGCCGTTGGGATTGTTGGAGTTACTATTGCCTTTTTTCTTTGTGTTGCTATCGTTTTTTTCTGTACTTGTCGTATTAATCCTGGTTATGCTGGGGTTATTTATAATATGGATGGGGGAATTGAAGGTGAAACTTTAACGCAAGGCTTCCATATCGTTGCACCATGGAAACATGTGACTTCTTATCCAATTTCAACGGAAACCGTTTATTACACAAAAGGAAACGAAAATGATGACCGTTCTATTAACGTGAACACGAAAGATGGAAAACAAGTTAATGTTTCTATCACTTATGCGTATCATATGGATGTGGAATCTTTACCAAAAGTCTTTGAAAAATTTCGAGGACAAAATATTGATGTTATTGAATCTGGATATATGAAGAACGCTATGTTTGAAGCGGTTAATAATGTAACATCACAATATTCCCTTATGGAGCTTGTTGGCGATAAACGTCCAGATGTAAATTCGAAAATTTTTAAGAAGTTTCACGACAATCTTGTTCCTTATGGTATTGTTATCGAAACATTTAATCTTTCTGATGTTGTCCCCGATGAAGCAACTGCACAGGCTATTCAAAATGTTGTTAATGCGCAAAATGAACTAGAACGCTCAAAGATTGAAAGAGAACGCGCCGAGGTAGAAGCTGAAACTGCACGAATTAAAGCTAAGGGAGAGTCAGATGCTTTTATTATCCAAGCAGAAGGACAATCTTCTGCAAACTATAAATTGCAACAGTCATTATCTCAAAATGTTATTGAGCAAAGACGTATTGAGAAATGGAATGGAGAACTCCCCAAAATTGTTGGGGGAAATGAAAACGGTATAATTGTTGGCGGGGACTTAATTAAATAAATCAACTAAAATATAAAAAGAATTTATAGAACGTCGCCTCTCATCCTCCCGCAGAAGTAAGTATGAGAGGCGACGATTTTCCTGAAACCAAATCCTATTTAAGGTATACTGTAAAAACAAACGATTGAAGAAATAACTGAGTCGGGCGCAGCGACGACTCGCAAGGCAACTTGTGGATAAAAAGAAACGAGGAGGAACTGCTCTCGCTGCGAACATCAAGAAGAGTATATTGAGGATTCAAAAGCTTCATCAAAAAACGTAACGGCGGAAACCCCTGCCTTTAGGCATGGGGAGGAGCGCTTCCTCCTCTCTGTATTTTCAACAACGATTATGATATTATTTTA
>QWCI01003635.1_pt1 | contig 10305 bp, 17 predicted proteins | sample 1972541 | NCBI WGS metagenome assembly QWCI01 (sample SAMN09866712, study PRJNA288562) | Human oral metagenome isolate term3_saliva, whole genome shotgun sequencing... | isolation source: mouth | host: Homo sapiens | place: USA: California | reverse complement strand
TCTTCTACAACATTTTATATTTTTTATTCTGTAAGTAGAATTATCAAAGCAAGGAGCATTACACCTACTTCTCATTGCTTTCCAAATTCGATACTCTCTTGGATATTGTTTTTTGATTTTCATACATTTACCCGTATAGTCGTTGAACTTTGATGCTATAACATAGCACCCTTAGCTGCTGATTACCTAATCCTTTAATTTTCAGACATTCAAGCTTACTATTACTAGTTACTTTGTAGTTTAAAGGCTCTAAAGGTTTCCCAGCAATTTGAGTAATTTATGCTGAACTAGGTTAATTTAATCCAGCCTCTTTTGCCCTTCTAAAGAACTCTTTTCTCATAATGTAGATACTATCATCTATAACGATATTCTTTACATAAGAAGCATTTTTGTCTATACTCGTAAGGTACCCTATAAGAGTAGTATAGTCTTCTGCTTGAAATAAGTTTTTATTTTCTTTATTATAGAGCTTAGAACTTCCTTTAAAAGGGAGTCTTTTACTAAGTATATTTAATACTACAGTTTCTTTTGGGTCTAAACCTTTAATACTGGTAGATTTTCCAGTACCACTAGCCCCCATTACAATAACACAATTTGCCATTTATGACAATCTTAGTTTTAATTAACTGTGACATCTATTCTGCATAAGGAGCAAGGTCTTTTGTACAGTTTTCTTTTAGATACTTAATAAGTTTAACTTTTATTAGTCTAATATTTTCAGTAGAATTATTACGTCTTCTTGCCATTTCATGTGGTGAAACCGCTGGCCTACCTATACCATAATAATCTCTAAGAAATTCTTGGTGTTTCATAGGTAAAGTGTCAAGACAATTAGATATTGCTTCTACTGCAATTTTTTTATCAACAATTTCTTCTGTACTAGGACTTCTTTCTGTTATAATAACAGATTCATCTTCTAAATTATCTATTGCCTGTGGTTTCAATAAATTACCACAGTTAAATAGATTGACATAATTTTTAACTTTTTGTTCTGATAAACCAGATAATTCAAGAAGTTCTTCTTCTGATGGAAGTCTTGTATGCTCTTTAACAAACTTAGTACTTATTTTTAAAAGCTTGTTAATAGCAACTTTTTGTACTTCAGGTAATATTACGGCAGTTTGATACCACCATATATATTTCATGATTTTCATTTTAATCCACCAAGCAGCAAAAGAAGCAAAGGGTACTTTTCTTTTGACATCAAATCTCGAAATAGCTTCATCAAGACCTAAATAACCCTCTTGAATTAGGTCTCTAATATCAAAATTCTCACTTTGAAACTTTCTTGCTATACGAATAATAAGTCTGCAATTACACTTGCCAACTTCTTGTCTTGCTGAAATATCACCTTTTTGAGCTTCAACAATTAAATCATTTTGTTTATTTGGTGGTAATGGATTATATCTAGATATATCAGATAAAAAGTCTTTTAAGCCTGGGTCACTTCTGTCAAGAAATTTATCACTTAGACCCTTCGGCTGTATCCGTTTGCTCATCTGAATTTTCTTTAGATTGAGTAATTTCTTCTACAGACTTCTCTTTAACAATAGCACCCAAATTTACACCTATACGAATTGATACTACTCTGATAAGAGTTTGAAGGGCTTGAAATTGTGTAAGAGTAAGGTCTTTATTTAAATCATCTAAACTACCAAAGTCTTCACTATTTATATAGCCATGAGACTCTTCAAGGAATTTGTATAATTCCTTTTTAAATTGAATAAGCTTTTCTACTTGTTCTTCACTCATTATACATTTGTTTACAATCATTAATTAAATCATCTAAAGTTGAGGATGTTTCAGGTATATCTATTTTTACATGAGCATAATTATCAAAAAGAAAGTTTACTATATTTTGTTCAGTACACTCTTTTGCTTCAGAATAAAAACCCTTAGCACATTTCTCATCATTAAAAATCCCACAAAAAGGGGTCATTCTTGCTGCAAACCAATTTTTGATACTATAAGACTTCTTTTTTTCAGTAAACAAATCTTCATTGTATGATTCAAACTTGATTTCAGGGTATTTATTTACCTCTTTTTGTATAGCTCCTTTTAAAATTTCAGAGTCTTTATTATAACAGAAACAAAGTCTTATCATACTGTAGAAATTAAAATACCAAAAATTAAGCTAGTAACAGAGCATATTGATAATGTTACTGCTATGCGTTTAGGTGATACTCTTTCTAAAATAGTATTTTTATAATAATTTGAAATCAGATGATTATATATTACTTGGTCTTCCATTAGAAAGTTAAGGCAAGCAGCCCCCCCTGCAATACTAGCACATATAACAGATATTACTAAGAATAAAAAACCTAAAATCATTTTAATTTTAATTTAAGTAATTCATAAAAGAAGTCTATTGGTAGAATAACAATAGGTAATTTGTTTTCTTGTTTACAAGCTATTACAAAAGGTAAATCCTTTAATGTACATTCTTGAGCTATTTTATGATAGTTAGGAATGTTTTTTGTTGCTTTAGCCTGAATATAACAAGGCAATTGATTATTACTATCAACAATATCAACCTTAGCATTATCCATTCTTTTAGATTCTGACCTTGAGGATACACATCCTCTATAGCCAATTTCTTTTAAGCTATGGATAATTTCTAATTCCCAGTTATTACCTTTTCTGCGGGACTTTTTACCAAGAAAAGACCTTCTTGTAGATGAATCACACCATTTAAAGGTTTTACCTTTTATTTGTAATTCACTTGTAGCCCTTTGTTGTATTTGACGTTTAGTCAGGCCTGTTTTCTGTACAGCCTCTTCAATAGAAGAATACATAACCTCTTCTCCTGTACTATCAATAACTCTAATACAAGTATTTAAATCTTTTTTCATACAGTTATTTGAATTGAATTATTTAACTCATTAAGTATATAATTAGGTTCGTTGTATTGTGTGTAGTCTGAAATTTTATCAGGAGTAGGAAGTTCTTTAAAGTAATTTATTTCTCCAAAGAAATTTAAACCTACTTCTACATCACATTCACCAAATCTGTTTTTTAATACTTGACAAGTTCTAAATCTACCTGGCATTTCTTCAACATGATAACCTCTATGTGATTTATTACCCATTTTAAATGGGTCATATATTGCAAGCATTACAGAGCAGTCATTAACGGTGTTCCCTGAATCCTTTGAATCATTCATAGTAAAGGAGGTGAGCTTAGACTGTAATCTTGCTTGATTTGCTTGCTCTCTGTTTGCCTGTTGAATTACTACAGGAGAGATGCTGCATAATTCTCTTAAAGTAACTAAGTAACTTGAAGTTAAATCAATTTCTTGTTTAATAGTTCTACCATTTTTAGGTCTGACAAGACCTATATGGTCAAGTACTACCACATAGGTAAGGTCTGGATTGTTTGGTACATAAATTTTACGAGTTTCTGTTTCTGTAAAACTACCACATTTACTGAGCCTACTACAAATAATTGCATAAAGAGAGTCTGCACTTACATTTTTGTCATAAAATTCTATTTTAGACTCAATTTTATCAATCCAATCCTTACATTTTAAAATCAGTTGGTAGCTCTCTTCATCTAATACATACCCTCGTTTCCTTGATAAAATTTCTTTATAAGAGAGTTTTTTACCATAAGTTTCAAAGATATAAATAGATAGCAGTTTTATAAACATTGATAACTCTGACATTTCTAAAGAGACATAAAGCACTTTAAAGTTGTCATCATTTAAATGTTCCATAATAGGTCTATATACATAAGAATAGAGTGAAAATGAGGATTTACCACTACCTGAACTACTTATAATTAAAGTGTAAGTCCCTTGAGTTACACCATCAATAATTCCTTCAAGTTTTGGTAATCCCATTGAAGTTCCCATGTTTAGGCCTTGCCTGCCTCTATCTACTTCACTAAGAATCGTCTGAAAAATATTACTCATATCAGACGAATATTAGATGTAAGCTGACCACTGTCATTGAGTGCTTCCAAATTAACCCAGTCATTATCTACTATGAAAGAATCTAAAGTACTGAATTGATATCCAGATTTTTTACCTGCTTCAACAAGTTCAATAATTTTTTTATGCCTTTCCTGGTTCCAATTAATATATTTACCGTAGTGAAAAAATGCCTGTTCAAGAGAACCAAATTTCTTTGATACTCTCCTAAGTTTATATTCAACACCATTTACTACAGTACTTAGTGGGTAATGGTCAAACAACTCTTTACCCATATCAAAAGAATTTCTAAATAAAGCCTTTTCAAAATTCTTATTGAAAATAACATCATATGGTTTAAATATCCCACCAGGCTCGGGTACTTTATATTCTTTAGTTATCACCTGTTTATTTTGCAGAATTGTAAGTAATGAAATAGCATTCGACCTTACAGATTCTGGGAGAGAAAAATATCTTTTTACTAAGTCTTTTCCAATCGTACCTTCACGAGATAAAAAGACTATCTTTATAAAGAGGAGTTCATCAGGTGTTAACGTATATCTCTCCATAAAATTAAGCTCCTCTTCTTTCATTAGATTATCCTCATCAATAATTTCACAGTTATCTCCACTATTAGAACGTCTCCACCAATCAACTTCTATGGTATCTTTTAGAATTAAAGTGAAAAATTCGGCTTCTTTTCCTTCATGATATCTAATAACACGTCCCCTTGTTTGTGCGTGCTTTGTTTTTGATGAATTTACCCCTAACATAATTCCAACAGACAAATTTGGAATATCAAGACCTTCTTCACCTAATTTTACAGAATGAATACTTCCTACAGGCATTTTATTAAATCTGTCAAGAGTAATTCTATTTGCTTTTTTGCTTTCTTTTCCAGTATAAATAAAACCATCTTTAAATCTTTCAGCAGCTGCTACGGAAGCTGAAAAGGTTATGATTTTTTTATCTGACCTATGAGCTATAATCTCTTCTGCAACTCTAAGTTTTTCGGGATGATTATAAATATATTTTTTTCTAGCTTGTATTGCTCGTAATAATCCTACTGCATGTAAAGTCACTGCTTTTAGAGTTTCTTTAAACATTGATGGGTTACTACAAAGACTGTATGCATATTTATTTCTATGTTTCCAACCGTCTTCACCAACCATTGACATAGCAAGACCAAAATCAAAATCAAAGTATTCAAAATGCTCTGTAAACTTTTGAGTTAGGTCATTATACACTTCAATGTCTGCTGGTTCTATAACAACTGCATATTCTTTGTAATTAGATACCCAATTATTAGCAAGGCATTCTTGAACTGTAACTTGGTCAACAACAGGAGCATACTTTGATAATAGTGTATGTTTACCATCAAGTCTTTCAAAAGTAGCTGTAAGACACATTATCATAAAATACTTTACTGTCTTAAACACAGCACTAAAAGACTCTGCTGGGTATCTATGAGCTTCATCTAGTACTAATAAATCACATTCGTGTTTTTCTTTAATAACCGAATTAATTACATATACTTGAATATGCTCTGTAAGACATTTTCTTTCTTGTAGATTATCTACCCATTGTTCTTGTAAAGTAGTTGTTGGTACTACTACAATAACTCTAATATTCGGATGTTTTTCTTGTAACCATTTAATGGTATTAGTGGCTACTCGGGTTTTCGATTATGTTATCGTTAGATTTTTTACCCTAACTTCTTATTGTTACCAATAAGTCCCGCATAAATATTTACCATGCTACTTATGTTAGTAGTTTAGGTACCAGCCACTCGTGGGGACATTTTATTCTTCTAAAGGTTCAGTCCCTATGCTGTACGGTGGTATAGGCTCTTTAGTTTCTATACTTACCTCGGTATTGTCCTTTATAGGAGTTTCACCGATTTTGGCCAGTGATAATTCCTCTGATTTCTCTAAAGAAACGGCTTCTATTTCAAAACCAAATCCCGTAGCCCCTATTATGGTACCGTGACCATTATTAGCTTTCCATTTTTCTATGCAAACAGCTTGTCTTTCATCCCGACTTAATTGCTTAACTGCTTGTCTTGGCATTTATTAAGATATTACTCTATTAATATCCCAGCCTTTGCTTGTAGCTACTTCTTTTATTTCAGCAGCTTTGGTTTCCCACTGTTTAGCTTGTTCTTCACATCTTTGTTGGAACTTGTAAAATATCTTTTCAGACAGAAGTTTTAATTGGGCTGTAGTGAGGTTTTCATACTTATCTTTGTGAAGTTTACACATCTGATGAAATTCAGCATAAGACAAACCATCAGATTTACACTCAAGACGTAAAGCAGGATTAAGCCCTTCACGTTCCTTAATTATTTCCATACGGTTACGAGCTTTACCTGTTTCAGGGTCTCTTTCAAAAAGCTCCTGCTGCATTTCTTTTTGTGTTAGGAATATACCTAACTTTACTAAGAAATTAAGAGAAATATGTGAAGTGTCACATACACCTAAAGAATACATACTTGCTCTTAGTACAAGACTAATAGGTACTCTTTTATACTCATTAGGTATCTCAGACATTAAATTACTAATCGGGTATTTTTCAAGGGCTTCTTGAGTTAATACCTCTTTGTTCTTATGTATCAAAGATTGAATATCTTCATAACAATGTTGATAAGTATAACCTTTTTCAGCACGTAACCATCTTACAAGTAATTCTGCTCTACAATGTTGAATTTGACTTTCAATCTTTTTAATAAGAACATACCTTCCAGGTACTTTAGGGTTTTCATTGTAAAGCATTTGTTGGCAATGATTGTAATATTTTTGAAGTTGTTCAAAATTACAATCAATCAACTTAATTTCTTTTTGAACCCCATCAACTCGAGGCCCTTTCCAAATATATTCTTCAACATTACTCATTTAAATTTATTTCTAAAAATTCTTCAGCCTGTTTATCTGGCAAATCTAAAACTACATCTTCTGTTGGTTTTGTTTCAGGTACAAATTTTATGAAATGGATATCAGTATTTTTATATGGAATATACTGAGTCCCATCAAACCAAGTATCTATACCACTTTTTACATATCTTACAGAAACAAAACCAATATCTCCAATCGTAATATATGATTGTTCCCAATTTGGAAATTGAGTACACATTATGTATTTGAATTCATCGTTAGTAAATTCAATGTCTTCAAATACATAAGTAGTGTAGTTCATCAAATCAGTGTTTTTAGCTACAAGTTTACCTTTAAAGGTAACTTCTTTAGCCATAGTTAGTGTTTTTTAGTATCTTTAGGTTTTTTATCTTTAGAATACTTATGGACAACTGCTAATACTTCATTAATAAGTGGTACTCCTAACTTTTTATACATAGTACTCAAAATATAAATATCCATATTATGCAGGTTTTCATTCTTTTCTATTAGTTCTTTTAGAGCTAAATACCTATCTTTTTGTTTCCTATAATTTGAAATATACTTTTCAGGATGTACAGCTATATCATCGGCTTTCTCTCTAATAAGAAAATTTGCTAAATTTTCTGTAATCATTTCAGGAATATTAGAAGCTACCCACTGTAGTGCTAATTTATCGGATACTGCTCTTTTGTAAGCAATCTTTTTTCCTATTTCTAAATCAAAAACATCTTCTTCAGGATTACAGATAGCTACACCTATAAAAACAGACCTCTTGATATGGCCATCATTGTTAATTTCCTCTACAGGAAAAGCAATATTTTCAACTGTAGGACAAGGAGTTGCTAATATAAGTTCATTTTCAGAATAATCTGAAATTACAGCGGCAATAACGAACTTATGTTCCTTTTTCTTATAATCCAAAAAACTGCCATATTTATAAATTACTTTTTCTTTCATACTATTTTATTTATTGTTTGTAATAGGAACTAATTCTCCACCATTTGACTGTTTAAGTATCACATACTTTTTATTGTTAGAACAGAAAGATTCTGCTGTTACAAGAGCTGTAAATATTTTTACAGGTGATAAATTACCAAGTAAAGAACGTTTACATACTAAATAAAAATGGTTACTACTCATTTTAATAGTTAATTTATTATTTTAATTACTTACATCTTGTTCCTACTTACTTGAAGCTTGATTCTGTTTAAATTGAGAAATAGCTGTCTTAAGAAGATAAAAAACAGCTGTTCGTTTTCCTGCTGAAAGATTGCTTTTCTTTTGACTTATAAGCACAGCCTCTTTTATAACAAAATCATAATTTAGTTGTCCATCTCTATATAATTGTACTAGGGGGTCAGTCTTTTTAGGTTTTGTATGTTTTAGTACCTGTACAACAGAGTCAATTAGTAGCTGTAGCTGCTCTTCTTCTGTTTTAGGTACTTTAGTATCAGTCTTTGGTTCTATCATGATTTAAGTTCTTTTATAAATAGTGTCTTGTTTCTAGCCATATCTAATAATGTAGTAGTGATATTGCCTACTTTATTATTTTCATAAAAATGATAATGTCCATAAAACCAATTAGTAACAGGATGTTGATGTTTCAAAAGATACGCTAATACGTTACTTAAAACTTGTCTCTCATTTTCACAATCTTCTAATAAAGACTTATCATTTTTAAGCCAGATTCCTCCTGGTTTTGTATAAGGAACAAACTCTTTTGGTGCTACATGAGAACAAACAGTATCAATTTGACAAGTTAATTTGTCTAAAGCTGCCTCATTGTAAACAGGTGCCTCATTTTCCCAATAAAGAGGTGTTAACTTGGCTTTTGCTTCCTGCATTGTAGCTGATATGTGAAACATAAGATACCGAGATATGGCAATCTGCATTCTTATTTTTCTAATAGTACGGTCTATAGAAATACCACCACCTACACATAGAATATTATGATTTGGTGAAGAAAGTACACTATAATCAGACACTGCTTTAAGATGTTTGGTATGAACTACTTTATTATCAAACCAAGCAGGGTCGTCGTGATTTCCTCGAATAAAATAACAGTCTATTTTATGCTTTTTAAGACAATTTGAGAGCTTTAAATCACTGACCATACTATGCCAAGCATTTACAGGCATAAATCCTAAACCTACATCACCACAAAATATTAATGAACAATCAGATAGTCCATACTTTTCAATATATGGTTTAATCAGCTGAAAATCACCATGTAAATCCCCACATACATAAATAGGCTCTTTAATTTTGTATATCATAATTAGACTGAGTAATATTGTCTAACCAGGATTTTTGAACAAAATAAGCACTACTTCCAAACTTTGATATGCCTTTAGAATCATTGATAAGATAAGAATTTTCTAACCACCCATCTATATCCATTAATTCTTGACATTTTGGCCATTGTACAACTACATATAGATTATTATCCATAATTAAACTTTTCATTTAAACTTAAATACATTATTTCATCTTAGTATAAACCTTTATATATAGAAAATACCTGATTAAATTTTACTCTAATCAGGTACTTTATATCTTTATATTTTATGAAGAAATTTACTATCTAACAAATCTTTTGGAGATACTACATATTGATTTAATTTCATTCCTCTTTGCTTTATTTTGTCAATCAGACCAAAGGTATTATACTCTTTTATTTGTTTTGGCTTACAAAGTTTGGTGTGTAGCTGATTTTGATATATGTCATACACAAGTTCTGAACAATACCACTTGTTATTACCAAATTTAAAGGCTAAGTCATAAGGTTTGTCTATGTATTTACTGTAGTTTATTTTAACAGAATCATCTGTTACACGATAAACCTCTACAATACCAAATCTACCATTTTCTACCCACTGTTTGTAAGGAGTGAGTTTTACAACATTTGAAGCTTCTAATACATATAGCTGATTATTCTTTTCAACAATAATACCACAATGTGACATTGTTGATACTGTTGCATATTGTATAAGAAATGATTGTCTTGATTTTGAAATTTGAAAAACGATGTCTCCTTCCTTAATATCCGTTTGTGCTTTTTTAGGATAGAATAAAATAAGTCCACATACAAATAATATTGGAATTATAATAGTAAGTAAACGTTTCATTTTCGTTCAGATATAATATATTTAAAAATACGGTTTTTGAAATTAGGGTAGTGACCCCTTGTACCTCCAAAAGGAATAGCCTTTTCAGGTGTTCCCCAATTAGTTATACCAAATTGGAAGAACTTTGCAATAGCTCCTGAATTTTTGTTCTTTTGAATAAGACTATTGGCATATGTGCCACAATTATGATTGATGATATTGTATTTTTTATCCTGATAAAAACTTTTAGGATTGTTACATTCAGCAGACTGCATATCTCTTACCATACCTTTATAATTTACATCAGGTATATAAGAAACTACGACATCTCCTACGTTATGGCCGTATGCTTTAGCTAAAGATTCTGCATAGTTGTCCATTTCTTCTGATGTAGGAT
>QWCI01001369.1_pt1 | contig 10308 bp, 9 predicted proteins | sample 1972541 | NCBI WGS metagenome assembly QWCI01 (sample SAMN09866712, study PRJNA288562) | Human oral metagenome isolate term3_saliva, whole genome shotgun sequencing... | isolation source: mouth | host: Homo sapiens | place: USA: California | reverse complement strand
AGCTAATATACAAATAGTTATAAATAAAAACCGTAATAATCACCTATGGAGGAGTTACTGAAATATTTTGTATGGTAGTCGATTCCTGCAAGTTTTTTGATGTAATGACGGCAAAATATACACTAAAACCTACAGGAAAAAGGAAATATCATCGAAATTCTACAATGTCAAAGGCAGAAGTTATGCTGATAATAATCCTTTTCCACGATTCTGGTTATCGCTGCTTTATTGAAACGGTGAATGATGAACTTAAGAATATTTCGCAGGTGGAACACTCCATACATAGATACTTTGACCGCTTCATCATCAACTTATTATTGGCAATTACCACCTATTTCCTATTTCCAAAGAAGCGTCCATCAATGCACAAAGCATCATTTACACTCCCCTTACATCGTTCTGAATCCGTCGAACTCACGTTAATTACTAATTTATAGTTAATAGTGGGTATTATTTTTCAAGGCATAAAAAAAGAGAGATGCGTTATAAAAACGACATCTCCCTATAAGTATTAAGTGTTAAGTTTGTTCCAAGCAAGTACGTTTAGAAGTTGTAGTAAACACCAAAATTAACGTTGTTGCCATCAAGACTTACACCCCAAACGTGTGAATCTTTGCTTGCACCATCGTATTTTTCAGACTTCCAACCAGCAAAACCTACGTGAGCTACAAGGCTAACTTTCTTGCTAAGATTTACAGCAATACCTGGTTTCAAACCAACTGACCATTCGTCTTTTGAAGAAGTTGCTACATAAGCGTGGTTGTAGTGAGTATAACCAAAGCCACCATCAATGAAAGCATCTACATATTTTGTACGAACTACATTAAAACGAGCATAAGGTTGAATGGTAAAATAATTGCGACTTTCGTTTTGAATATTTACAGGATTACCTTTTCCCCAACCAACTACTGTACCAATTGCTACATCTTTATTAATATTATAACCAATTTCTGGAAGAACTTGATAAGTTGTTACGTTCTTGCCACCATTCTGTTTAGAAGAAGCAATACCAACACTACCACCAACATAAACTTGTGCATTGGCAGCAACTGCAACAAATGCAACTGCGAGAGTCATTAAAATCTTTTTCATCTTAATAAAATTAATTTGTTTATACTGAATTATTAATCTTTTTACACTCCAAACTCTATTGTAAAACAGAGAGAGAAGTAATGATTTCGGGTGCAAAGTAAAGACTTTTAAATTGAACAACCAAATATTTATATCAAGTTTTTTCAAAGTGGTGTAAACGAACGTTAATATCATACCTTTTTTAGCGGTTATTTTACAATGTATTACTTTTTTTAGCAGTTACCAATTACATAATGCGTAATAGCTATCTACCTATTTTATTACATTGCATACTGTACAAATGGCTTATTCCTATTTTGCTCAAAACAATATATTCGATGTAAGCAAATAAGAGGTTGCTATTTTCTTATTATAAAACTGGAAAAATATAATTAAAAAAATTTTTTTTTTAATTACAAATACCCATTTTATAATTACTTTTTTAGCGATCTGCTATTTCGCATTTTTTTCTTAGAAATTTGCTTAAACAATTTTACACCTTATTTTATAATAGTATTTTATTCGTAATGTCGAAAAAAGAAACCAATTTTACACTAATTTTCTACATTTTGGTAGATTTTTAAAGAAAAACTATCTTGTTATCAAAAAAAATATCTATATTCGCAGCACAAATCAACATTACTACACGATAAACAGACTTTTGGAGAAGGAAAAAGCAGACAGATTCTTTTTTATTAAATCTACAGCCTGCACTACAATTTGGTTTTAGAACATTGCATTATGCAAAATAAAACAAGTAGGTCTGCTTACAATCTCAAAGTTAGCACCACAAGTCGGTAGAACTATTGGTAATAAAAAATTTATAAAAATAAAAGCATATAAAGAGAGAGACTCTTTTTTCTCTTTTCGAAGGGAGGGAAGATGGGTTAGCAATAAGAAAAAATCGTCCCTAAAGAAAAATAGGAGTCAGAGAAAACTATTCAAAACAATTTTAAAATACCTCCCTCCACTACATTTCTCCGCCCTCGAGAGAAGATGAAAGCAAGGGATATTTACATTATGAGAAAACTAATTCTACTTACTCTGGCAGCACTTGCTGCTAATGTGCAAACAACAAGTGCACAAGAAACTGGCACCATTGCCCCAAAACCTGCGTATTTTTGCGATTTTGAAAATGCAGCAACAACCGATTTTACCGACCAAATTATTACCATTAATGGAAAACGTTGGCGATTACACAACGCACGTATTACAGATTCTTCTATAAATGGCATTCCACAAGGCAAACGCGCTGTAGAAATTCTTTCAGGAACACCAAATAACGAGCCAGCTTCACTCGAACTTCTCGATACTGTTCGTGGTGGTTCTGTAGCTTTTTGTTTCGGACACTCTGGAATGGACCGTACAATTAGCCGGAGTAGCGAAGCATGGTTCGTAGAAGTTACAGAAGACGATGGAAAACATTGGCTAAGCAAACCATTAATATTCGACGATACAGATGTTACACCTATGGTTTCGTTCGATTCTCCTTTCTATGGCGATCCATTCCGCTTTAGAATACGCTTTACCGATAAGATAGGATATGGAAGCAATTGGCGTATTTTGGTAGACAATATATATGTAACACAGGGAGTAAATATTGAAGTGCCTTGGTATATTCAGCCAGAACGCATTTACGATGGTTACGAAACATCGCAAGATAGCATTACTTTTACTCCGCTAATGAGTGGATCTTCGTTCTTCTTTGGCGAAAAAGGTAGTCCGTATGCCGATACTTATATTCAAACACAAGTAGACAACAACGAACCTGTAAACTATTATATAATGCCCGAAAATATTCGCTTCAAAATGAATAATTTAAGCGAAGGAAAACATCATTTCAGCGCAAAATTTATGCGTGCTGCCGACGATAAACCATGGGTAGGACCTTTAGAAACTAACTTTGATTTTTATGTACGACCAGTTAGTAAAACCATTAAAGGTATAACAGCATTGCGCCGTGCAGAGGTTGGAAAATTCTACGATTTAATTCCAAATGGCAACGATAGCATATTTGTTAACTGGATTAAAAGAACACGTGCGCAAAAATGGCTATTCGATGGAAAATCTGGCATATTGGTAGACGACCCTAATTATCTTGATTACTCTGCAAAACTATCTCCACACGACCAAATTGTGAAGAAAATGCGTGGACAACTATTATTAGTCGATAATAATTTGGTGTTCCGTCTCGATAGTAAGCCAGAAATTGAAGACGTACAAAATTCTAGTTTCCACTTCCGTAACTTTGTTTGCGACGATCTTAGCATACTAACAAAAGATCCTAAAACTTTTGCATCCTATCCTTTAGCTCTTACTGGCATTAGTTTAGTGGAACCACTCAACCAAATTGACCGTTATCCTAACGGACGAATTGAAATTGCCGATATGAAAGGTAACCAGTTTATATTGCAAAATATATATCCAGACGATTTCCAGTTCTCACAATTCATTGAAGCTGGCACAAAACATTTCATTATTTTTGGTATGGTGGGCAAAACTTATATAGATGGTAAGCTTTGTTTCTACCCATTAACTGTATTGCCTGATAAAGAAGCTGAAGCAGCTGGCATAAATAATATCAAAACTAATTTGTCAGCATTGACTATTAGTCATGCAATGGGCAATTTATCGTTACAAAGTTCTGCAAACTGTACTGTAGATATTACCGATCTTAACGGTTGTGTTGTTTCGCGTATTACACTTTCTGCAAATACTATTACTCCAGTTACGCTTGGTCATGGCTTATTTATGGCTACAGCACACTTTGCTGATGGTGGCAAATATACTGTGAAGTTTGTGAACTAATTTTTCTATTACCATATAATATTGCACGCTAAGAGAATTTTAATTCGCTTGGCGTGCTTTTTTGTTATATATATTATGGTATAAACAAATTAATTTACACACAATATTGTTAGTGCATCGTCAGAAAATAATAGTATAACAGTATATTATAATATGATGTTCTAATGGCATTTTAAAGATTATGAATATAGTTACAAGAAAGTAGATCCATTTATTAAAAAATATTTATACCTTTGCACTATATTAACAATATCAGTTACATATTATAACTCTAAAATAGTTTTTTAAGAAATGTTTTGCACAAACGAAAAAAACATAATTCGAAGAAATGCAGCTTTCCTTGTTGCGAGTCGTTTTATGAGACTTTACATTACTTTCGGTCTCATCTTACGCATCATTCTTATGTATTCTACACCTACTCAAGTAAGTTTTTCTATAGTAGATGTTCTCAGAAGTCTTGGAATTGGTTTGCTTTCTGATTTTGGTGTAGGAACTTTACTCACAATACCTATCTTCGTTTTATATTTGGGATTGAACGAATGGAAATACAATAAGGTTGTTGGTTATATAATAGAAGGTGTTTTAGCATTAGGTTTTCTTTATTCGTTGTGGCAAAAATCTATTTTTCACGAATATGGCGGTGGAGCACCACTTATAGCACGACTGTTTTTGGGCTGGAAACTTGTAAGTTTCTCTATACGACTATTTGTTCCGAAATGCAGAATGGCATGGCGTCGCATAACAATGTATAGCACTTGGGCGGTATATGTGTTGTTATTTCTTTTTGTTTCGGCAGGTGAATATTTCTTTTGGCAGGAATTTGGTGTACGATACAACTTTATTGCGGTAGATTATTTGGTTTATACACACGAAGTGTTAGGCAACATTATGGAATCTTATTCTATAGTTCCGCTCATTTTGTTAGCCATAATAGCAACTGTTGCCATTATTGTTTGGCAATCGCGCAGACGACGTTTCAAATTAGAAAAACTATATACACCAAAACTCTTATTAGTGCATATTGCTATTTATGCTACAACGTGTTTATTGGCTTTTGGAATTGCATCGTTTACACAAAGTTTGGAAAGTTCTAACCAATATGTTAGTCAGTTAGAACAAAATGGTGCTGGAAATTTTGTGGTTGCCTTTTTCAATAACAAATTAGAGTACGATAAATTTTATCCAATGATGGATAAAAATGAATGTATAAACTCTTATAACCAATTAGCCAAACTTAATAAACAAGGATATAAAGAACTAAGTGTTGGAAACAATAAGCCTCAACGCTGCAACATTGTGCTAATTACGGTTGAAAGTTTAAGTGCCGATTTTCTGAAACATTATGGAAACACCGAAAACCTTACGCCACAGTTAGACCAACTTATAGGCAAAAGTATGGTTTTTGATAGCCTTTATGCCAACGGAAACCGTACAGTTCGCGGATTAGAAGCTTTATCGCTGTGTATTCCTCCCAGTGCGGGCGAAAGCATTATTAAACAAAAAGCAAACCGAATGGGAAATCTTTCTGTGGGAGCAGTGTTGAAACAACAAGGATATACTGTGCAATTTCTATATGGAGGCGATAGTTATTTCGACAATATGGGCGATTTCTTCTCGCACAACGGATATGATGTTATAGACAGAAGCAATATTAGCAAAAACGAAATAACTTTTGCTAATATTTGGGGGGTATGCGACGAAGATATGTTCAACAAAAGCTTAAAAGTGTTCGATGCAAATGCAAAGAAAGGTACTCCATTTTTTGCACAAATAATGACTACAAGTAATCATCGCCCATATACTTACCCTGAAGGAAAAATAAAAGTAGATGGAAATCCACATACACGCGACGCTGCTGTATGTTATACCGACTATGCTATAGGGAACTTTATAAAGAAAGCCTCGCAAAAACAGTGGTTCAACAACACAATATTTGTTATTATTGCCGACCATTGTGCATCGAGTGCAGGAAAAACATCGTTGCCAGCCGACAAATATCACATTCCTTGCATTATATACAGTCCGAAATATATAGTACCGCAAGTAGTAAAAACGGTTTGTTCGCAAATAGATATTATGCCAACTTTATTGGCTTCGCTGCATATTCCGTGCAAAGTAAGCTTTACTGGACAGAATATATTTGCACAAAACTACCAACCACGTGCTTTTATGGCAACTTATCAAAATCTTGGATATTTGGAAAATAACTGTTTAACAATACTTTCTCCTGTAAGAAAGATTGAACAATTCAGTGTGAAATACGATAAAGATGGTACTGCAATAGAAACACCTTTACGCCAAAAACGAAACGACTTAATAAAAAAGGCGATGGCTTTCTATCAGTATACCAATATGTATTTGCACAGATAAACGAAAATTTTAACTTCTACCCGATAATTTAGGGTTATAGTAGATAAAAAAGAAACATATTTATAAGTCTGCTTCTATCCGTTTTGATAGCAAGCAGACTTACTTTTTATGGCATTTACAATATAGTTTCGGCAAAAACATTTTGAAAAAAGCAACTATAAAAGGAAATAAAACATAGACCCTTATTATAACAAAACCTTTGTTCCATTCCATTCGTTAGCGTATTGGTATATTCTGTAAGAAAGATGCTCGAAACGTATTACAAATTTTGCTGCGTTTTTCCTAACATTATGTATAAGAAAATGGAACCAACAATATAAAGACACGCGAAATTATGTGGATACAACAATTTTCTTACGTCATTCTTTTGTTTTTCTTATTTTAAAGTTCTATTTTTGTAGGCATAAGATAGTATTACCAGTGTACAAATAAAATACACAAACATATAACATCGCAATAAAAAAAGGAATGAAAATATTTAGTACAGCACCAGAAGGTAACGATATGGCTGATTTGGAGAATGCACGATATATAAATTTAGCATTAAAGCAAATAGAACAAAATGTAGAATGGTTACGAACAACCAATAAACCCGTTCAAGCTGTTCTAACTCATATAGATATATTGGTTATGTTGGCAAATAAATTTCCTGTAAATGCAAATCTTTTAATAAGAAAACATAAAGTTCAGGAATGGAAAACTGTGTTTAACGAGTGGTTCGACCGTTGTGGCAACAAAATTCCTGCGAAATATAGAGATGGAATTAAAGCAAATGCCGATGAACTATTTGCACAATTGGAACAATATGGACACTAAATGCTAAATTAGACTATTGTGAGAGTTTAATATCACACCTTAAGCCATCGAACTTTATTGTATATTTTAGAAAACATATATGGTAAATGTTTGTTTTAGAAGGCTATATAGGGGTGGAACTATGTAGAAAACAAAACAAGCAGCGCATTTGTTATGAATAAACAAAATACATTCGCACTTAAAATAGAGGGCAATAAACAGTGCTTTGGCTATTTGGAAGCATTAAATACATTTAGATTTAGTAATAATAGACGGTTTCCCACCTCCTATATTAGCTTTGTAAAGCAATACGGATATGGTTTAACAGCAAACAATTTCCACATTTATATACCATTAGATACGTATGGCGACTCTCTTTTTATTAGAACAAACGAAATTCGCTCTACATATTTCTCTGATATTATAAACGGCGACATCTGGTTTGATATAGATCCAAATGTAACTCCCACTATTCTGCGTAATCTTTACCCATTTGCCAGTAGCGATAATGGCGAATACTTGTTTTGGGATATAAATTCTTCTGATGATAGTGGCGAAGAAATGGATATTTATATAACAGACTTTAGAGGAATAGAGCTAAAGAAAGTGGCTTCGAACTTATATGAATTTATTTGCAAAATAACAAATGCCAATAGCTATAAAGAAATTATGCCTTTTGCTACTCAGCCTCTTCCAAGTGTATTTAAGGCATATACTCTAAACAATACAATTTTGAATGGTTGAATTAAAGTATACAATATGAAACTGAAAGAACTAAAAACATTATTTAAAATAAGCATAGAGCAAACACTGTTAGAACCTCTGCTTAAAGTTGGCTTTAAATGGAAAAAAAGTAGTATGGGGTTTCAAAGAAATAAAGGCGATTTTAGTCAATCTATCTTATTCTTTTTAAGTCCAATTAAATATTACGACGACGAAAGTATAGGCCATATCACCATTATGATTCGTTTAGATGCTCCAAAAATAACCGAAATAGCTACACAACTAAAAGGAGCCAATAATAAATTCGATGCTATAGATACATTTATAAATGTTGATGCTGGCATTTTTGTTGGTACACATACCTTAGAGTGGCGTCCAACTTCTATCGATAATATGAATGAACTTATAGAGAACAATATTAAACCGCTTATTATAAACACAATAGTTCCCACTTTAAATAACAGAAGTTCTGTGCAAAATGTACTCAACGACTTTGAAAACTCCGAAAACTATCTCTTCGCAAATAGTAAAGAAGTTAATGCCTTGTTGGCTATTGCAATGTATTATATGCAGAACGATATTGCAAATGCAAAGAAAGTTATCAACGAATTTCTATTGTCGGACGATGTATATAGAGAACGATATAAAGATGCTCTATTAAGATTGAACATTTAAGAACGAAACAACTGTTTGTGTAACCTTAGTATCGCTATAAACAAAACGCAAACAAAGCAGTTTCTACATATAAATTAGGCAAGATTCTACAAAACAACATTACGCCCCAAATACGCTAATATTAATTTAAAATTTAAGACGAAAACATTTTTCATTATAAAATAAAATTTTGTAATTAATATTTGCGTGTTTTCTTATTAAAAAAATATTTATTTTAATAAGAAATTTCTACTCCTTAATTTCTATGCCATACAATATAACAAAAAAACTGGTGTTTTTTGCCATTTTGTTATACTCTTTTTTGCTATATTAGCTACCTTTGCATACACAAAATCTGTTACACTGTAGATAGTAAAACACAGGTTGGTTCACACAACACAATAAAAACAGGTTCGTTTCGTTATAAATAATACAAAATCTAATTTAAGAATGCATTACTGTGGAGGAACTAATTTTCAGTATTAAAGAGCGTATAAACCTAAATTCGTATTCCGATAGTAAAGGGTGGAGAGGATATTGTGAAAGAAATAAACCTTTTACAATAGCTCGTGCTAATAAAATTGTGAACTATTTCTGTCAATTCTTTAGCCGGTTCGCACCTAATGTAACTATTGTGTATAACTGTTTTAAAATAAAAGAACACGAACTGGGCAATAATAGCATAGCTAATTATGTGAAATACATAGAGAAATATTTGATAGACTTTGGATATATAAAAGTAGCGAGCAATTCGGTTTACGATAATCCAGATTGTTTATCAACGAATTTTGAAATAAAACAAACCACCGACTACGATATAGTTTCTATGTTTGCTTTGCTAACAATGATAGATGATGGAATAGACGGTCATTGTTTCTTTGTTTTCAACGAATTAGGACTTATAGCTTACCCACACGACAATACAGGTTTTGGTTTTATTCGTTTTAAACGAACAGAAATTTGTTACGAAAATATATTTCTCCAAAACGTTTCTCTAATTTCAGGCTTCGAAAGTCAATTGGTATACTGATAAATGTATACAGAAAATAGCCAGTGATAGAGCAACTGAATTAGCATACAAAATAGTCATAAAGAAAACAACATACTAAATAATATCGCCAGAAATAGCAATGTATCGTTCCATTCTTAATCAGCTTATAGATATAAAACACACCATAATAGAACAGTGTAAGGTGTTTTCTGTGATGGAATTGTATCGTAAATATTCGTTAGGACTTATTGCTGTGAAGAATTTTGATGAGGCTACCGATGAATATGCTCAAAAGCTAATAGATAGTTACGGAGGAGCTTTCGACTATTATGATATGGTAGAAGAATAAAAATGCAATACCTTCCCCTAAAATATCCCTTCCTCTTTCTATAAATGTTTCTAACAAATAAGTCTAATTCTAATTTGTTGTAATATAAATATTCGTAGAATATAGTCATTTAATTTTTAGGTGTAATAAATATAATTTATATTACCTATAATATAGCTTGTTTTGTATATCAAGAATATATTATTACAGGAGTGGTATAATAACCTGTGAGGAATAAAAACAACTTTAGGTGTTCTCGGATTAGAAACAGATATTATAAAAAAGATAACTTACGAATATTTTTAAAAGAATTGTATTTTGAAGATACTTTTTAAAAAGTAAACCGAAAATATATTAAATATGTTAATTATGATAAAATAATTGTGTTTAAGTTTGCAATTAAATCTAATATCTTTTATTTTTGCTAACGAAAAGGCGAAAAATGTTGCTTTGTGTAAACCAGAAGCCTCTTGTAAATTACTAATAGTGCAAGAGATTATTATATTACTTAAATTATTTGAATTATGGACAACCTATTACATCTATTTTTATATAACATTAAACATTA
>QWCI01001828.1_pt1 | contig 10311 bp, 6 predicted proteins | sample 1972541 | NCBI WGS metagenome assembly QWCI01 (sample SAMN09866712, study PRJNA288562) | Human oral metagenome isolate term3_saliva, whole genome shotgun sequencing... | isolation source: mouth | host: Homo sapiens | place: USA: California | reverse complement strand
ATCGAATCGGAGTTTCCTTAGGTAGCCACCGACCTACAGTTATCCTTAAACTTCCGTGCTTGGTGGAGAAGAAGCGAACAAAGGTACGCTCGCTTGCTGTCTTGTTCTCTGCCGCGAACTGGGATCGCTCGCCAGCTAGGTCAGATTGGAGCAACATTTTATGAGAACATATTACCCATCTTCGGGGACAAGGGGCGGAACGACCTCTCGATCTACTTACTGCAGCCCAGGAAGAAAAACGTCGTCTAGGCGTTCCCTGTTGCTCCGATCTCCCCTACGCCTAGGACGTTGTCTGGGCCAAGAGCCATAGTTAGTTGCTGTTTTCATTTCATTTGGTTGTTTTTTTTTTTCTCGTTGTTGATACCGGCAAGACCCAGCCAGATGATGTCTGCTGGTTGGTAGTGAGAGGACTCTTAGTACCTGCATACCCAAAAGGGGGCGCTGATTAAAAAACAAGAATTTGATTTTATTTCTTGCTCTCCCTTAGCAGCGGGAAAGGAGTCTATCTATCTGCCTAGCTTTGGTAGATTTCCCCCAACGCAATCCACAGAAATTCCACGAATCCCTTGGTGGATAAGTCCGACAACTCAGCAGCAGTGCGGAATTGAGTTTCTCGTCCGGTGGATCTGATCTATAGTTAGGGGGCAATACATACCAAAAGGTTCGAAGAAGGAACGCGCATAAGAGTATATAACCAACCCACCCTTCTGTATAACCTATTCACATTAGTGAAGCGGCTGGATGCATAAGGGAAGTGCACGTTTGTGAGACCTTAGTCGGGATGCATAGGGGAGTCAACCTACGAGCACGGAAGAGCGTGGTACCGCTGCCCCTCTCTAAGTAAAGGTAAAGTCTCTCCTTCAGCTAGAATGTAAGGAAATTGAAAGAAGCGGAAAAGGGTCAAACGCGGTTGCTAGCATCGAAGAGAGCCGTAGCCGTCATCGACGATAAAGTGGGAGTTCGGACTTGGCGAACGAGCTCTTGCCGCGGGAGAGGAAAGCGGGGCAGGCAAAATAACCATTCCGGTGGTTGATAGTGGAGCAAAGGGTGGTCGAAGATCAGGAACTACCTACTATACCAACGGAGCAAAGCCCTTTCCATACGCTATCGATTGGTATAGCTCAGAATGGTTCTGGATCGATTCCACCGGAACTTCAAAACGATTACTGGCCGATGTTCCGGTATGGCGGGTGTACGAGTATACCATTAGAGTCCGTCCATACCAATGGTGGAGTGAAAAGCTGTCGTGATTCATCTCCACCTGCCAACCATGGGAACTGACTTATGAATCTAACCTTTTTTTTTTGAATAAACCGTCGGCTCATGGAGCTACAGGGAATGAGACTGACAGAAAAGGGTAAACTCCTGCCATAGTTATTATGCCCCCAAACTCGACAGTTTTGTGATCATCCCCCCTAGCTCACATGGACTATGTTACGCCTTCCAATGGATAAACGTTAGTACCCGTGGATAGAGATGTTTTCCCAATGATTGATAGATATACCGGGGAGATAGTTTGGCAAGCAAGATCTTCTACTGGAAATGAACTTCTACGGGAGTCACTTCGTCGGATAGGCCGGAGTGGTGTCGGGATCAGTGGCGAAATAGGATAGCGATAGCGATGGAGGTCAACAATATGCTGCTACCAAAGATGCAACTGAGGACGAGACGGGGGGTGCTTTCTCCGTCTCCCGCCACGAGCCGCCCAGGTGAGCTATCAAGGGATAGGAGTGCCCGTCCCTTCTCAACCGTACAACCCTCCCCCTCGCTCTACCCACCATGTTCAGTGCCCAAACATGGATATGCCTACCTACACCTTTCTTCTCCACCTTTAGCCCCTCTTCACAGCCCTAAACGGCCTTGTTTCCTTATCCGATCGATCTTTGGTAAGATCCCTGAACCCACCGACCTGGAAAGTTCTCCTGTGCCCTAGCTGAGCCTTGTTGCTTAGCAGGGCTTGTGTTTGGTGAGGAGCGCTAGCTTAAAGCTCTTACTTATGGTGGGTTCCGTTTTCCCCTAAAAACGAAAGCGACTTAGCTACTAGTCCGAAAGCCAAAAGCCGAAGGCCAATGACACTAGCTAACCAACTGAGAGAGATGCCACTACTAGAGCGACGGAAGGCAGGTTTCACCGACTAGTCTTTTTTATAATATTATTAGGATAATCAAGACAAGCCCTTATAGCGCAATTAAGCCACAACCTAAATTCAAGACAGCCCGCCCTTAGCTCAACAAACCGTTACGCTCGGGTACCTTAGAAAACCTTTAGCCTTGCCTCCACTTGCTGAAAACCCCTTCGCTCCACTCCCTTACAAAGACCGTAGGAGTTCCAACAAGGTTCAGTTATTCAAAAGCGAAAGAGGAAAGGAAAATCCCATTCTGGTCGAGCCTTCCTTCTCCTACGTGGGGCCCTTAGAAGGTCAGAAGGCTTGCCTCCGTGCCTAAGAGATGGCACGTGAACTCGCAAGCCGCAATTGCATTTGCCAGAGGACCACTCCGCCACCATTGCCTTCTCCGCAAGAGCTGCCATCAAAATCAACCTTTGTCAATGTCTAAAAGTAAAAAAAACTTTCTCACCCGAGTAGAAAATACTGAAGATATACCCATTCCAGCATCTCCACACACCATTGCTTCCTTTTTCATCGACGATCGGCCTAGCCCTGACTTTGTATTCCGCCATCCTTCCTATGGTAAGGGGGTCTTAATTAAGGCATATTCCCATGATAATGAGATCAGGCCATCAATATCAGAGGCCAATTTGCTACCTAGCTTAATCCCATAAGTCATTGGCATATTTACTACCAGTACATAAGTCATTATCTTCTTTTCAGGGATGGGTGCTAAGTAGCCTCAATATCCTTTATTTTACCTACCACTTCGACTTTGCTAGAAGAAAGTTTTTAACATTGGCGGCGGGGGCCCCGTATTGCATATGAGATTCCCGTTCGTCAACTCCGATAGGCATCACTCCTAAGCTCCATAATCCAATAGGCGGTTGCAACACTTGTTGATCTCCATTTTACCAGCAGTGAGTAGGAGGTGGCTTACTTGCAGCAATTTCTTGGGCGATTGTGTCCCCCTCAAAGTCCTGGAGTATGGGCCTGCCTGGTGAATCTACACGATTTAGCCTATCAGGATCCGGTTTTTTGGTTGGTGCGGGAGTAGGTGCCTCTGGCAGAGCATCCGCCATCTGTTTGCTAACGGAAAGCAGCGACTTACTAGATAGGAGCCCGTTCCAGGATTCGTTTTGGGGGACCATCTCGATCGAAACGGTTATCTATGCTTGGAGGACAATCAATTGCTCAAGCTTGTCTAACGACCCTCCATTCAAATCATTTACGAGAATAGAACCTTTATCTGTATGGGAAAGAGGGGTTCTACCTATGCGTCGGTTGGGAGGAGGGCCGGGAAGTCTGAAGGGAATGGATGTTTTCCGGGGTTCAAAAACAACAAATCTGTGAATTTGGACTCAAAAGTCGATGAGCAAACAGTTAGGGGAGTTGCAAGAGCATTTAGGGACAAGAGAGGAGATATCAATCAGCCGAGTGGCCATTTTTCCTCCAAGTTTGACATGGGATCATACCTACTGTATTCATTTGCATTCTTTGATAAGGAGTTTCAAAAGGTATCTGGGGAGTACGAGAAGCAGGGGCAGCCGATAAGGATAAAGGTTGGGACCTAGAAAAATGTCAGAATCAAACCAAATTTATATTAAGGCGACACCAAAAAAAAAAGACTCAAATTACATAAAGAAAGTAACAAAATTAAAGATCAAGATCCAGTGAAGCACGAAAACGTGAATGCACGGCATTTAGGAGAGGTGAGAAGATAAGGTAAGGATTAGAGAGAAGGGAGACTATAAGGAGAAAGGGGATTTAATGTAGGCTGTCCCCATTAGCGCTAGTTAGCCCTATAACCTTAAGATACCAAATTATAAATTCAAAAAAATGCAATTAGCAAGTTTGAATTTCTAATTAAGAAGAGATTCCACATTTTCTACTATACCCATTATCATTCTACTGATACTAGCCCTTTGAGAGGGTGGTTTGATTTATCGGGGCATGCTACCGAGGGGGGGGGATACTCGGGATGCCGGGGGAGACGACCGTTCCCCCCACCTCAAAAGGGGCCCAACTCCTTTCCTTTAACTTATTTTTTGGCATTTTGTTAAATTGGTTAGTTAGTCTTTGTTGTGGTTTGTGTGTATGTTAGTGTGTCTGTCTGTCTGTTTAGCACTATTCGGCTAAGTTTTGTAAAGCACTTATTAGCGTTCGTATATCCTCCTTTCCTACTGTTTTCGTCTTTTCTTTCTTTGCTTTGCTTTCTCGCTCTTTTGCTATTTCTTACAGCCTTTTAATGTTGCCCTACTATATTAGCTTCAATACACTCTTACTCGTTTTATTTATTATGGCATAACTCGATTATAGGAAAATCTCGTATCTTCCTTTAGCAGCTCGATTTAGCAAGATCGCTGGTACTATTTTATGAGATAATCTCGTACTAACTCGCTTGAGCAAGCTCAATCTCGCTCTAACCACTGTTTGCTTTCTTCGCCCGGTGATATGTGATGGTGTACTCAACCCCTCCCTCCTTCTCGGATAGAAATGCTGGCCGACTCGCTTGGCTCGCCTATCTCCATCTCTCGAGCGACTTCCAACGCTTTCGCCTCTTGGGCGACTTGCTATCGGTGTCGCAGCTCTTCTCCTTTCTATCATTCTTTCTTTCTCTAGAATTTATATTCAATATCAATTCTAACAAGACCAGCCTTGCCATTGCTTATTCGGTGTTCCAGCAGCTCTCTACTGCACATCGAGACAATCGGCCGCATTGCAGTCGAATGATCGATCTTCTGCCGAGTTCCCCCCCCTCAGCTCACGCGATAATCGGGACAGAGAGAATGGACTTGATTCACGCCCACGAGCCATCCGGCAAGAACGAGAGCAAGAATTTCCACGTCCAGTAGGAAGTAGGGAGACCACCCCTCACTCTCGTCAGCTGTACATACGTCACCTTCCATTGTCTTAGCGAAGATTTCAACGTACTCCTGCGTGCCGGGAAGTCAATTCCTTACCCTAGAAAGCCAGTCTTCTTCGGAACCCGCCAATCAATCCATCTTTAAGCGAGAGTCGGAAGATCTAGCCCAGGTGGGTTTCAATACGCAGGCGAACAGCGGGATCGCACAGCACTTATATAATAGAATACGCAATTCGCGCGTGAATGTACACGATCATCAAATGTGGAGGAACTTCCACCCCTTTCATTTAGTGCTCGCTCGCGCAGAACGGAAGACCAAGCATAGGCACGCGAGGGGCACTTTTTAAGATTATCATTTCCTTCCGCACTCAAACCTAAATTCTTAGTTTTGTGTCTGCTTTCATGAGAGGAAATTACCTATTTAAAAAGTTTTACGTAATGAGATGTGGCCTGCCTGACTAGGTCCCCTTCTAGGGATATGGGTCCCGGGGAGGGTATAGTATACAATTTTTTCCTTCTTGATCGAAGCTCTATGTCTCATTCAGTCCTTCGCAAGCTTCCTTCAAAGGAAGAGTCCATAGGCGCGAATACTCGGATTGGGCTTGGAAGTCCCCACTGAGCGGTCTGTCTATTGATGCACCGGATGCTTGTCCGAAAGCTCTGTTATCTCTATCTTCTGAATAATTGACTCCTAGGTACTCTTCCCCAACCAATAGCTCGCTGGCCGCTATCACTTCATTCGTTCGTTTCGTACACTCCACTTGCTTTAGTGCTCGCTCCGGTACACTCTTGGGTTGGATATACAGATTGAAAACAAGGTTGGTCGTAGATCATGCATGAAAGATTCCCTTGAGAAGACCGATCTTCAAGCGGAAATTAATAACTCTAGCCTCATTTCTGGCCTTTTTTAGGGTCATAAACCCTCGTTTTTATGGTAGAAAGATGCCCTGTATCCAAATCTTCATCTGTAGCAAAAGGAGAATCCGCAGTTTCAGACGCAACCGGAGAATCCGCTGAAACAAGAGACGCATTGGCATCCAAAGAAGCAAGGGTGGGCTAAAACCCTGCATTCAATAATGGCATAAAAAAAAGACTATAAGGGCTTTCGGGCTTAGCACCCGAACGAAGACACGACCCGTATTCTTTTCTGTTTCCGGTTAGTCTTATGTTTTTTTCGGAATCAGAGGAGCAGCCAAAGGGGCACCTATTTGCATCTGAAAAGCGGTACAGTCTGACCCTCCCCTTGCTTGCGGGTCAGGAAAAGACTCTCACCTCACCATCTCACTCTGAATCCGCAGAAAAGTATACCATATCGAACGAAGGAAAAGCAAACAGAAGGAATAGAAGCAAAGAAAGCCAAACCTCAACTACCTTAAAAAAGCTATCAGTCGATTAAGGAAGAACCCGTTCGGGCCCCTTATTCGCAAGGGTCCCTCACTCTATTACTAACTTAAAACTTTAAAAGCAAGAGGTTACATCAGCTGAAAAGATGTTAATGAAGAAGATCAGACGATGCAGACGTAATTTTATCGTCTGAATCTTATTTCTCGTCTTCCCCCCCGGTTCGCTGGATGTAATTGATCCGATAGTGCGGGTTCGAGTCCTGCTCGTGACTGAATTCCACTGCTTTAGATTCAGTCAAATTGTGGGGCTATGACTGTTTGCATTGGAAATCAAAAAATTCCTCTACCCTCGCTATCAACTTAAACCCCCTCACTCCGGGTCTCAGATCCGGGGTTGTCAACCAAGTCTAGCCAACTTGTCCCATCCTTGTTCAAGAAATCCAACTTGAAAATCCTACTTGCTTGTACCCTAACTCGATCAACTTGATCAACTTGTTCGATCCCCTTATTCTATCCATCGCACTTTTTGTCCTCTCGATCGAGATACCGAACTCGAATGGCGCCGTTTATCCGTAGAAAAAGAAGGAAGTAGTTGTTAGGTTGATCTTTCTTGAGAAAGGGCCCACGGGCAACCCATCGATGAAACAAATCTAACACAAGACAAGCTTCCCATCCCAAGCCTTTGTTCGGTAAAGCTGAGCAGAACATTCACAGTTGTTTTGTCTAAATACTTTTTTTTGAGTGGAACAAAGTCCAACTTGTTTTGTTAAGAAAGAAAACGTGTAAGTAAATAAATTGTGAACTTTACACGTTTTCTTAGTAGGGATATTATAACACATAAAGAAAATAATTCGAAATCTTTCATCACTTCGCGCATACACCGAGAACACGGCATAGCCGCACCCCTTATAAATAACAAGGCCATTGCTTGGCTGGTTTCTTAAGTTAATTGGGGTCAATTGCAGGTGTGAAGCAAGAAGGAAGAGAGAGGCCTGTCCACAAGCTTGATGTTCAAAAGCCCAGGATCAGAGTCCTTCGCCCTAGAACTTGTAACTCTATTTTCATTGGTCGCTCCTTGATTAGAGCATGGCAATTCGATTAAGATTTGGCAATCAATTAAGAAGGAGCTACCCGAGCTCAAGAGGCAGCTTTTAGTCTCTCCCCCGGGTTCTGAGAAGAGCTGGTTTATGGGGCACCGGGCTAGCTCGCAAAGAGAAGTTGAATCATAAAGATCGAGACTGCACTGACTGGGCTGACCTTTTAGGTCAATAGGGGTAGTTCATGCGCTTGATTTTTCAGTCTAAGATCGAAGTCCTTCGCTCTGGAAACGGTTCGAACTTTACTAGGATATGGGGCGCAACAACTGAACTATTTGATTAAGACTTTACCCTTCAATTGAGTATAAGTCAGCAAGCAGCTTCCCCTCGGTCGGTTGAACCAGCAGCTTCCCCATCACCTCCTCCAGGTCAGGATGGCACCTCTTGCAAGATTCGTATTCTTCCCAGCCTCTCGGATAAAAACCTGATCGAAGATCAGAAGTGGTCGTAGAGAGGGCTGATCGAAGATCAGAAGTGGTCGTAGATCAGCTGGGATCCCTTAGGATAGAGACGGAAGGTATTAAGAAATTGAATCAGGTCTTTGACGATCCAGTATTAGCTAGCAAGTGTATGGACTCATACTTTGATGACTCCCTAGTGTCCAGGGAAGCGTTAGCTTCACCCTTGGAACGTATCATCTACTCTCTCTAGCTCTCGACTTGACTAGAACATTTCTTTAGCTCTTTCGTGGGTCGGGCATCAAGAACCGGAATTGATATCACATATGCCCTTCTCTTTGGTCCATAGCTAGCAACTCACCGTACCAAGCGCGGCAGCCTCACCCCCTCGGGAACGGAATCCTACCCTTTTGATATGTCAGCCAAACAGCCCAGATGGGACGAGACTAGTCCGGTCAACAGATACTAGATGATACCTCGTATTCAGTACTCTCAGTACTCCCAGACCAGGGCTAGTCACTTTTGATCCCCATAAGTACGACAATCTCTCCTTCACTCGGCAGGGCACGGGCATCAGCCTTAATAAAGTACGTTTCCGTTTTCACGAGCAGAAATACGATTGATTGAAGCAGGCAACGAAGGGGACGAAGTAGCAGCAGCTTTATACGATATTGGGCAGATTGCCAAGACCCCTTTTATAACGTAGTTGGGGATTCGGCCTGGTTCCATAGAGGGAAGAATGGCAGGGGCCCTGTCGTTCGAAGGGGACTGAGAGTGCACTTTGCGAAGCTTCTTTTAGATAAAAAAGAAGCGGGATTGTGGAGCTGTGAAGCGGCAAAGCCGACTATAGATACACCCCACTTGCGCTTTTAGCTTAGGTTTCTTAGTTAGGAACTTGCCTTTTAGTTAGGACTTGTCCTATTTGGTTTGGTAAAGGGTCAACCGGCCCAGGAGACACAAGTGGAAGCTGGCTTGGTGCCCTATTCGGTTAAAGGTTTCATACTATCAAACGTACCCGACTTTCTATCAAACAGCTTTTTGCTCTATGTTTCTAAATACGGAGAATGCCCTTCTTTCTTGTCAAAATTTCATGTTAGTATCCTGCGTGCTCGTGGTTGCTCTATGTGTTTCTAACTGCTGTGTAGTAGGGACCTGAATCCGCGACCTCATGGAGGTGCTTTTCCTAATAAGCTAAACGTGCCCCTGCTATACCTCTGAAGTGCAATTATAAAGTAAATAGCCAGAGTAAGCCCTAAACGGCCTTATTTTCCAACCACAAAAAACTAGATTTTTATACAGAAATGTCTTTCGAGCTGGGATATCCTTATGCAAGGTTCACTTTCCTGGTCAGAAAGGGGACAAGAACTAGCGACTGAACGAACGAGGGAAACGGAGTTCACAACGGAAGAGTGATGGCATGCCATGCCGGACAGGTGAGCAAAAATAGATGATAAGTACTAAAACAACTGGGAACCCCTATCTCCAACCGATGGAAGAGGTTAAGGATTTGGTGGAAGAGGGGCAGCAGCCCAAAGGCAAGAGACGGCATAGCTCGAGTAGAGCTAATAGTTCCTGAACTGCCTCATTATTAATCCTAGCCGGGTTAGAGCCATACATAGAGAAAGTTCCATTTTGATATCGAGAGTTACCTTCTCACTAAAACTATGAATCACAGGAATAAAAACCTAGTAGATTTCAAACCGCATTTCCGGGGTGAAGGACTTCGACCTGAGACTTACTTAAATACCAAGCTTGTGAACTGGCCCCGCCCTATCAGAGGTTGAGTTGGAGATCGACGACCATAATATATTCTAAAAAAAAAGGCTGGCGGCGAATTGTTGAGCCCTTGTAATTGAAGACCGGCCAAACTAAAGAGAGGCCGAAGAAGAGAGGGACTTTACTCTCTACAGAGTGGGATGGGAGGGCTCCATATGCCTTTTGAAAGATTCTTGCTTTGTATTTGAAGTTCCGGGATCCGGCACCATTGTCGCTGAAGGACAAGAAATATTGGACCTTGGATGGACATATAAGAGTTCCGAATCGAATCGCTTTAGAAAGAAGATCTTTTTTTTGTCTCTAGCTTCGCTTTTGAATGTGCTATGAGATTACGTTCCCTAGGCTGATCCATATGAGAGAACTAATCCAGCAGCGATGAGTTTGAATGAAGGCCATTGACTACCTCAGACCCGCTCCCCTTTTCCAATTGGGCTTCATGGCACTCCCCCCTATAGGAGAAGAAGATCAGACGAGCAGACGAAAAGATGCAGACGACGTTTTCTCGTCTTCTCGTCTGCCTCTATAACTTGAGCTATCTCACGAATTGGATTCGAACCAATCAAGCTACTTGCCCTTTAGTAGATCGTGAGTGGGTCGGTCGTCCTCCTCATTATAGTCCTCCTAGAATCAATAGCATTTCGTCGGAATACATCCTGTCTTTTCACCTTAGTAGTCCTATGCATAGTCAGTACTATAGCCCCAATCATGGCTACTAATAAAATAG
>QWCI01001220.1_pt1 | contig 10335 bp, 6 predicted proteins | sample 1972541 | NCBI WGS metagenome assembly QWCI01 (sample SAMN09866712, study PRJNA288562) | Human oral metagenome isolate term3_saliva, whole genome shotgun sequencing... | isolation source: mouth | host: Homo sapiens | place: USA: California | reverse complement strand
CAACGGCACCATCTACCGCGACGGTGACCGCGACGGAAAGAAGGGCGACACCGAAGGACGCTACTCCGGCGTGACGGTCCAGCTCCTCGACAAGGACGGCACCGTCATCGCCACCACGACGACCGACAAGGACGGCACGTACTCTTTCGAGCACCTGCCCGACGGCACCTACTCGATCAAGGTTGTCAAGGATGGCGTGCTCGCCGATGCTGACCAGACTGGCGACCCGGACACGGCGCTTGACAACGCGTCTAAGCCGATTACCCTCGACGAGAACAACCCCGTCAAGAGTGACGTCGACTTCGGCTACGCCCCGAACAACACGATCACCGGCACCGTCTACCGCGACGACAACCGCGACAAGATGATCGACGGTGACGAACCCGGCCTTGAGCGTGTCAGCGTCCAGCTCCTGGACGAAGATGGCAACGTCGTGCAGACGCTCGACACCGCCGCTGACGGCACCTACGCTTTCCAGCATCTCAAGGACGGCAAGTACACCGTGAAGGTCGTGCGCTCCTCGGCCATCAAGGACTACGACCAGACCGAGGACCCCGACGCCACCGTCGACGACACCTCCGCGGTGTACACGATGGGTCCGGAGAACTCCCTCCAGGAAAACGTCAACTTCGGTTACGTGCCCGACTATTCAATCGCCGGTCGCGTCTACCGCGACGCCGACAAGTCGGGTTCCTACACCGACGGTGAAGAAACCTTCGAGGGCGTGACCGTCGACCTGATCGACGCTTCCGGTACGGTTGTCGCCACCGCGACGACCACCGCGGACGGCACCTACTCCTTCGAGAAGCTGCCCGCTGGCACCTACCGCGTCAAGGTCCACGCCGACGGTGCTCTGGCTGGCCTTGACCAGACCGAGGACCCGGACGGCCTCGCCGACTCTATGTCCGGCGAGATCACCATCGGCTTCGATAACCCGACGGTCATCGGTGTGAACTTCGGGTACGTCGCACCCGACGCGCCGGCCACGAAGCCCGGCACTAGCCTGGCGCAGCGCCTCGCGCGCACCGGCTTCGACAGCCTGGTCGGCACCGCCGGCCTGGGTGCCGCGGCCGCGGGTGGCCTCCTCCTGTGGATGCGTCGCCGCCGCCAGGGCTGAGCCTGATTCAGCCTGAGTCTCGACGAGGTCGTGGCTGAGTGAGGGGCGGGTACTTCGGTACCCGCCCCTTTAGCGTGCCCGGGTGGCGCTGCTGGTGTTCCCGGGCGCCGGTTGCCTGACCTTCGGGCAGGGTCGCTGTATCTGCCCGTGGGCGGCGGCCATGCCCTCCGGGGCCTCTGCGGACCTTTTGGAACCGAGGCGGGTGCGAGTCCATGTCGGGGTGTGATCGGGCCTCACAGGCGCATACAGAAGCGCCCGGGGCCGTAGCCCCGGGCGCACCAGCAGCAATCAGATGTGACCTCAGCGAACCCAACGCAACGCGTTCGGTCGCAGCATGAACGGCGACAGGATCAGCGTGGAACCCAGGCCGACACCGAAACCGCCCAGCACGTCCGTCACCCAGTGGACACCCAGGTACAGACGCGTCACGCAGATAAACGCGATGAAGACGACCGCGGCGACCCACAGGAGGTGACGAATCTGGTGCCCGACGCGCGTCATCGTCATCACCATCACGAGGGAGACCACCAGCGCCGTGACGACCGTCGCGTGACCCGACGGGAAGGAATAGCCGTCCTCAGTGATCAAGCGGTACGCCTCTTCGGGGCGGGGACGCTCGTACAGGTGCTTAATCACGAAGCTATTCGCAGCCGAGAGCAGAACCGACGACAGAACGTAGAGCGCGTGCACGGCCTTCTTGATGAACCACCAGACGGCGACCGCGACCAGGAGCGCCAAGACGATAGCGCGCTTCGGATCAAACAGCCAGGACGCGCCCGTCATGAACGTATTCATCGCGGGAGAGCGTGACTCGATGAAGTTGGACCACACGGCGGTGTCGATCGGCAGGGGATTTGAAATGAAATCACCGGCGATAGCAACCGCCACGACGAGAAGAGCCCCGACGATAACGGGGGGTGACAGGAGTCGACGAACAAGCATATGAAAATCCTACCGTAGTGTCAGTCGTTTGCGCCGTACTCGTAGACCCAGCGCCCGGCCCGGCGCGAAAAGCGCGAACGCTCACGCATCTGCCCGGTTTCTCCCGTTAGCGCGTCCCGCCACGAGGCCACGAATGTGACGGTCCCCTCCTCGTTGGAAGGACCCCCGGCCTCAGCCCCAAGAATCTGCAGGCCAATCCACTGTGTTCCCTCGACCCAGTACGGGGGAGCGGGACGCGTACGCGGGTGCCAGGTACGGAACAGGTAGTTTTCGTCGCGCAGCGCGAACGCCGTGTAGCGCGAGCGCATGAGTGCCTCGGCGGTCGGCACCGCCTCACCATCCAGATAGCGCCCGCAGCATTGCGCGAGCAGCGCCCCCGACCCGCATGGGCAGATACGAGGACGGAGAGAGCCAGCGCCGGACGCGCCGGTTGGAGTGGGGGAGATCATGCCTGGTCGCCCAGGGACGCCAGCCAGCGCTCCGCGTCCAGGGCGGCGCGGCAGCCGGAGCCAGCCGCCGTGATGGCCTGACGGTACGTGTGGTCCACGGCATCGCCGCACGCGAACACGCCCGCCACGGACGTGCGCGTCGACGGCTCGTCGACCGTAATGTAGCCGGCCTCGTCGAGGGCGACCTGGTCACGCAGGAAGCCCGTGCGGGGCAGGTGGCCGATCGCGACGAAGACGCCGTCCACGGCGATTTCACGGGTGGATCCGTCCACCGTGGAGGCCAGTCGCAGGCCGGTCACGGCCTCGTCACCCAGGACCTCCTCGACGGTCGCGTTCCACTCGAAGGAGATCTTCGGGTTGTTCAGGGCGCGCTCAGCCATGACTCGCGAGGCGCGCAGGGCGTCGCGGCGGTGCACGACGATGACCTCGGAGGCAAAGTTCGTCAGGAACGTAGCCTCCTCCATCGCGGAGTCGCCGCCGCCGATGACGGCCAGGCGACGGTCCTTGAAGAAGAAGCCGTCGCAAGTCGCGCAGTAGGAGACGCCGCGGCCGGAGAACTCCTCCTCGCCGGGCACATTCATGTGACGGTACTCCGAGCCGGTGGCCAGGATGACGGCGCGCGCATAGAAGACCTCGTCCTCGGTCGCCACGGCCTTCACGTCACCGTCGAGGTTGACGGCGACGACGTCCTCGTAGCGAATGTCCGCGCCGAACTTCTCGGCCTGCTCGCGCATGTTGTCCATGAGCTCGGGACCCTGGATGCCCTCCGGGAAACCGGGGAAGTTCTCGACCTCGGTCGTGTTCATGAGCGCGCCACCCGCGGCCAGCTGGCCGGCCAGCACGATGGGGGCGAGGCCGGCGCGGGCCGTGTAGACCGCAGCCGTGTAACCGGCGGGGCCCGAGCCGACGATAACGACGTCGTGGACGGTGGTGCCCTCGGGGACCTCGGTCGAGGGGATCGAGGCATCGACGGGAGCGGCGGCCTCGGTAGGTTCGGCCGTCACGAGGCCCGGAATCGTCACGAAAGACATGTACCCTCCTTCAGGGTTACTGGACGGTGAGCTCGGAGATCCACGCCCAGTTGCGTCCGTCCTGGCCCTTGGGCATCGAGCGGAACTGCAGCGCAATCGAGTCGGTCTCGACGGGCTGGGGCAGTGTAATCGTCGTCGTCGGGGACAACGACGAGGTGGCCAGTTCTGTTCCCTCGCGCGGCTTCGTCGGATCGGTGACGTTACGCACGACGAGCTCGCCGCCGGAGGTGGCTGAATCCATGTTCAGGGTCACCGAGGACACGGTGGCCTTCTGCTGCAGCTTGACGACGATGGCCACGGAGGTGTCGTCGCGGAACTGATTGTTATCGAACCAGCGCGAACTCCACGACGTCGACGGGTTCGAGTCGATCATGTTGATCGCGCGGTCCGGGTGGTCGCCGTCGTCGTTGTTCCACGACAAGACCTGCACGGAGGAGATCACGGGTGTCACGGAGGGCACGGGCGGGGGAGTGGTCGTCAGGTTCGGCGCGGGCGTGTTGTCAGACTGCACCTGCGTGGTAGCCTCGCGCAGCGACTGTGCCAGATTGAGGTCGGTGACCGGGCGGGTCGCCATCCACGGACCCCAGATCGCGCCGAAGAGAAACACGACGACGCCGAAGATCAGCGCGGGCTTCGTCGGGTCGATGAGCTGATCGGAACTCTCGGGTGTCTTCTTCTCATCTGACGAGGTCGGGGCAGCCTCAGCGGCCTGCTGCTCGGCTTGGGCAGCTGCCCGGGTGGCCACAGCGGCGGTGATCGGGGGGATCACTGCCGTGGCGTCAGCGGGGGCGTGAGTGCCGTCAGGGATCTTCGCAGAGGCGGGCGGCTCGGGCGCAAGCGGCTGAATGCGCGGGATCTGGTGGGTTGAGGGTGCGTCGGTAAGGGGTTCCGGGTGCGGGAAGTCCGTCTGGAAGGCGGCCCCCTCGCGCTCGTAGCCGCTGGCGGTGGACTTGGGCGGCAGGGGGGCGACCGGGAAGGCGGTGGTGGGAACCTTGGCCGCGTCCACGGCCTCGTTGCTCACCGGTTTGACGTCAACCTCAGGCAGGCTCTCTGGGATCGGCTGCGCGCTGGCGGCATCCGTCGCTTCAGCGACGGCATCGACAGCGGGCACGACCACTGCCTCGACGAAACCCGGGTTCACGGCAGGAGCCTGCGTCGCGGGTGCGATGGCCGGAGCTACGACGGGCGCGGGGGTCGGCAGAGCATCTGGAATTGGCGGAACGGAGGTGTCTTCCGAGGCGGGGGAGGGACTCGCCGGAGGCGCAGGGATCGGCGAGGGGTCAACGACCTCGTCGAACGACGGCATCTTCTTCTCGTCGCCGGTCGGTTCAGGCGTGGGGGCCATCGATTCCTCCGTCTGGTCGGATGCGTTTGACACCATTATCGTAGCTCCGTCAGCGGTCGGCGTAGAAGACGCTGCCAGGATGTTCACCACAGAGGTGGGGACGCGCAAGCGGGTCAGGAGGGGGCGCATCATCGTCGCGGATTCACGCGGAGAAACGAAGCGCAGGAACAGCAGGTAGACGATGCCGGTGATCGTCGAGACGATGGTGAGTTTGACAGCGGCGATACCCATGCGCGCCAGAGTCGAGGAGGTATCCGTGTGGATGCCAATCAGGAACAGGACGCCGAATCCGGCGAGGCCCGCGACGATGGCGGCCACCAGGAACGACACGTAGGAGCGCAGCAGGCCCACTCGGTCCACGTAGTGGTTCTCGCGGGAGACCCACACGACGGCGATGATGCCCTGCGTGAGGCGGCACACCGTTTCGCCCAGGGACGCGGCGATAACCCACCAGCGCGCGCCAGTCATGGCGTACATGGACCAGCCGACGATCACCTGGATGATTGTGGGGCCGATACCCATGAGGAACACGGGCTTGACATCCTCGTAGGCGAAGAAGACGCGCTGGCTCATGAGGACCATGCCCGTGGAGGCGACACCGGGCATCAGCGACGTCAGGACGAGAGCGTAGGCTGTCACGGCCTCGGGATCTCCGCCCTTGGCGGCCATCGCAATCTCCATCATGGGTACCGAGCCGGCCATGAGCATGGCGGCAGCCACGAGGGTCAGTGACGTGATTGTGCGGACGCCCAGGTGGTAGCTGTCGGCCACGGCCGCGTCGTCCCCGTCGGCGACCGCGCCAGCCATGCGCGTGAAGATCGCGGTCGTTAGGGATACCGTGATGAGCGACTGGGGGACCATGAAGATCATGAACGCCGTCGAGTAGGCGAGGATGCCGACGACGCCGCCCTGGGTGCCGTTGCGGCCGATGAAGCCGTCGGCCATGGCAGCCAGGTTGTTGGTTGACAGGACGCCGACCTGCGAGACGCCGAGGGTCGCGAAGGTCCAGCCGGCCACGCGCGGCATCGAGCCGAAGGAAGTGCCGCGGAAGTGGAAGTCCAGCTTGAAAGAGATGCCCGCGCGACGCATCGGCCACAGCAGGCACAGGGCCTGGCAGATGACGCCGAGGGTCGCCGAACCGGCCAGGACCCAGAACTGGGCGGAGGTGATGTCGCCTGCGGGGATGCCGCCGTCGGGAGCACCGCCCCAGATGCCTAGGAACAGGGCGAGGCCGACGATGCCCACGACGTTGTTGATGACGGGCGCCCACATGTAAGGGCCGAAGATCTCGCGGGCGTTGAGGAGCTCACCGAGCAGGTTATATAGGCCGTAGAAGAAGAGCTGCGGCAGACACAGAAGCGCGAAGAGGATTGCGAGATTACGGATGTCCTCGGTGTAGCCGGCGGCCGTGATGATGACGAGCAGGGGCGCGAGCACCATCGTGATAAACGTGACGACGAACAGGACCGTGCCAGCGAGCGTCAGCAGGCGGTTCACGTAGGTGTCACCGTCGTTACGTCGCTTGATCGCACCGACGATCTGGGGGACCAGCACCGCGTCGAAGATGCCGGAGGCCAGCAGGTTGAACACGGTGTTGGGCAGCGTGTTGGCGGTCTGGAAGGCCGCGCCTACGCCACCTGCGGTGGCGCCGACTGCGGCGATCAGCATCGCGTTTCGGATAAAGCCGAGGATGCGCGACACCATGGTTCCCGACGCCATCAGCGCCGATGCCCTCAGGATCGATCGGCGTGGCGTTTTAGAGCTCATGGGGTCTCCTTCGTCGTGGCGTTCTTCGAATCGGTGGTTTCGTCTGCGGGGTCCGAGGCCTTCTCTGGGTCCTCGGGGTGTGTTTCGGGGGCGGATGCCCCCCGGGGTGCCTCGGTTGAGCCGACGGACTCGTCGGTACTCCCGGAAGCGGTGGAGGCCTCGGCCTTACGCCTGGATTGCCCACGGATCGAACGTGTGATGCCGACGAGGAACAGGAGGCCGAAGAGCGCGGCGATAACCGCGGTGATTGCGTCTTCCCAGCCGGCGCGCATACGCACGAAAACGGTTTGTGAGTCGTCCAGGATGTGGCCGTCGGGGGTTGTGACCTTGTAAGTGACTTCGATGTTGCCACTGCCGATCGCGCCGACGGGCACTTCGACCGTGGTGGCACCGTGCGCGGCCAGCAGCTGGGATTGCGCGGGGGTGGCACGCAGACGCGGGTCGTCGGGGATCAGGGTGACGTCGACGCGTACCGGCCAGTCCAGGTTGTTGCGGATCAGGACGGGGAAGTTCGCGGACTTGTTGATCAGGTTGACCGCCGAGGAGGGTTCGACGGTCACCGAGGACAGCATGGTCGTCACTTGGCTGGTCATGGCGGTCGCGGAGTCCAGCTGCTCGGAGGGGGTGCGCCCGGCAGTCAATGCCGGAAGGACCTGGGGCGTGACCGAGTCGAAGACCGCGTCGGGGTCGTCCGTTGCGTTCGCCAGCGGAATGAGCATCGTCAGCGAGGTCGACATCTCGGTGATGGCGCTCGCCGTGTCGTCAGCGAGGGTGCCCGTGCCGACGGTGGCGCGCTCGACGTCCGTGGGCTCGCTGGTGGCCATGTCCGTGACGCTCGTGGCGGTGACCCAGCGCGGCGAGAAGAGCGCGCTGGCACGGCTGGCGAGACGGTCGTTGATGGTGGTTCCGCGCGCTGCTGTCGCGAACAGGGTGCGCGAGGAGGAGGGGCGTTCGCGCGTGATGATCGCCGTGATTGCGGTGAGGGCCTGCTCGGCGTCGAGCGCGTCGCCGCCCGAAGCATTCCACGACAGGATCGAGGAGATGTCTGCTTGCTGGGCGAGGACGTGCGCGCCCGTCCCGTTTGTCGAGGTCTCACCGGTCGTCGGGTTGACGTTGACGCGCGCCATGGAGGTGAAGGGGACCTCGTCAGTGGGGGTCAATGCCGAGGTCGGGGCGATGGCGATCTGGTCGGCCGCAGCGAAGTTCGACAGGAAGGTTGTGCCGAAGGTTGCGTCATCGGGCCAGCCGACGTTGCGCAGGATCGTGGGACCCGAGTCGGGCTTGGAAATCATGGTTCCGCTCGGACCGGTCGCGGAGGGGGTCGGGTTCGGCGTCGCGGATGCCGACGGCGAGGCCGTGGGGGATGTCGAGGGGGTCGCGGAGGGACTCGGAGCGCCGGGATTGTGGGCGTGACTCGGCGCGACCCAGCCGGCCGCGCGCGGCGTGCCCGGGAAAGCGTCGATGGATTCGGAGGCCAGGCCCCAGAAGCCGGTGTTGCCGGACAGTGCGAGGGCCCCGAGATCCGCATCGGCGTCGGGCAGGGCGATGATCTCGGAGGCGGTCGACATGAACGAGGAGACGAAGGCCTCGGCCTGGAGGTCGCGCGAGCGCTGTGCCGGGTCGGTCGCGGTGGGCGCGGGCGTCGGTGCGGCGGAGGTGGACGGACTCGGCGAGGCCGTGGGGGCGTCGGACTGACTCGACTGCGCCGACTGTCCCTCCGACTGTGCCTCATCCTCGGTTGCGGACGCGGAGGGGGAGGGGCTGGGCTTGGTCGTGGGCTGGGGGCCGCGAGGGATCAGGAGAGGATCGACGGCGAGGGTGACGCCCGAGGTTCCGGCCAGGGTTAGGACCGCGGAACGCTCGGACTGAGTTGATGCGGCGTTTCCTGAGGTCCAGGGAACCACCGCCGACACGCGGGAGGGGGCGATCTGCGCGCCGGAGTCCCACACGAGGATCGTGTGGTCCTTGCCGGAGAAGTCGCCGGAGGTCGCAGTGACGGTCGTGACGCGAGGCCCCCACTCCTCGGTGTCGGTCAGCGGCAGGGAGGAGGTGGGGATACGAATCTCAAAAGGTGTGGTCACGCTGCGGCGTACGTCGGTCAGCGTCGAGGAAGCGGCGTGCGTGGCGTCGGGTTCGTCCTCGCTGAGCTGTGTCGTCATCGACGAGATGGAGATGGGTGTCTCGTTAGCGACGAACACCTCGACGGAGACGGAGGCCAGTGTTGTTGGCGAATCATTGCGAATCGTGCCAGAAATAACCACTTCTTCCTCGTTCGTAATGATTCGAGGCGACAGAGAGTCAATCGATACCGAGAGTCCCGAATCTGCGGACACAGTGCCCATCACGGAGGGGCGCGACTGATCCTGCGCGGACGTCGCCGAATGCACGGGAATTGCCCCGGCCTCGTGAACGAAGAGACCGAGCGGAACCATCAGCGCCGCGCACAGGGCGGCGACCCACCTGCCGCGCCTAGCCACGGCTATCCCGATACAGCAGGTCGAGGGCGATGCGCACGATGCGGCGTTCGTTGGGGTAGGCCAGCTGACGCGACACGTCGCGCAGGGGAACCCATGCGGCGGCCTCGGCCTCGTGATCAGGATCTCCATCAACGGTGATCGTACCGGACTCATAGTCCATTAGGTAGTGGTGAACGACCTTGTGGACGCGGCGGTCGTTGCCGGAAAACCAGTAGTCGATTGACGCCAGGTGGCGGATGATACGCCCGTGGATACCGGTTTCCTCGGCGACCTCGCGCAGCGCCGCCTGCTGCGGGGTCTCGGAGCCCTCCAGGTGACCCTTGGGCAGGCACCACTCGATACGCCCCGCTCGATTACGTCGCGCGATAAGCGCTGCATAGGGAATTCCGTCATGCACGTCCACGACAATACCGCCTGCGCTGGTTTCCGCGGAAATTGGCAAGTGAGAGCGGCCCGCGCGCATGGAAGCAGACCGACGCGGGGGTCTAGGAACCCCGGATCGGCGGTCAACTGAACGTGCAGGCATGACTCTACTTTAGCCGGTGGGCGGCCCCCGGTAGTCGGCTAGGGCGCTTTCCTGGCATGCTTAGAGGCGATGAGTACCCAGTCAGCTTCCCCGATCAAGGGCCCCGTGACCGCGCAAAATGCCGGAACGACGGACATTCCTACCCTCATGGCCAACGCCACGAAGACATTCGCGGCACTTCCGCCCGCAATTATGGAACTCGGCACGATTTTTGACGAGGCCGGGGAGGAACTCGCGCTCGTCGGTGGACCGGTGCGCGATGCTTTCCTGGGTGTGACTCCGCACGATTTTGACATGACGACCTCCGCGCGTCCCGAGCGCACCGAGGAACTGCTGGCCCAGTGGGGCAACGCGACGTGGGACATCGGCAAGGAGTTCGGCACGATCGGCGGGCGCCGCGGCGACGTGGTCGTTGAAGTGACGACGTATCGCACCGACGAGTACGAGATCGGGTCGCGTAAGCCCGAGGTGACCTTCGGCGACACGCTCGAAGGCGATCTGACGCGCCGCGACTTTACGGTCAACGCGATGGCGATGCGCCTGCCGCAGATGGCCCTGGTTGACCCCTGCGGCGGCCTGGCGGACCTCGCGGACGGCAACCTGCGCACCCCCGTGTCCGCCGAGCAGTCCTTCGACGACGACCCGCTGCGCATCATGCGCGCCGCGCGCTTTAGCGCCCAG
>QWCI01002858.1_pt1 | contig 10364 bp, 7 predicted proteins | sample 1972541 | NCBI WGS metagenome assembly QWCI01 (sample SAMN09866712, study PRJNA288562) | Human oral metagenome isolate term3_saliva, whole genome shotgun sequencing... | isolation source: mouth | host: Homo sapiens | place: USA: California | reverse complement strand
AGTTGCTATAGCCAGTGCCATAGCTGGAGATAACGATATAATTCTTCTGGATGAACCAACAAGCGGCTTAGATTATAAACATATGATGGATATATCAGAGATCTTAAAAGAACTTCAATCAATGGGAAAGACGATTATTGTGGCAACTCACGATGGAGAGTTTATTGAAAGTTGTTGCAGTAGAAAATTGATAATTTGAATAATGAAAAAGGGAATTCATGGATTGTAGTTGTGATTCCCTTTTATTATAAATAATAGTTAGGTAATACTAACAAAAAAGAGGCAAACATGAAGAAAAAACTTATAACTATTATGACAGTAGCATTGATGTTGATGGGATGCGGATATGTCGAAGATAAAGAAAGTTCTGTACAAGCTGGGGGAAATTCAACTGCAGATTCTATTAGAGTGGGAGTGCTTAGAACAGCGGATAGTCTGCCTATTTATGTAGGAGAAAAGACAGGTCTGTTTGAAAAGTACGGTGTAAATGTAGAACTTGTAGAATTTTCAAGTGCATCAAACCAATCAAAAGCCATTGAAGGAGGAGCTATTGATGGTATGATGACTGATATGGTAGTTCAAAATTTGCTCATAAAAGGAGGCACAGATCTTAGAGCAGTTGCGACTGCTTTAGGAGAAAATGTTGTGGAAGGAAAATTTTTGATTGTTTCAAGCCCTAATTCTGGGATTGAAAGTATAGAGGGTGTAGAGGGAAAAAAGATTGGCATTTCAGAGGGGACGATGATGGAATATCTTGTTGATTCGTACTGGAGCGAATTGGGACTGGATATAAATAAAATTGAAAAAGTTAATATTCCAAGTCTTTCACTTCGTTTTGAGACATTGAATGCAGACGAAATTGATTTAGCAATACTTCCGGATCCAATGGGGGATCTGGCTATTGCAGGAGGCTGTAAAGAGATTGTTAATGATACGACTTTAAAGAATAATTATTCAGTAACAGTTATTGCATTTACGAAGAAATTTATAGATGAAAACGAATCGGTTGTAAGAAAATTCATGGAAGGATATAGTGCTGCTGTAGACAGGATAAATGAGCACAATGATGAAGATTTGGAACTGATATATTATGTTGCAAATGTACCTGAGGCATTACAAGGGACATGGCAGATTCCTCATTATCCCAAAAACAGTGTTCCAACACAGGAGGAAGTTGAGAATATAACAAAATGGATGGTGGAAAAAGATCTTTTAAATACAACTGTGGATTATGATCAAGAAGTAGACACACGATTTGGTTCAGAGGAAGGAAGAAAGTAAATGCTGAAATTACAAAACATAAGTATGAGCTATGGTAATAGCAACAATTTTATTTTAAAAGATTTAAGTCTTGAATTTGAAGAAGGTGACTGCCTTGCTATAGTGGGCAGTTCTGGTTGCGGAAAAACTACATTGCTGAGCATTATAGCCGGAATACTGGAGCCAACAGATGGAGAAGTTATCTTTGATAATAGGAATGTAAAAGAAGTAAAGGGGGATATATCCGTAGTTTTTCAGAACTACGGATTATTTCCATGGAAAACTGTTAGAAAAAACATCATTCTCCCATTACAATTGAAACAAGCGAAAAAAGAATACTTCTTAGCGGATCAGATAATTGAAGAATTTGACCTTTTTAAGGTAAGAAATTCCTATCCCTGCCAACTGTCAGGTGGACAAAGACAAAGAGTGGCATTAGCACGGGCGCTCATGTCAAAACCAAGGCTGATCTTATTAGATGAACCCTTTTCTGCCATCGATCCGATTATGAGAGAGAAACTCTATAAGAAACTCAGGAGATATTTCAAAGAAAAAGGAATGATGGTGGTGCTGGTGACTCATAGTGTCAGGGAAGCAGCATATTTCGGCGATAAAATTCTAATTCTTAATGGGGATAAAAATAATTCCTGCAAGACTCTTAGCAATAGCTTAACCGGAAAATTAGGCGTTCCGGAGGTCAAGGCTATTCAAAGTGAGATTAAAAAGGCAATAGTAGGGGGAATTTAAATGACTAAAAGAATTTTTCAATATTTGATAGCGTTCACAGCAATTCTACTTTTATGGTACTTTGCAAGTGTTGTTTTTAATAAGAAATTTTTGCCATCTCCGATTTCAACTATAGAATCATTCTTTTTGCTTCTTGCAGGAGATAATCTACCAAGACATTTATGGGCGAGTTTTTACAGAATAGCATTAGGGACACTGATAGGATTGGCTGCATCAATGCCAATGGGGCTTGCTATAGGTTGCAGTAAGAAGGCGGACAATTATTTAGGAAAAGTGCTTGATATTTTATATCCGATTCCTAAAGTAGTATTTTTGCCTATTATTGTGGTTTGTTTGGGAATAGGAGATGAACCCAAGATTTTTTTAATAGTGTTGGTTCTGTTTTTTCAACTGACTTTGACAATCCGAGATGCAGTGAGACATATTCCGGGAGAGTTGATCAAGTCCATGGAAGCGTTAAATCCTAAAGGGCATCAATATTTATTTCATCTTGTTATACCTGCTTGTATGCCGGAAATTTTTTCTGCACTTAGGGCAACACTTGGTATATCAACTGCACTTTTGTTTATAACTGAAAATTTTGCTTCTATAACAGGCCTTGGATATTTTATTACAAAATCAATGGATGCAAGACATTTTGAAGATATGTATGCAGGAGTTTTGGCATTGGCGTTGCTGGGAGTTTTGTTATATGTGTTTATTCAGTTTGTTGAACATAGAGTGTGCAAATGGAAAGGTTTAGAAACTTTATATGAGGAAGACTAACATGGATTACGGAAGAAATTATGTACAAAACCTGCTCAATGGATTTATGGGAACGGCAGTGATATATACAGCATGTGAACTTGGGATTTTTGACTTGATCAAAGACGAGCCTAAGTCAACTGCTGAGATAGCCTATATTTTAGATGTGAAAGAAGATGAAATAAAAAGACTTATAAGACCTCTTAGGCAATATATGTTGCTGGCTGAGACGGACGGAAAAATCAGGATAGAAGAAGTGGGAAAAATACTTTCTGCAGGAGAGGATAACTCATTGAAGGAGTATGCACTTTTTTGTGGAAGAGAAAGTGTGAGGGCATGGCATCTTTTATACCCTGCGATAAAGGCAAAAACTACACCGCAAAAGTTTATCAATGAATTAGAGATATTTGATGAGATGGAGCAAGATGAAGGGCGATTTGCAACTTTCGATGGAATGATGAGCTCGGTCAGCAAAAATATTGATTTAGAATCTTTCTTTGATGAATTTCGAAGTAATACCGACTCTTTTAAAATTGTTGATGTTGGTGGCGGCACAGGGACAATAATCTGTAAATTTTTGAATCATTATAAGAATGCCAATGGAGTGATCTTAGATCTTTCTCAGGCTGAAAAAGCGGCTGTAGAAAATATAGAAAAGAACAGATTGGCTGATAGGCTCAAATTCAAAGAGGCAAGCTTTTTTGATGAATTAAATGTTAATGCAGATGTGTATGTGCTATCCCGAATTCTTCACGATTGGAAGGATGTGGAATGTCATGCGATATTGGAAAATATTACAAAGGAGATGGATGAGGATAGCAGACTTATAGTAATAGAGGACATTATAAAGGAGCCCACAGAGCAAAATGCTCTAAAAGGATATATGTGTGATATACAAATGTGGGTATTTTGTAATGGGCGAGAACGAACTATGGAAGAATTTGAAGATATGTTCTCAAAAAGCGGCCTGGTACTGGAAAGGATAAGTGAATTACCGGATGGGACTTTTGCTTTAATCGTAAAAAAAATATACGAGGAACTTATCTTTTAAGGGGGATATAACCGAATATGCTGATAAACGTAATTGATAAATATAGAGAAGCAGGAATAACTATAGAAGTAAAAGAAGGAAATCTGTTGGTAAAAGCACCAAAAAACGCTTTAACTCTTGAGCAGAAAGAATTTCTTAGAGCTAATAAAGAAGATATTATAAGCGTATTAACAGAAAGAAAAACGGACAATGTGCCATTAACAGATATTCAGTCTGCATATTTTTTAGGAAGAACAGACAGTTTTTTATTTGGAGGTGTAACTTGTCAGGTATATTTTGAGCTGTTATATGATGACCTTGATGAACAAAAAGCAAAAGATGCGAATAAAAGAGATCAAGCAGTAATTGATACTTACACTAAAGTTATTGAAAAAGATGGAACATGGCATTCAGATAATCAGGTGTGGAAGGATTATAACATACAATTTGTAGACTGCCCGAATGTTTATGATAAAGAGTCTGAAGAATTAGAATCAATTAGAGAGGGCTATGCTAATTGGAAAAGCGAAATTGGAAAATGGCCATTCTTTCATTTTGGAGTAACAAAATTTAAAGATAAATCTGTGCTCCATTTAGTTATGGATTTTATGATTGCTGACTGGAATAGTATTTGGATCATTGTTAGAGAGTTTGAACAAATTTATTTTGGAAAGACGATGGAACTTACACCAGAAGCAATTTCATTTCGTGAATATCTCAATCTGGAAAAGGAATTTCAAATAACAGTTAAGTACAAAGAAGATAGAAAATTTTGGCTTGATAAGATCGTTTACTTTCCATCCTATCCTGCTGTTCCAACTCAATTAGATAAGATTGAAAAGGGTTTTACAAGAAAAACATATAAACTTTCGAAAGAAAAATGGGATTATTTTGCTAGTGTAGCAAAGAAAGCTAATTGTACACCTACTGTTGCAGTATTAACAGCCTATGCTCTAACACTTGCTGAGTGGTCGAGAGAAGAGAGGTTTGGTTTAAATATTACACTCCTTAATCGAATGCCTTTGGCTGAAGGGGTTAATCAGATTGTTGGTGATTTTACATCTGTGACATTGATGGACACAAGCCTTGCATATGGTGAAAGCTTTCTTTCAAATATGAAAAAAATTCAGGTAGAAATGAACACCAATTTAGATCATTCTTCCTATTCTGGAGTTAAAGTTATGAGAGATATGACAGCAGAAAAAGGAAAAGAAGAATCAATGTTTCCATATGTATTTACAGGCTCTATAGGTCTTGTGCAGTCTGGTGAATTGGAAGCTCAAATTGGTGATTACGGAATCAGCCAGACACCGCAAGTATTTATAGATTGTCAGGCAATGGATTCGCCGAATGGGCTTGATGTAAATTTCGATATTAGGAAAGGCGTGTTTTTACTGGAAATCGAGAATGCAATTATAGACTATTTTTCAAGAATTATGGATATGCTCTCATCTGATGAATATTTATGGCAAAGAGTATGGGATGGAGCAATACCTAAGAGCCAGCAGAAAGTAAGAAAGTATGTCAACAATACTGCAAAAAACATTCCTTATATGGCACTTCACAAAAGAGTGGAGAAAAGTGCAACAGAAAATCCTGAGAATATTGCAATAATTGATTCTGAGGGAGAACTTATCTATAAGGCGTTGTGGGAAAAGGTTAAAGCTCTTGCAGGTGAATTATCAAAGCTTGGAGCACATCCTCAGGACAAAATAGGTATTCTGTTGCCGAAAGGGAGAAATCAAATAATTGCAGTACTGGCGATTCTAAGCATAAATGCTGTCTATGTGCCCTTGGATGAAAAACAGCCTATAAATCGTGTAAAACTGATCATAGATAAAACCCAAATGAATTATATTGTGGGGCAAGCTCCATCGAATAACATAGATCTGGGGGTTAAGTTTATTGATTTAAACGAAGTCAATAATGCAGAAAATGTAGAAATTATTGATGCTTTAGAGAATGACTTGGCATATATCATCTTTACCTCCGGTTCAACAGGAGTCCCTAAGGGTGTAGAGATAACTCATGGTTCAGCCGATAACACGATTCAAGATGTAAACGATAGGTTAGGGATAGGCTCTTCAGATAGAGTGCTTGCAATGTCCAGATTGAACTTTGATCTTTCTGTATATGATGTGTTTGGTCTGTTATCAGCAGGTGGAGCTGTTGTATTTGTAGACAATGACAAATATCTGGATGCAAAACATTGGATTGATGTTATTGAGCACGATCAGGTAACTATATGGAACACTGTTCCAGCTTTGTTCAAAATGCTTTTGGAAGCAGCTGGACAACATAGTGTCAAAGTAGAATTAAAAAATATTTTACTCAGTGGGGATTGGATTCCGGTTAATTTTAGAGAACTCAAAGATGAATGGTGTCCTAAAGCAACTCTGTATAGTCTTGGAGGAGCCACAGAGGGATCAATCTGGTCCAATATTTATGAAGTAACTGAAGCGGACGATAGGCGCCCATCTATTCCTTATGGCAGACCATTATCAAATCAGGCATATAGGGTTGTCGACAGTAAATTGAGAGATTGTCCTGATTATGTTGTCGGCGAACTATGTATTCTCGGAAAAGGTGTTGCTAATGGATATTGTAATGAAAAAGAGCTTACTTTAGCTCAGTTCGTTACTACGGATGATGGAAGAAGAATGTATCGCACCGGAGATTTTGGGTACTATGAATCTGATGGAACACTTATTTTCTGTGGAAGACAAAGTTTGGAAGTTTTGATCAAAAATAGCATTGTAAACAAATCTAAATCTACTTCATGTGGAGATGATGATGGAGTTACAGAGCTTATAAAAGAAATACACCTAATATTCGAGGAAAATCTTGGAGTTATGAATATATCTTATAGTGCAAATGTTTATGATTATGGCGCAGATTCATTGGTTTTATCAAGAATAGTCGGTAAGGTCAGAGATATGCTTGTGGAAAAATACAGCCATCAGTGTACAAGTCAGGATATTTCATTTGACCGTCTTTTAAGAGAAGTTCTAAATAAGCCTACAACTTTGGAATTTGGTACTTTTGTTGAGAATCTTTTGGAAAAAGAGACGCAAGTTAAGGCTGTAACAGAAAAGAAAAATGAAAAGCTTGGTTTATTCACTTACAAGGGTGGAAACAAAGAAGGCGAGGTTGCTCGATTAGTATTTCATGCAGGCTTGGGAACGATGAATTGTTTTAGATTTTTGTTGCCTCATTTATTAGAGCAGAACCTTGGACCGGTATATGGAATAACCATTCAAGACATGGATAGGTATTGTAGTATTCCTGCAAATGAATTGGTAGTAAAGCTTGGTACTGAATATGCAAATACGATAGCAGAAAAAGGGATAAAAAAAGTGCAACTTATCGGCTATTGCATGGGAGGATTGATCGCCCTTGAAACTGCGAGAGAACTGCAACAGTTAGAAATTGAAGTAGAAGATTTTTTACTTGTAGATAGTGCACCTGTACCTTACGACATAGAAGAATCAATAGCACTTGAGTTAGTATTTATTACAAATTACTTCATTACTGTCGAGGATGTATATTTGGAAATCACAAATCAGGAATTGATGGAGACAATAATGCATATATTTTCAAGTTATGGAAAACGCCTTCATAAAGAAGATTTTTACGAAATAGCTGATAAAAGCAAGTATAAAAAAGCTGCTACATTCTTGAAAAAGATGGAGAGCATTCCGATAGAGCAGAGATTTAAAGATTATGTTGCAACAATGGAAAGGCTTGGCAGAGGAGAAGCATCTTATGAAATGCTCCTATCAAATTATCATTTGTATATCCATAGCTTCCAGGCCTCATGTGTTGATGCCGAGCCATATTTTGGAAATATCCGATTCCTTGAAGCTACTGAGCCTTTAGATTTCATATTTACACAGACTGATGATATGAAAGCTTATTGGAATGATAGAGTTATTGGTCAAATAGATTACATTCCAATTGGTGGAAATCATGTTACCTGTGTTGAAGATGAAGAAAATGCCAAAACGGTTGCTGAGTATGCAAAGAAAGGATTGGAGAATCTGGAATGAAAATAGGCGTACTCGGTGCCGGTGGAAGAGCCGGTAAAGGTACATTGGAAGTTTTAAAAAAGAAACATTGTGACATCCTGGCAGGGTGTCGTAATGTTGAGAAAATTTCTGATGTTACAACTATGACAGTAGATGTTAATGAGCCTGAATTGCTAAGCACTTTTATCAATAGCTGTGATCTAGTTATCAATTGCACAGGTCCGGCTCATAAGTTGGGAGATACAGTTGCTTTTTCTTGCACTAAAGCGGATAAAGGATTAATTGATGTAGCTGGTAATGATTGCATGGTTAGAGAAGTAATGGAAGTTTATCTACTTCCGATGTTTTATAAGGAGTATCAAGTATTATGTGAAAAAATCAAACCTCACAAGGTCTTTTTCTTCCAAGGATTTGCTGATGCAAAAGATATTGAAAAACTTATAGAACTTAAAGAAGTTTTTGAAAGAAAAGATGGCGAAAATGGATTTTTGATCTTGCTTGATTTTTATTCAAATGAAAATGAGTTAACCAGATTTCAAATTGAAAGCTCATATGATTCTGCTTTTTTAAGCGGTGCAGTTGCAGCAATGATTGCGATGACAGGTGGAAATGCTTTGAAAAATGGAGTTCATTATGCAGCTGAGATAGAAGATGCAACAAGCGTTATTAAAGGATTAAAGGAATTGGGCTTAATAACTATAAAAAAGTACAGGAGTAGAAACTTAAATGGGAATAAAAAGGATTAGTGAGTATATTTCAGAGGGCATAGTGGAGGATAAAAATCTTTTAGATATTTTGGATGATGCACGAGAAAAATATCCTGCACAAATTGCTTTAGTTGATACAGATAGCAGAATTACTTATGAGACACTATGGAGAAAAGCTAAGGCTGTAGCAAATGTATTTTCAATAAATGGAATAAAAAAGGGAGACCATGTAGTTAGCTGGTTTAATAACAGAATTGAATATTTTGAAAGTTTATTTGGACTTTTTATGATCGGAGCAGTTCCAATTCTTTTATTGCCGACACATAGAAAAAAGGAATTGTTTACTATAGCAGAATTTGGTGAAGCAAAAGCAATAGTTACCTATGGAGCAGATTTAGGCTTTGATTATTTGAAAGTGGCAAAAGAATATGTAAAAGATAAAGATAACGATGTCAAGCTCTTTGCTTTCCGTCAATCAGAAGGAGTGATCTGTTTAAGTGAAGCTGAAGATGCACCGTATTTTAAGCCGACAATAATTAACGGTGAGGATACAGCACTATTTCTTCTTTCAGGAGGAACAACTTCTATACCAAAGCTTATACCAAGGACACATGCTGCCTATTACTATAATGCTAAATGTTGTGCAAATCGTTGTGATACAAACAGAACTAGCGTTTATCTTGCAGCACTTTCTGTATCCCATGATTATCCTTTATGTGCTCCAGGTGTATTTGGCACAATGTTGCATGGCGGAAAAACTGTGCTGTCTATGACAGCCAGTTTTGATGAAATAAGTGGATATATAAAGGATGAGAGGGTAACTTTTACCCAAATAGCACCGATTGTTCTTTCTATGTGGATCAACTGTATGGAGTTGGGAGAGGAGGCGGATCTTTCGAGTATGAAATATATTCAAATCGGAGCAGCAAAGCTGGAAGAAGAGTTGGCTAAAAAAGCTGAAGAGCTAATGGGCATAAAAATTATACAAGGATATGGATTAGGCGAAGGAATTACCTGTTTCACAAGCCCTGATGATGATAAGAATATAGCATGGAATACACAGGGAACACCGGTTTCTGAATATGATGAAGTTAGAATAGTAGATGAAGACGGAAATGATGTTCAGATGGGAGGTGTCGGAGAGCTTATAGAATGTGGACCATATACATTTGAAGGATACTACAATGATGAAAAGAGAAATAGTGAACTTTTTACTGAAGATGGTTATTTCAAGACTGGAGACAAGGCAATGATCACATCAGAGGGAAGAATAAAAATTTTAGGACGCATTAGGGAGCAGATTAATCGTGCGGGCGAGAATGTAATTCCTTCTGAAATAGAAGAATATCTGAAAAAATGTGAGGGTGTAGAGGACGCTGCGGTATTTGGCATGGAAGACGAATATCTGGGGGAAAAAATATGTGCGGTACTTGTATCCTCAAATCAAAAGACATTACAAGATATTTGTTTTGAGCTTTCTACACAGGGATTGGCTCCATATAAGCTCCCAGATGAGCTCCATTATGTGGAATCAATGCCTCTTATTAATGTGGGAAAGATAGACAAAAGAAAACTTAGAGAGCAGATAGCAAAGTGATTTTTGTTGTAAAAGAAAGGGCATAAAAATGGATTTGACAGATATTCTTGAAGAAATAGGAGTAGATTCTAATATTAGTGATGAACAAAACTTAGTTCAGCTTGGTGTTTCTTCCATTCAACTTATGAAAGTGGCAGCAATCCTTCGTAAAAACGGATGTAAAGTTACATTTGTAGATATTATAAGTCAAGCTACATATGGTGATCTGAAAAAGTTTATTGTGGCTCATCAAAGTGCAGACAATGGTGAAA
>QWCI01001200.1_pt1 | contig 10396 bp, 18 predicted proteins | sample 1972541 | NCBI WGS metagenome assembly QWCI01 (sample SAMN09866712, study PRJNA288562) | Human oral metagenome isolate term3_saliva, whole genome shotgun sequencing... | isolation source: mouth | host: Homo sapiens | place: USA: California | reverse complement strand
ACTTTGTATCTCTTTTGGCTGTATATTATCTCCTACTACATTTGTTGTAAGTTTAGGAGTTACTGTGTCAAAATCATCTTTTACCACATACTTATATGTAAGTATTATTTCATCATTTCCGATTTATTCTAGTAAGGCCTGCAGATACAGTTGTTTTACCATCTTCTACTGTTTTAACAAGACCATTTGCTATTTCTACACCGATTAATACTTATCTTACCTGAGTCTTCTTTTAAGTCTAAACCTTTTGGTATCATCTCTTTTATATTTACATTAGTTATAGTTGTACCTGGAACTAAACTTTTTATCTTTACAGTATATGTTACAACATCACCGAACCTTATACTCTAGTTTATCTACACTTTTTTGTATATCTATCTTAGGATCATTTACTATTATATTCTTACTTGCAGATGAACCTACAACATTATTATTTTTTGTAGATATCCCAGCTATATTAGCAGTATTATTTACTGATTTACCATTAGCATTATTTGTTATTTTCATTCCATAACGTATTTCCTTAATTGATCCATAATTTAACATTCCACTTAATGATATTTTTAATTTACCTTGTTCTTTTATTGCAGATAAATTACTATCATTTTTCCATAAGGTACTTGGCAAGTATTCAAATAGCCCTTCTTCAAAGATATCTTCTACATTTACCTCATGTACAGAAGCTTTATTATTTTCATTTTCTCTTATCTTAAATTTTATACTATATGTTACTATATCCCCTATCTTATACTCGTTCTTAGGGTTTACTATCTCTTTTGTCACATCTATATTTTGTGTTTGTGATGTTAATTCTATTTTTGTTACATCTGATTCATTACCTGCTCCATCTATACTATATATATGCAGATATCTTCCAGAAGAATTTAATTTAATCTTTTCTATATCTTCTGTTGAATTTACCTCTGTCCAGATATTACCTTTCTTGTCTGGTATTTCCTCATTATCTGAAGTTATATAATACTTATACTTCTTAACTCCTGTTGTAATTGTTGCACTTTTAGTTTCACTTGTAAACTCTCTATCACCATCTAGTCCTTTTACATAATATTCATATGTACTTCCGATTATCTTCTGGTTTTCTAAATTCTATTATATCATTTCCTTGTTCATCTACCTTATACACTATATTTTCCGGCTTATTAGGGTTTGCTATATCTCTTGCTGAATTATCTAAAATTTCTGTCTTTTTTGTTAATTGTTTCAAGTAAAACAGTGTATTTGCAAGTACTTTTCTTTCAGCTTCTGTAGACTCTCCACTACTATGTCCTGTTTGAATCATTGCTGTATTGTTCCATGTTGTTAGATAATATCTATGGTTCATATCTTGTGGTAACTCATTTCTCGCTTGCTCTTCTGACTGTATTTCACTAAGACTATGATCCCAATAATTCCCATCTGTAAGTTCCATCCATACATTTCCGATTAGCACCATTTGATGTTGTATGTGTTGTTGGTACTTCTAATTCTGTTCCAATAGGGCCTAAACTCCATGGAAATTGTGTTAAAAATCCTTTTTTAGTTATTTTTATTTTTCTTGAGATATATGCCCATGTCTTGTTTATATCATATCCATTCTGATTAACACCTTGCCAATATCCTCTTTTAATATTAAATTTATCCGCAATTTTAGATAATCCTAAAGTTGTTCCCATCCTATAACCTATTGTATCATGTCCTCCAAGAACACCTTTTCCTGCATCAATATATCTTGCTATTTCATTTACTGCATTATTATTTAAAACATTATACGCATTAGCATCCCATGTTCCATGCATCATAACATCATAATCCCATATCATACTAGGATTTGCTTCAAACTCTTTTACCGATACATGCTTAACCTTAATTACTTGTCTTCCTGTTATTGGATTTTTACCATATGCTTGAAAATTTTTTATATTACCGCCTTCATTTGCTGTTCCGGCCTTCCATCCACACTTTTAATAGTGCTGTTTTTTGTATAGTTTCAGTTTGTCCATCTAAATATGTTACTTGCACTTTAGGTAGTACTTTAGCAATATTAGCAACTTGACTTGAATTTAAAGTTGGCCATAATCTCCCATCAGTATTACTTTCTTGTGGATATATATTAAGTACCTTAACCTCTTCATCTATTGCATTATTACTAAAATCTGTAAGACCTATTGTTTCAAACTGTGTAGCTCCCGGCTTTTTTTGATATACCCTATATGAACTATTTTGTGGTCCTGTCCATTTTAAATGTATATTATTTGTTTCTAATTTTGGTGTTAGTGTAAGTTTTGACTCTGCTGCCATTACTAATGTTTGCATATATGTAAGTATAATCGCTATTAATATACATATTATTGTTATTTTTTTAAAATTATGCATTATTCTCTCCTTTTTTTGACACACCTATATAATTTTAATATATCCTAGTGAGTTCATATTTTATATAATTATTACAATAATGTATAAATTCATCATTTGTATTAAATATTTCATCTTTAATACATTCATATTAAATTTATATGTCTTTTATTTTGGTTGTTTGTAACAAACATTATATTCTTCTATTTAATACATTAAAATTAAATGTATGATGACCTTTAATTTAAGATCACCTTTTCTTAAAAATATTTTTAAGCTAAAAAAATATATAATAATAATTATTATAGGAACAGGGATAATAATTTTATTTTATTGTTTAATTATAATTTAATTTTAAATTTTATTCTACTCTTACTCTAGTTATTATTAGAAGGGATTTTCTATGAAAAATTTTAAAATAAATCAAAGTGAAAAAAATAAGCCTAAAAAAGGTATAACACTTATAGCACTTGTTATAACTATAGTTGTATTACTTCTTTTAGCTGCAATTGTAATACATTTTTCACTTGGTGATAATGGTATTATACTTAAAACAAAGGAAGCAAATACTAAAAATACATATTCTGAGCTAATAGATAACTCTAAAGCAGAAGTTACAGCACTTGCTTTAGATAAGACTATAGACGATTCTTTAAATTTTGATATTAAAGAAATATACAAAAGACCTTTTTTTGTAAACAATTATGAAATAGTTAATGATAATATAGTTAAAAAAGATACTACTACACCAATTATTTCTAAAAATGATTATGAAACAATATTAAAACCTGTATTTGAAGATACAGAAAATGGAGATAATCCAGTAGTAACACCTCCAAGTACAACTCCTATTACTCCACCTGTAACACCACCACGGACAAGGAACAGAAACTCCTACACCTCCACCTTCTAATCCTCCTATTACAGTAAATGCTTCAGAAAATCCTAAGATTTATGTTGTATCAAATAGGGATAGATATGTAACTGGTAAAGGAATAGCAGGTTCTGAAATAACTATCACTTTACCAGATGGAAGAAATCAAAAAACAACTGTCGATTCTTCTGGAGACTGGAATATTGTACTAGATAAATACTTAAATGTTGGAGATATTATTAAAGCAACTCAAAAAGAAAATAATAAAGATATTAGTCAACAAATTACTACAACTGTAGTACAAGCACAAGACATGGTTATAGGTGAAGGTGGAAGCCGGAAAACAATTAAAATTCTTTGTTAAATCCACTGTTCCTGTTAGAGTATATATAATATTTGGTGGTTCTAGCATACCTGCATCAATGAGTATATATGGTGGTAACTTTATAGTTGATGATTCACTTCGGAAATGGTATGGCATATACACGGAAGTTATAATTCTATAGGACTTACTAAAGGTTCTTATACAACTGTTGGAGTATCTGGCGGAGCTTATAGGGTTGCATTATTACCTGTAAGGCCAGATATTAAACCAACAAAAGAAACAACTCAATTTGTAATTAAAGAATTTCGGAGATATACAAGGTAATCTTGAACTTGAAAATGTTACAGATATAGAAGCACCTGCTCCTTCTTCTTCTACAAATACTGGTAAAGTTACGATTAAATATTTAAATCGGACCTGTTAAAATATATAATTTTCGGTAATAACAATAATTAATTATATAAACGAAAAATTAAATAAAATTATATTATATACGGAGTAGATTAGATCATTTAATATTCTACTCCTATATAATAAAAATATCTAAAAGAAAGGTAAAAAAACATGAATTATAATATGCATTTTAAAGAAATAAGATATAAACAAGGAATAACATTAATTGCTCTTGTTATAACTATAGTAATTTTATTAATACTTGCTGCAATTGCTATACAAACAGCTTTAGGTGATAATCGGACTTATAGCTAAAAGCAAGGAAGGAGAAAAGAAAAACACATATGCTCAGTTAATAGAAACATCTAAAACAGAAGTTGCAGATCTTGCTTTTGACAAAACTATAAATGGAAATAATAACTTTGATTTTAATGATATATATAGTAAACCTTTTTTTACTAATAATTATGATATCATTGGTGATAATATAGTAAAGAAAAATACAAATACACCAATTATTTCAAAAGCTGATTATGAGAAATTATTAAAACCAAGTTTTAATACTAGCAGTACATCTACTGTTAGTACCCCAAGTGCTCCTTCTCCTAGCACACCAAGTACTCCCACTCCTTCAATACCTACCCCAACACCAAGTACTCCTAGTACTCCTACTCCTCCACCATCTATACCTAATTCTAATAAACCTCAAATGTATGTAATATCAAATAGAGATAGATATATAACTGGTAAAGGAATAGCTGGTGCTAAAATAGAAGTAACTCTCCCAAATGGTACTGTCTATAATACAACTGTTTCTAATAATGGTGATTGGAATGTTGTTACAAATTATCTTGCAGTTGGAAGTACTGTAAAAGCAATTCAAAAAGAAAATGGTAAAAATAACAGTGAAGCATCTGTACAAACTGTAGTACAAGCACAAGATTTAGTTATCGGAAATAATCAATTAGAATTTAATGTTAAAACTACTGTACCTGTTAGAGTATTTATCATATTCAAAGATTCTTCACTTGGAGCATCAATGAATATGATGGGTGGTAATATTAATGTTGCTGGTGGTACTCGGAGTATATTTCGGACGGAGAATATAACTTTTTAGGACTTCGGAAATGGTAGTGATACAAATGTAGGAGTTTCTGGTGGACTTTATAGAATTACTATGGTACCAATTAATCCATCTGATCAAATAACTCCTGAAACTTCACAATTCATAATCAAAAAATTTGGAGACATACAAGGTAATCTTGAACTTGAAAATGTAACTGAAATACAAGGTACTCCTTCATCTTCTACAAATACTGGTAGAGTTACAATTAAATATTTAAATCGGCCCTGTTAAAGTATATAACTTTGGAAGTGGGAATTAAAAACTAACTTAAGAAAATGTTTAGAAATATGATCTAAACATTTTCTTTTTTTATTTATCTAAATCTAATATTATCTCACCGCAATATATCTGTTCTATATAATTTTCCTTCATAATTCTTATTTTTTATATATTTTTCAATCCTATCTATAACTTCTTTATTTGGATGTCCAAACATATTATTTATACCGACATGATATAATAAAATTTTTACAATTTATATTATTTAAAAATATATCTGTTGTAGAACTTTTAGATCCATGATGTGCAACTTTTAAATAATCAATTTCAATTCCTTCTATCCTTTTTATAATTTGTTCTTCTGCTATTTTTTCTATATCCCCTGTATATAATATTTTCTTTTTACCTACAGTTGCTAAAAATACCAATGAATTATTATTTAATATATTTTTATTTATATATTTTCTTATAGGTCCATATACTTTTATCCAAAAATATTTACCACATTTTAATGTTTTTCCATTTTCTAGATACAATACTTTAATATTATTTCTATTTTTCCTATTTCTTAGAACAACTTTCATCATCTCAATATATTGCTTACTATATCTAAACTGTTCTGATATTACTATAGTATCTACTTTCATATTTTCTAATATATATTTTGCTCCACCACTATGATCACTATCAAAATGTGATATTATAAGAAGGTCTATTTTTTGTATATTTCTTTTTAATAAGTATGGAAATAATACCTTTTTACCTGCAGGATATCTATTGCTTTCACCTTCTCCTGTATCTATAATTATATTTTTTCCGATCTTTTGTTTGTATTACACTAGAATCACCTTGCCCAATATCTACAAAATACAACATATTTTTTCTTGAAATCATATTATAATATATATTACCAATTACAACCAAAATCATTAAAATTATAGTTATTATAATACTAGTTACAATATATTTTAATCTATAATCAGTTTTTAATCTTTGTATATTTTTTTCCTTATATACTATATATAATATTAGAAGACAAATAATTAAATAATATATTACATATACTATTATATTAAAATTTGTAATATATATATTAAATTTAAACCCTGAAAGTATTTTTGATATATATATAATTACTCCTAACATAATATCTATTATCATATAACACTTTTTTAATATTATATCTATTATTCCAATAGAAAATATCATATCTATAGGTATTTTTAATATCATAAATATTCCTATTATAAGTATATTTACAATCCCAACAATTGTTATAATTTCAAATATCGGAATTAATATTATATTTGATAATATAAAATTTAAATTCAAAATATTAAAACTATATGCTAAAATACCGTGAAATAATAATTTGTACAACTATTGTTGTTATAACTAAATCTCTTACATATATTATAATCTTATCTAAATACTTATTTTTATTACCATTAGTCCTTTTATTTCTAAAATAATAATTCATTATTTTTATAAGTTTATCTGCTATAATTAAACCAATTACACCACCAATAGACAAGTATATCCCTATATCTGTAACCATATATGGAAATATAATAAAAAGAAGTGCTACTGATAATGTTAAATAATATCGTATATTTGTTCTTATATTAAATATCCTAAAAATTGCTAATATAACAGCAGATATTCCTGCTCTTAAAACAGCAGGTGAAAATCCTGCAAGTATTATATACATTATAATTAATAATATAACTGTTAAATTTGTGGCAAATTTTCCGTAATTTTATCCTTTTTACCATAAAATCTATTATTATAAGTAAATATGCCATATGTGAACCTGATATTGCAAGTAAATGATATGAATTTATGTCTTTAAAATTTTCTTTAATTTCATCTTCTACATTATCTATATCTCCAACAATTATTCCTTCTAATAAGTAACTATTTTTTAAATATTTTTTTAAAATTCTACTATGTTCTATCTTATACCTAGATATATTTGAAATAACAACTTTTCTTATATCATTAAACTTTTCATAAAATATATCTATAATATCTATTTTTTTAAGATTTTTATCAATATCATTATATTCTTGAATTTTTTCATCATGTTCTATAATCTTAAAATAATTAGATTTTGAATACATATATAATCTTTGATTAAATCCCATATAATTTCTTTCATCTAAATATTTTTCTAATTTACCATGTACTTTATAATCTTTTCCAAGTATAAGTTTCTTTTTTGCATATATTTTTCCATTTATCCTTAAATAAGTCTTTCCGATTTATATTTTTTAATATTATAGTATATGTATTTTTATACTTTCCCTCTTTTATATCTATAACAGATACTATATATTCTCCCTTATCTATATTTTTATCTTTTTTTAATATATCATTAATATTTTCTTCATTTTTTCTTATTATTAAAAACATAATCATCATTATAGATATAATTATTATTGATTTTATTATTATATATTTTAAAAATCTTTTTTTATTTATTCCAAGATTTTTTATAATATTTTTAAAAAAATATATACATATAATTATAATACTATCCAATATTATAAAAATAATAAAAAAAATGGGAGAATTTAATATTCCCCCAAGTATTCCAAAAATTATTCCTAAACAAATATACTCCAAGCTTTTCTCCTTATTGTAATTTATTCTAACTCTGTAGATAAAACCCAACCTATAGTTGTATTTTTCTTTATTTTAACCCATTTTCCAAGTTCTTCTATTTTTTCTATCTTTTCCCCTTTTTTTATTTCCTCTTTATCTCTTGAATATATCACAGGATATGTTTTTATTTTTGTATCCAATTTCACTATATATTCTTTTTTTGTAACAGTTGTTTCTGGTGTCTGTACTGGATTTGTTGTTTCTTGTTGTGTATTTTCTTGTGTTTGCCCTTGTGTAGTTGAAGCTTCTGGTGTAGTAGCATTTGGAACAGTTCCTGATGTAACATCAATTAAATCTGCTCTCATATATCCTACTTTTCCTTCATATTTTATCTTATACCATATCCCGTCTTTTTCTAATATTTCTACTTTATCATCTTTGTATAAATTTGTTATTATTTCAGATTTAGTATTTGCTTCTTTTCTCATACGAATATTATTATCATTTACTTTACCGACTTGCTGCTACTGCCACAACATTATTTATCATTAATACTGCTAATATTATTACTAATATTATTCTTCCAATCTTTTTTATCATTTTTACCTCCATATTAGAAATATAATGTTTTTAATTATCTTTTAATATATCTTCATATTATCATATTATATAATATTTTTTCTACATATATTCTATTTATTTCTAATATTTTTTATCTTTATCTTAATATCATCAAATTATTTTCTATACCATTTAGCTATATTTGTAAACATGTTAAAATTAGTAAGTCCTTCAAAATTTTGTCCTACAACTAAAGATGATGATATATATACTTTTTTAGTTTCTCTTCCAAGTGGTATAAAAGAATATTGTTCTTTTAATTTTTGTTCTATTTTTTTTAATAATTCTTTTTTCTCTTCTATACTCTTATTATCTATCCATAGTGTTTTAGCCTTGTTTGCAAGTTCTAATATACTATTATCTACACCAACAATTTCTAATATTTTAGATATATCTGGTATATATGACTGTCTTATACCTATAATTGCAATATCATAATCTTTTGCATTTATTTGATTATAATATTTATCTTGTTTCAATTTAGTTATCTTTGCCTTTGCACCTTTTCTATTCATTATTTCTACAAGCTTTTCTCCTAATTGTACTTGTAATGTATTAGATTCGTTTACAATTATATTTTTTACTCCTAATTTCTTAAGATTATTTTCTCTATTTATTTCTTCCTTATTACTTAAAATAGTTCCTGAATAATTACTTGTTCCATAATCTAAAGGATATCCTGAATATATCAAATTATGGCCTTGTATTATTTCATTTACACTTAATGATTCTGTTAAAAGTTTCCTATCTTCTACACCTATTTTTTGATTATTTATAGCTATCATTTGAAAATTTCTTGATTTTATATCTGCTTTTTCATATCCTTCTGTTCCAATATATTCTGTTGCATTATTTAAATTTGTAGTTATAATATCTACATTTCCAGCTTTAAAAGCATTATATACCTCTCCCATTGAACTATATGTAGTAACATATATTTCATTAATTATTGGTTTAAATTCCTTGTTATAATATTCATTATTAGTTACAAATATTGCAGTTGTGTTTTTCATTTCTTTAAACCAATATTTACCAGATTGTACAGGTATTTTATATCTATTACTATCTGCAAAAATTTCAACATCTATCTTTTTAGTTATAGGAAAGTTCAAATAATATTCAAAATTATTTTTCGGCTCTTTCAATGTAAATAATATACTCTTATCACTTTCAATTGTTGTACTTACTATATTTTTAGTTATATCCTTATATGGATTATTTCCTGCAATTATTTGTTGAACACTAAACTCAACATCTGCCGATGTTATATCACTACCATCTGAAAATTTAGCATTATCTACAATTACTGCCCTATAATTTAAATCATCTATCTTTTGAATATCTTTTGCAAGTTCTAATTTCAAATTATAATTTTGATCAAATGTAATTAAACCATCATAAAATAATTTACTTATTTCTTGTACATTTCTATTATTACTCTTATATGGATTAAATGTATCAATTTCTGCAACTGCAAGTCTTAAATCTTTTTGAACAGTATTTTCTTGTTCTATCCTTTTATCTTTTAATTCCTCTTTTGTTGTCTTTTCATTACCTTTTATCCCCTTATATACTGCAAATGCTAGTATTCCTAATACTATTAGTATAAACAGGTATTTCATTATTTTTCCCATATTTTCTCCTAAATATTTAATATCACATATTATTTTAATTATATCAAAAAAATATATAAAATAACTATATAATTATTAAATTAATCTTTTGCTATACTAAAAAATATATATTCAAAATTTTTTCTATCTTTTAATCTATCTACCATTATATTTTGATTTATCATTTGTGTAATCTTTTTCATAGTTGCACCTGTTGTATATACATCATCAACTATTATAATTTTATAACTTATATCTTTTTCTAT
>QWCI01004798.1_pt1 | contig 10406 bp, 8 predicted proteins | sample 1972541 | NCBI WGS metagenome assembly QWCI01 (sample SAMN09866712, study PRJNA288562) | Human oral metagenome isolate term3_saliva, whole genome shotgun sequencing... | isolation source: mouth | host: Homo sapiens | place: USA: California | reverse complement strand
TCATAAGAATGTTGTGGAGAACAAAGGCTCAGACGGTCGTCTCGCTATTAACCTCGGTGGTGGTGCTGAGTATGAGCTTACTAAGGACTTGAGCGTAAATGCTGAGTTGAAGTATCAGATTGTTAGCAACAACTACAGCCAGTTGACACTTGGTGTAGGTGTAGCTTACAAGTTCTAAATATAAGGTAGGTCCTAAAAGTCTACGTCAGTCATCAGCTGTTTAGTTGAGTTTGATAGATAGATTTTGGGACTTATCTGTATAAAATAAATCGGTTCGTTAGAAAAAGTTCTTGGTAACTTTCTAATGAACCGATTTTCGTTTATATCCATTCCTTAATAGAATTAAGGCTTATAAAAGAAAGAGCCGGATAATTGATTAATATCATTCGAGAATGAAAGGGCTGGTTTTACGAATAGCCGACTATTATGTTAACAAAATTATTTCTTTAACTAACTAACGATTGACAATGAGAAAGACGTTATTAACAGTTTTATGTATGGGAGCTTTGTATGCGTCAGCTTCTGTATTTTACAATGGTGCTGGGGAGACCAGTGTAGTGATGAATCAGAAAACGGTGTCCGTTAAGGGCACTCCTACTAAGAAGGCTTTGAGTAAGGATGAGCGTGCAGCTATTTCACTCATTACGTCTATGTATAATACAAAGGGCTTTGACAATAGTGCATATCTAAAGAGTCATTGCACAAAGAAGTTGTTGAAGTTGTTGAAGGCTACGTATGATTATGAATATGATCCACAACCAGATGCTTATGCAGGGTGGTTGTTCCGTTCTGGTGCTCAAGATGGACCGTCTAATGCTCATAAGGTTCTTCGTGTTGTGAGCCTTGGTAACAACTGGTATCAGTATACTTTCTTGGATATGGGCTTAAAATGTACCAATAAGGTAAAGGTCATCAAGGTTGGTAATAAACTTTTGTTTGACGAGATAAAGCAAGGTAAAATATAGTTTTAAAACTTCTCCTTATACCTCCCAGTCCCTCCTTTTAGAGGGATTGGGGCTTGGGAAAGGTCTTTATCATCTTCCTTGCAAACTCTATAATAGAGTCCTTGCCTCGTGCAAAGTCCTCAGAAGTGAGGGAAACTTTGTAGTTTGGGTCTATGCCAAACTCGGTCATCTGTTTTTGAGATATTCTGGTTGTAACGCAGAGAAGTCGTTATGACCTTTTCCTGTTTTATGCTGTATGTAGCCAACGAGTAGTTCCTTGTTTGTGAAACGTGCAGCAAATGCTTCGGCATTGGTGAGATTACCACCTCCATTGTTGCGCACGTCAATAATCAGTCCGTTACAAGGTTGAAGGTGAATGAAGATATCGTCAAGATTACCAGCACCAATACTATTCTGGAAGGTTTCACAGCGTATATAGCCGATATTATCATCAAGGACGGTATAGTCTAAACCGCTTGCAATGAGGTAATCGGTCTTAAGATAAAGACGCTGAAGCGAATCAGAGTAATTCTTTGGATAATCTTCGTGCCATGACCAATAGCGACCTATGTTGAAAGAGGTGTACAAATTGACGTGCCCATCTTTTAGTTCTGAGAGCATATTAGTCATTACTTCAAACTGTTGCTTTGCTGTCATAGAGTTGTCAAACTGGCGTGCATAGCGGCTGTGCACCTCCTGCCAGTCTATCCCCTTCTGTGAAAAGAAACAGTAATGCTCGTCGATAATTCGCCATAAAGCCTCAAAGTTGCCTTGCGGACTATCTGATAGCTGGTCGTTGGTGACGCAACTTGTCACAGTACCGAGTAGGGTCAGTGCTGGAATAAGTAAGTATAGGAAGGAATGATATAGCTTTCTCATGGGATGAACTTATTGATTGAGAACTTACGAACAATACCGATTACGAAGAGATTACTCCACACATGCTGGCGCAATTGATTGACCTTTGCCTGCTGATAATCGCCAAGGTAACCAATGCGGAAGGTCGTGTGGCGAATCGTGAAATCAAGAGTTAGCAGCTGACGGAGCGATGGGGCAGATACAGGAGATGTGACAACAAGGTTATGATCATAGTTGTCACGGGTGAATATCTCGTAATAGCTCTGTCCGTAATTAGGTGAGAAGGTTAGTCCGAGAAGCGGAGCTTGGATCTCATAACGTAGTTGGAATGGTAGATTTCGAAGGCGGAAACGGTAAGCAGCAACGGCATTCGGAGCAATATTCACTTGTGCGTAGGCCTGTGCAGGGTTGTTAGAATTACGCATATTGTAGAGGAATCCGAGTCGTGTATCAATTCCTCCACCTGCCTTTAAGTGTAGTTCTCCTTTTCCAATGTTCCATTGTCCTAAGGCATATTGCCAGTTGTATTGGAAGTTATAGAAGCCACCCAGTTCATTGTTATTCTCCCTTCGATTACTTGCCGATAGTATTTGTGCCTGATGTACGAGTTCCCTTGATAGCTTTGTCCCGTTCTCACGCACAGAATGAGAGATATAACGAAGTTCTGTTCCAGTATATTCTTCGGGCGAAAGATAGGTGTCAAGAGTATTTACAGCACCCATTCCCAACATCTGTGTATTAGTGATAACCTTGTTACTACGTAGTGTGTCCTGCGCAAGTGTGGGTGTTGATGTTGTGAAAAGGATTATTGCTGAGAGAGAAAACCAGCTAAATAAAGACTTTTTTAGGTTCATAGGCGTAATTGAAAAGTGTCAATAAAAGCGTAAGTCAAATAGATATTTGGTGTCACTCTTTCGGTGATAAAGCCCCAAGCGTTTATAAATAGTTCTTTGAATGGGGGACGTACGGCATGTACGTCCCCTTTTTCAATTCATTGTTTATCGTATTGCTTATTCGTTATCGAAGAGGTTTAGCTGACCAGTAATCTCATCGATGACCTGCTGTTGAGACTTACCTGCATCTGGGTCAAGGTTCTCTTCCTTTTCTACAGCTGCAGAGTTCTCATCTTGTATGTCATCTTCATTGCTCTCGTCATCTGTTTTCTCCTCTTCAGGGAAGCGTATTGGTTCTAATTCTTCAATCTTGTCAACAGTCCAAGTTGTTAGGCGTTTGCCCTTCGCCTTGAAGCCCTTCACACCAACAAACTGCTCTGCATCAATCTCCTCAGTACCACGTGCCGCATCAGCACCACCATAAGTAATCTGTATACGTGGGAAGGCAACGTCTGTTAGCAGTACCATCTGCGAATCAGGATTGTCACCAATAAAGTTCTGATGACGTTTACTTGCTTCCATCTGGAATCGCTTTAAGTATGGATAACCTTGATTGTCAGCATCGAAGATGACTGCTGTCCAAGGCTTGTCAGCATCAAACTTCTCTATGCGAAGAATGTTATCTTCGTAATGGTTGGATGAATCGAAGTTGGTGATATAGAACTCTCCATTCTTAAGTATCACAAGGATGCTATCTTGGTCAGAGAACTCTCCAAGGAAACGACCATGGTCTTCGTAGTTGATACGATTGACATCTGGGTCAAACCACACCTTACGTCCACCCAAGGTAGAATGTCCGTGGCTCTTCAATGAGATACGATGAATACTCTCCTTAGTCAGCAGATTACCCTTTGCAGCACGCCCCTTGATGAGAATACTTGCAAAGTCACGCTCCATGAAGATGTTTTGTTTCTTCTTGTCTGGATTCGGGTCGAGTGTAATCTTTATCAACTCAGCCTCACCATTAGGGTTAGCGGTGAAGTAATTGATTCTTGAGCCCGTGTGATAGAAGTCACGTTGAAGCGTTTGATATAGTAAGGTCCCGTCTTTCCGTCACGATAAACGACGTTATAAATCGTACGCTTATCGTTCTTCTTAAATACTTGTACGTGAAGTACTCCCTTACCCACAAACACCTTGTCGGCAATTCGGATAACCTTATACTTACCATCGCGGTAGAAGATAATGACATCATCGAGGTCTGAGCAGTTCTGAACGAACTCAGCCTTCTTCAAACCTGTACCAATGAAACCTTCCTGACGGTCAATATATAGCTTCTCATTGGCATCAACCACCTTAGCAGCAACGATAGTATCGAAGCTCTTAATCTCTGTACGACGTGGATGGTCGCTTCCGTATTTCTCTTTTAGGTGTGTGAACCATTCGATAGTGACACGAATCATCTCGCTGAGATCCTTGTCAATCTCAGCAATCTCTGCCTTAATCTTCTGAATCAATTCATCAGCCTTATCCTTATTGAACTTCAAAATACGCTGCATCTTGATTTCCAAAAGACGGATGATGTCGTCACGTGTCACCTCACGGATAAAGGTCTTCTTGTAAGGCTCAAGCTTTGAGTCGACGAAGCTTACAACTTCATCAATATCCTTAGCCGTTTCGAATTTACGCTCCTTATAGATACGCTCCTCAATGAAGATGCGTTCAAGGGAGTTATAGAACAACTGTTCCTCCAATTCATGCTTGCGAATCTCCAGCTCTAACTTTAATAAAGCCTTCGTATGTTCGGCAGAATTGCGCAATACATCTGATATAGTCAAGAACTCTGGTTTGTTGTCTCGGATGACACAGCAGTTCGGCGAAATGTTTATCTCACAATCAGTGAAAGCGTAGAGGGCATCAATGGTCTTGTCGCTTGACGTACCTGGAGTAAGATGAAGTTGAATCTCTACCTCCGAAGCAGTCATATCCTCTACTCTGCGAATCTTTAGCTTACCTTTTTCAACAGCCTTAGTAATGGACTCTTGGAGCGTGTTGGCAGTCTTTGTAAAAGGGACCTCACGGATGACGAGGGTTTTATTATCAAGCTTCTCTACCTTTGCGCGCACCTTCAGAACGCCACCACGCTGACCATCATTATACTTTGATACGTCAATGCTACCGCCTGTTGGGAAGTCTGGATAGAGGTGGAATTCCTCGCCACGCAGATAGTTGATAGCTGCATCACAGATGTCGTTGAGGTTATGTGGAAGAATCTTGGATGACAAGCCAACCGCAATACCCTCAGCACCCTGTGCCAAAAGTAGCGGGAACTTTACCGGAAGCGTAATTGGCTCTTTGTTTCTGCCGTCGTAAGAAAGTTGCCATTCTGTTGTCTTAGGATTAAAAACCGTCTCTAAGGCAAACTTAGACAGACGCGCCTCAATGTATCGTGGCGCAGCAGCACGGTCACCAGTGAGGATGTTTCCCCAGTTACCCTGCATGTCAATGAGCAGGTCTTTCTGTCCCAACTGCACCAAGGCATCACCAATAGACGCATCACCATGTGGGTGGAACTGCATCGTATGACCTACGATGTTTGCAACCTTATTGTATCGTCCATCATCCATTCGTTTCATAGAATGGAGAATACGGCGTTGTACGGGCTTCAAACCATCCTCGATATGAGGTACGGCACGTTCCAAGATTACGTAGCTGGCGTAATCTAAGAACCAGTTTTTGTACATGCCAGAGAGGTGGTGCACGGCAGAGGCATTTCGTCATCCATATAGTTCTTGTTTTATCACTTAAAGAAGCAAGCTTCATAAGACTGCAAATGTACGAAAAAAAAAGTAAATAGGCAAATTATAGCTTGTTCAAGTGTTGGATTTGGTTTTCTGTTTGTTGCACTACTCTTGTTTCACTCGCGTCATAGCCTTTTTTCAATCCCAATGGTTGTTATCTTCTGAATAGATAACCCCTTCTCAATGATTGAACTTAGCCTCCGCACCAATGGTGCGGGGTGTCAACACGAGTGGTGCGGAGGCTTAACACCATTCGTGTGGAGCATCAAGACATCTGTTAAAAAGGTAAGGTAAGCTCATGGTTATCAGCGTAATAATATATAGTAAGGCATTGTTTGCGAGACAGCATAACTTCATGCAAATCAGAAGTCTGGCTTGTGAATAATCGATTTAGGATAAAGTTTCGTGGTAAACCTATCCTTATTCGGCTAAAAAAGCGTAACTTTGCGGTAAAAATTAAAGGTATAAATAGATTATTATGGCACAAGAGGATGTTTTCAAGAAGATTGTGAGCCACTGTAAAGAGTATGGTTTCGTCTTCCCAAGTAGTGATATTTATGATGGCTTGGCAGCTGTTTATGACTACGGTCAGAACGGTGTTGAGCTGAAAAACAATATCAAGCAGTACTGGTGGCAGTCAATGGTATTGCTGCACAATAATATTGTTGGTATCGATGCCTCTATCTTTATGCACCCGACAGTATGGAAAGCGAGCGGTCACGTTGATGCTTTCAACGACCCATTGATTGATAACCGTGATTCAAAGAAGCGTTATCGTGCTGATAACCTTATTGAGGATCAGATTGGTAAATACGAGGAGAAGATTGAGAAGGAAGTAGCTAAGGCTGCCAAGAAGTTTGGTGACGCTTTCGATGAGGCTAAGTTCCGTGAGACCAACCCACGTGTTCTTGAGAATCAGAAGAAGCGTGATGAACTTCACGTACGCTATGCTGAGGCTATGCAGGGCCCAGACTTGGAGGCTTTGAAGCAGATTATTCTTGACGAGGGCATCGTTGACCCAATCAGCGGTACAACTAACTGGACCGACGTTCGTCAGTTCAATCTTATGTTCTCAACTGAGATGGGTGCTTCTGCTGAGGCTGCAAGTAAGATTTATCTTCGCCCAGAAACAGCACAGGGTATCTTCGTAAACTTCCTCAATGTTCAGAAGACAGGTCGTATGAAGTTGCCATTCGGTATCTGTCAGATTGGTAAGGCCTTCCGTAATGAGATTGTTGCACGTCAGTTTGTGTTCCGTATGCGTGAGTTCGAACAGATGGAAATGCAGTTCTTCTGCCAGCCAGGAACCGAGATGAAGTGGTTTGAGTACTGGAAGAAGCATCGTTTGGCATGGCACGAGGGTCTTGGTATGGGTGATGATAACTATCGTTTCCATGATCATGAGAAGTTGGCTCACTATGCTAATGCAGCAACCGATATTGAGTTCCACATGCCATTTGGCTTCAAGGAGGTTGAGGGTATTCACTCACGTACTAACTTCGACCTTTCTCAGCATGAGAAATTCTCAGGTCGTCAGGTGAAGTACTTTGATCCAGAGCGTAATGAGAACTATACTCCATACGTCGTAGAAACATCTATTGGCGTTGATCGTATGTTCCTTTCTGTTATGTGTCACAGCTATACCGAGGAGGCTCTGGAGAACGGTTCAAGTCGTGTTGTTCTGAAGTTGCCAGAGCCATTGGCACCTGTTAAGTGTGCAGTTCTTCCTTTGGTTAACAAGGATGGTCTGCCAGAGAAGGCACAGGAGATTGTAAACAGTCTGAAGTTCCATTTCAATACACACATGGAGGCTAAGGATTCTATCGGTAAGCGTTACCGTCGTCAGGATGCTATCGGTACTCCATTCTGTGTGACTGTTGATGGTGATACTTTGACAGACAACACAGTTACATTGCGTTATCGTGACTCAATGAAGCAGGAGCGTGTACCAGTTGAGAAACTGCGTGAGATCATTGAAGACCGCGTATCTATCACAGCTCTGCTGAAGAAGATTGATATTGACTAATTAAAAGAAGGATAGCAGAGTAGGCTTTTTAGAATCTAATAGGGTATCAAGGTTCTCTATCGTTTCTAATAATCCCACTCCGCTATCTCTTTCTGATTTAAATAAAAGACTATGACAAAGAATATAAAGACGCTTATTCGCCGTGCTGCAGGTGTCTTCTGCTTGGGTGGAATGATGCTTTCTGCAGGTCTCTTTACCTCATGTACAGAGAAAGATAATACTGTAGAGGAGTTTGCTGATTGGCAGTCGAAGAACGAAACTTATTGGAATAAGCTTTATACTGCAACTCAGCAGAAAATTAAGAGTGGTGATACCTCTTGGAAGATAATACTTAATTATAGTTATCAAAATCAGAAACAGACCTCTGGTTCTGCACTGACTTATAGTCCAGAGGATTATATTATTGCACATGTAGAGCAGGCTGGAACTGGCACAACAAGTCCGTTGTATTCTGATTCTGTGTCTATGCACTATATGGGTCGCTTGATTCCATCTACGACTTATACATCGGGGCTTATCTTTGATAAGTCATGGTCAAGCGATACTTTTAATGCTGCAACATCTCGTCCGAATCATAGTTACATAGGTCTTAGTTATGATTCTCAGGGGAAACCGATAAGTCTTGTAGATGGTTTTACGACTGCTTTGATGTCAATGCATCGTGGTGATCATTGGACTGTGTACATTCCTCATCAGTTGGGTTATGGTGCGAGTGCTTCGGGTGCGGTGCCAGCTTACTCAACGCTTATCTTTGACTTGCGATTGGTTGACTTCTCTCATTCAGGTACGAAGTTGAAGGATTCATAATTCAAGGTGTGTTGTCATAGCCTTTTCGAAAGGTCTGGATGACCTTTAGTCTTATAGGTAGGGGCACAAGTTCCCGTGTGTTCGACTCAATTATAGCAGTGGACAGACGGGAGCAAGGTCCCTATTTTACTTTTAATAGTTGGGTATTCTCATTTAAGAGGTTTTTTACTTTTCCTCTTTAAGGCCTCATTATTTATTATTTAGGTTTTTATTATTCACAAATTATAGTTTCTCGTGCGTATATCCTTTGGTAAGTCTGTTACTGAAAGTCTTCTTGCTAAGATTCGTAGCGGTGAGATGATGAGCAGGAATGAGAAGTTTAATCTCATTATCCAACTCAGTATCCCATCTATTTTAGCGCAGGTAACAACGGTTCTGATGTTTTATATTGATGCGGGAATGGTGGGTTCGTTGGGAGCTGAACCGTCAGCAGCTATCGGACTTGTTGAGCCAGCAACATGGCTCTTTTTCTCTTTGGTGAGTGCGGTAACAATGGGTTTTTCTGTTCAAGTTGCTCACTTTATTGGTGCAAACGACTTTCCAAAGGCGCGTGCGGTTATGCGTCATGGTTATGCCTTTGGACTATGCTTTGCGTTGTTTTTGTTACTTATCACTTTTCTTATTGGTTCTCGCCTTCCTGTATGGTTGGGAGGTGGTGCTGATATTCAGCATGATGCAACTGTTTACTTCCTTATCTTCTCCCTCATAATCCCTTTCCACCTTATCGAGTATATGTCAGCAGCTATGCTGAAGGTGTCAGGTGATATGCGTCGTCCGAGTCTCATGGCGATATTAATGTGTGTGTTGGATGTGATTTTCAATTACTTCTTTATTTTCCCTACACGCACAGTTTCTCTTTTAGGAGTAGAGATGACGATGCCAGGTTTGGGTGAAGGAGTGGCTGGTGCGGCTCTCGGAAGTCTTTTATCCTTTGTTTGTGTAGCACTTCCGCTGGCTTATTATGCAATTTTTCGCAGTCCTATTTTAGCTTGGAAACAGGACGTCGAACGTTTTGTTTGGCGTTGGCAATATATATGGAACGCAATGAAGATAGGTGCACCGATGGCGTTACAATATCTTTTGATGAATGGTGCACAACTTGTTTCGACAATGATTGTAGCCCCTTTGGGTAATATCGCTATTGCTGCTCATTCGTTTGCTATTACCGCAGAGAGTCTCTGCTATATGCCAGGGCATGGTATTAGTGAGGCTGCCACTACACTGGTGGGGCAGAGTGTTGGAGCAGATAGGCGTGATCTTCATCGTAGTTTTGCATGGATGACGGTTTTGCTTGGTATGGTAGTCATGGCGTTTATGGGTGTTATAATGTATATCTTCGCTCCAGAGATGATTGGTTTGCTGTCTCCAGTGGCAGAAATTCAGGCTTTGGGAACCTCTGTTCTTCGTATTGAAGCCTTTGCTGAACCATTTTTCGCAGCTGCTATTGTCGCTTATAGTGTCTGCATAGGAGCAGGAGATACGCTGAAACCTTCATTGATAAACTTGGGTAGTATGTGGCTTATCCGTTTAACGTTAGCTTATGCACTTGCATCACAATACAGTCTTCAAGGTGTGTGGTTTGCAATGGCAGTTGAACTTTCACTGCGTGGAATGATGTTTATCTTCTATCTTTTTAGGCGTCTTCGGAAAGCATAACTATTAAGGAGTGAAGTGTATAGTAGGGATATGGAGTTTCTTATGTAAATTTGTTTTTGCTGTAAAGACAAAGGGTAGCGATTACCCTTCTTATGTACATAAATCATTTTTATTATGACTGTAATTTTCTTTTGAGTATAAATATTATGGCTGCTTATTTCTGATTAAATAATGACACTCACTGAAAACTTAAGGATTTTATGTTTGAATTGCATAGAAAATGATATAGATAGTATGTTGATAGCCCATATATAATAAGGTGGAAATAATACTCCTATAAATTTCTATCTGCAAAAGGCAAAAAAATGGTATAATTCTTTTATTCTTTAAGGGGTATATTTTGTAGTAAATATTAAAATGAAATTTTACCTCTTTTGGGATGTTTTATTGCCCAAAACAGTTAAAAAGATGTTGAAAAACCACTTTTTTACCTAAAAATTAGATTTTTTTCTATGAAATAATGTAGTCTATTCAAAAAAAG
>QWCI01001192.1_pt1 | contig 10409 bp, 9 predicted proteins | sample 1972541 | NCBI WGS metagenome assembly QWCI01 (sample SAMN09866712, study PRJNA288562) | Human oral metagenome isolate term3_saliva, whole genome shotgun sequencing... | isolation source: mouth | host: Homo sapiens | place: USA: California | reverse complement strand
ATATTGTTTCATTTCGCCTTTTAGTTTGTTAATTTAAGCGTTTCTCAAAATTATAATTTCTTGCAAAGTTAGGAAAAAGCAAATATAAAACAAAGTATTACATCGAGTTTTTAAACAAATATATTGGTTTTCACCTTATTTATATGTAAGAGTATGAGCTGGGTGTGGGGTTGAGAGGAGAAGAAAAAGAGAATATACTATAAAATTATAGTATAAGAAAAGATATCCCATTACTACCAGACCTTATAAAACTAATATATCAATTAACAGCATAACCCCTAGTTTATATTCTTTTTCGTCACCAAAAGAACAAATATAAAAGACAGCCAACACAAACTTACGACATCTAACGTCCATAAAATAACAAATACCTACAAATATTTAAAGGTCTTATGTTTCACAAATACAGTAAAATCCTTTGATTATATTATATTTTTTCGTATATTTGCAAACGAAGAATTACTCAAGAGGTGTCTTCATATTCAAACAAAAGAACCAATAGAACTAAGCTTTAAACTAATAACTTGCACTATATCTGAGTAATAACATTTAGATTTAAATTCTAAGACATATATTCTACTCACATATGAGCGATATAATCAATTACTTACTGTCAGATATACGTAACAAAAAGTTAGAAAAATAACAAAAAGATAAGGGTAACATTATCTTCATAACAAATAAAAAGTAGAAAATCCAATAAGAAGATACGATTATGAAATATGATTATTTAATTATAGGCTCAGGTCTATTCGGTGCAACCTTTGCCCATTTTGCACACAAACAAGGTAAAAAATGTTTAGTTATAGATAAACGTCCACAACTAGGCGGGAACCTATACTGCGAAGAAAAAGAAGGAATAAATGTTCATAAATATGGTGCCCACATATTTCATACACAAAGTAAACGAGTATGGGAATTTGTGAATTCATTGGTAGAATTTAATAGATATACAAATTCTCCTGTTGCAAATTATCAAGGACAATTATACAACCTCCCCTTTAATATGAACACATTTTACCAAATGTGGGGAACAAAAACTCCAGAAGAGGCAAGTGCAAAAATTGAAGAACAAAGACAAGAGGCTCTAAAGAAGATGAATGAAGAAGGAATTAAAGAGCCTAGAAATCTAGAGGAACAAGCCCTTCTTCTTATTGGTAAAGATATATACGAAAAACTAATAAAAGGTTATACAGAAAAACAATGGGGAAGAAAATGCACTGATTTACCTGCATTTATAATCAAACGTCTCCCTGTCCGCTTTGTCTTCGACAATAATTATTTTAACGACAAATATCAAGGAATACCTATTGGAGGTTATAATAAACTAATTGATGCGTTACTAAAAGGTGTTGAAACAAAAGTCAATACAGATTATTTTGAAAATAGAGAACACTGGAATAGTATTGCTGAAAAAATCGTGTTTACAGGAAAAATTGATAAATATTTTGATTATCAATTTGGAAAATTAGAGTACCGTACTGTTAAATTTGAAGAAGAAACCCTCGCTGAAGCGAATTATCAAGGCAATGCTGTTGTAAATTATACAGAAAGTAATATTCCTTATACACGAATTATTGAACATAAACATTTTGAGAAATTTGGCCAAGAAGTTTATGAAACAAATCAGACCGTCATTTCAAAAGAATATTCAACAGAATGGAAACCTGGCATGGAGCCTTATTATCCTGTAAATGATGAGCGCAATACAATACTATATCAAGAGTATAAAAAGTTAGCAGATAAAGAAACAAATGTCATATTTGGAGGTAGACTTGCAGAATACAAGTATTATGATATGGCTCCAATAATTGATCAAGTAATGAAAATGTTTGAATAAAATCAATAATCTTCATGTCTCAACCTACACTCAAAAAAAACTTAATATTAAGTACGGCTTATGAAATACTTAATATTATTACTCCTTTCATTACAGCACCTTATATAGCACGAGTTTTAGGAGCTGATGGAATTGGTATTTATAGCTACACTAATTCTATACAACTCTACTTTGCTATGTTTGCTGCTTTAGGCATTATGTCATACGGAAAGAGGGAAATTGCAAGGAATAGAGACAACATGCAAGAGAAAAGTCGTTTGTTTATTGAGTTGGAAATTCTGTTACTCTTTACTACTTCGATAATTCTTCTTGCATGGTGTGTATGGATTTTTATAACTCCAACATACAAGGTATATTATCTGATTCTATCTTTTTCGTTATTAAATACTATTTTTGATATATCATGGTTCTATGCCGGTCTGGAAAGATTTCAATATATTGTTTATAGAAATACCTGCGTAAGAATTATCACAATCATCTTATTATTTACCATAATAAAAGAAGAGAATGACCTTTGGAAGTATATTCTACTCGTAACAGGCTCCACATTTATAGGATCTTTATCAATGTGGCTTCCTTTAAAAAGAGAAATAATATGGTTGAAGCCTAAATTAAAAAATATAAAGGTCCACTTAAAGGAGACGTTAGTATATTTCATTCCTGCTATTGCAACTTCAATATATACAATATTAAATAAAGTTCTTATAGGAGCAATAACATCTAACCCAAGCGAGAATGGTTACTATGAACAAGCCACAAATATTGTAAATATGGCAAAGTCAATAACCTTTTCCGCTTTAAATAGTGTACTGACTGCTAGGGTTGCATATCTATTTATGCAGAATAAAATTACAGAAATAAAAGAAAGAATTAAAACATCTATAGAATTTATTCTTTTTATGGGATTTGGCTTAACCTTTGGAATGATTGGAATATCCAAAGTCTTTATTCCAATTTTCCTAGGACCTGGTTATGATAAGACTGTAATTTTGTTACAACTTCTCTCTCCTATCATACTTATTATAGGCATAAGTAATTGCTTAGGCTCCCACTATTATACCCCAGCAGGATATAGAGGGAGAAGCTCAAAGTATTTAATTGCAGGCTCTATTGCAAACTTAATTTTTAGTTTCTTGCTTATCCCAAATTTAATGAGTACAGGAGCTGTAATCAGTTCACTTATTGCAGAAACACTTGTCACTATATTATATTTAAAATATTGTGATGGATTCTTAAGTTTCAAATTTCTTTTAAAGAGTAGTTGGAAAAAGCTACTTGCTGGAGGATTGATGCTTTTAGGTATGTATATGGCAATGCAAGTAATTGAAAATAGATATATTGCATTAGGGGTTATGTTTATGATTGGAGTCATAATATACATCGCTTCCTTATGGATTTTTAAAGACAAGTTTATTAGAATTATTGCATTAGACCTTATAAAAAAGAAATTATGATAGATTTAAAATTACATATTGATGAGTCATTTTATAAGGAAGAGATAAGGGATGGCTATACTATTTCATCTGAAATGAAAAAGTTATGGGCTGTTGAACTAGATCTTTTAAATGAATTTATGAGCGTCTGTAAAAGAAATAACATTCGCTTTTCTGCTGACGCAGGAACTATTTTGGGAGCTGTTCGACATAAAGGAATGATTCCTTGGGACAATGATATTGATGTAATGATACTTAGAGAGGATTATGACAAGCTATGTAAAATCGCATCAAAAGAATTTACCTACCCCTATTTCTTTCAAACAGAATATACTGACAAAGGTTCTTTAAGAGGTCATGCACAACTAAGAAATAGTGCTACAACAGGTATCTTATATGCAGAAAAAGAATACAAATATAAATTTAATCAAGGTATTTTCATCGATATCTTTCCGATAGAGAATCTTTCAGAAGATACGAAAGAAGTTGAACAACAGTGTAATCAAATTGCACTGTTAAGAAAGAAATATCTTAAATATGCCAATTGGACAAAAGAAAGATATGTACGCCCTCACAATAAACTTAAAGCATTTATAAAGAAAATATACTATATCCTTATGCAACCTTATGTAAGATACATTAAGAATCCTCATAAGATTTATAAGGAGTATGAGAAAGAACTAACAAGGTGTAAAGATACAAAAACATCAAAAATTTCAAAACTCGCATTAGGAAAATACGAAAATCGCCGCATATGGAATAGAAAAGATTTAGAAGAAACAATCGAAGTTCCTTTTGAAATGTTAACAATTCCAATTCCTAAAGGCTACGAAAATATACTCGATACATTCTATGGGTCTTGGCAAGAATTTAAAATAGGCACCTCTACTCATGGAGAGATTTTCTTTGATGTAAATAATTCATATCACAAATATATAAATGAAAAAGAATAAATTAAAAATATCTCTTATACTTCTCTTCCTTATTTGCATAGGAGCTGTATTCGTTAAGCGAGGTGATCAAATATATGAATATACTCTTAGTCTACGAAAAGACTTTGCAAGACAGAGAGAATATAAAAGAATGCATAATGAAGATGTTGATATATCTTCATTAAAACCATTAGTAGATGAAAAAGATGCATGGTATACAAAATATCATTATATCTGTCATGGTGGTGGAGGTATAGATGGGAAAAGCTATAGCAATTCACTAGAAGGAATGGAATTAGCCTATTCTAAAGGGAATAGAGTGTACGATTCAGATATGACTTTCACAAAAGATGGTGTTTTAATTTTACGCCATTCATGGAGTGATAATCTAGAACAAACAGATATCCCCATGGAGAAATCTTATTCTTTTGTAGATCAAAATGGACATACTCAACATCTTCTTAAAGAAAAAGTAGTGATGTCCTATAAAAATTTTATGAGCAATAAGATATATAAAGAATTTACTCCAATGGATTGCAAAGCAGCCATCAACTTCTTAAATACTCATAAAGATGCATACATCGCTCCAGATATGAAAGATGATCCAGTTCTTTCTTATACCTATCTTGTAGAAGAAGCTAAAAGACAAAATGCAATAGAGACACTAGATAGGATTATTGTCAACATCTATGAATATGCTTTATATGACAAGATCCTTAAAATATATCCGTTTAAAAACGTAACAATAAGGCAACACTATGTCCATCCAAACAATTACAATGAACTAATTGCTTTTTGTATAAAAAACAATATCCACGTTGTAAATGTTTCATCAAAATACGCTTATGATGAAGGAATTAAACAAATTCAATCAAAGGGGATTCGTGTATTCATTGCTGTTGCGGATTATATATCAGACATGAAAGAATATAAAAAACTCGGATTTTCAGGAGCAGTAACAAACTGGTTAACAGAAGATAAGTGGAACTTGATAGAATAATAATAATGGAAAGAACAGAGAAAAAGATTATAGGATATACAACAGGCGTTTTTGATATGTTCCATATTGGGCATCTCAATATCCTAAAAAGAGCAAAAGAACAATGTGATTATCTCATTGCTGGAGTTTCTACTGATGAGGTTGTTGAGGAATATAAGAAAAAGACACCAATAATAAAATTTGAAGAGCGCATCGCAATTGTAGAAGCTATTAAATATGTTGATGAAGTTGTTCCTCAAACAACAATGGATAAAATGGAAGCCTGGAAGCAACTAAAATTCGATGTTGTGTTTCATGGCTCTGATTGGAAAGGAAGTGACATGTATAATAACATCATTGAGAAATTCAATAATGTTGGGGTTAAGGTTATTTTCTTACCTCACACAGAAGGGGTTTCATCTACTTTATTGACAGAAGTTCTTTACGATAAAAAAAATAGCAAATGAAAAAGCTTTTAACTATAATCATCCCTTTATACAATGTTGAGAAATATATTAGAAAGTGTATTGAATCAATCATTGTTCCTCAAGAATATTATAATGATTTAGAAGTTATAATAATAAACGATGGAACTCCAGATAACTCTGCAATCATAGCTAAAGAGTACGAGTCTAAGCATCCTGAATTCATAAAAGTAATAAACAAAGAAAATGGTGGCCATGGATCTACATGGAATTTAGGACTTCAAATGGCACAAGGAAAATATATTCGTTTCCTTGATAGCGACGATTGGTTTGATAAGAAAAACTTTATTACATTCTTAAATAAGCTAAGATCATCTAATAGTGATCTAATATTTACCAATGCTGTACATTTAAATATAAAAGATTTAAGTATTATAAAAGATATTCGGTTTTCAGATACATTAAAAGAAGATGTAGAATATGATGCAGAAACTATAGTTTGGGATCACATAAGAGGTAGTGAAGCTTTAACAAACTTCCATACTTGTACTTATAAAACAGAATTATTAAAGCCTTTACTCCCTCTATTCCTAGAGAGACAATCATACGACGATGCGATTCTATTCATCGCCCCTGTTATTGTTTGCAAAACAATTAGCTTTTTTGATCTTTTGATATATAACTATATCTTAGGATATAGCAATCAAAGTATGTCTAAAGAGAATCTCAGAAAGAACTATCCTCACTTCGAAAACTTGATTAAGTCTCAAAATAAAATGGTCAAAAAATATGAGCATACTTTATCTAAAACAAAGAAAGAAAAAGTTCATCAAGTACTAAGTACTATGATTATGCAACATTTCGAGCGTCTTTCTTTTCTCCCTTATGATGAAGCTAAAAGTCAATTAAAAGAATGGACAAAGTATCTTAATACTCAAGTTGGTCAATATAAGCAATCAAAGAAGATGAAACTTTATAATTGTCTTCCATTTGCTCTATATAAAGGAATAATAGATATAACAAGCGCTATAAAAGCATAAGTTAAATAAATTATACTCACAATAAAAGATGTATTTATCTTTAAGAAGATATATACCCTCATAACATTATTTATGTCTGTTGCAATATCAATCATCGCACCAATTTACAAGGTCGAAAAAACACTAAGAAGGGCTTTAGATAGCATCTTAGCACAAACTTTCACAAACTACGAATTAATTCTAGTTAATGATGGTTCACCCGATAATTGTCCTGCAATCTGCGAAGAATATGCAGCAAAAGACCCACGCATAAAACTAATCAATAAAGAAAATGGCGGATTAAGTTCTGCACGTAATGCAGGATTAGCTATCGCAGAAGGCGAATATACCATTTTTATCGATTCCGATGATTATGTTGATGCAGAGGGATTAGACAAATTATATGCCACTGCTATAAATGAGAATGCAGACATAACTATTTGCGATTTATACCAAGGAGACGAGTATTCACGTAAATATTTACAACAAAAGCCAACTACTCTAGAGCCTGCACAAGTCCTAAAAGATCTATTCCACCACATTGGGGGCTTTACAGTTAATAAACTTATTCGTCGCTCTTTATATACAGAATTAGGCATTAGCTACCCCAATAACATTTATGGTTGCGAAGATCAGTATGTCATGGCTCGGTTCTTTATGCACGATTTAAAAATTGCATATTGCCCTGTTGCATTCTATCATTATATGTATAACAGCAATTCTTTAAGCCGCCATTACGATAATAAAACTTATGAAATGGACAAAGAGATTCTTACAATGTTTACAACCTTGTTAAAAGACTCTCCCGCTTTACAATATGCTTATAATAGTAAGCGTAATGCTATTTTAACAAGAGCTTTTTGGTTGGGAAAAAAACACTTTACTTCTAAGGAATTCAAGCAGGAGTTTAGTAGTTACAAGGCAATCATACCTCAACTCAATGAGCCTCCTATTATAAAAAAACTTATGCAACTATCATGCAAAGGACACTATCAGGTTGCTCATAAAATACTTGTCGCTTTATTTCACATTAAACGTACTTTAAAAAAAATAAAATAGAAATATGATTCCCAAAATTATTCATTATTGTTGGTTTGGTAGAAATCCTCTCCCTGCATTAGCTGTTAAATGTATAGAGTCTTGGAAGAAATATCTTCCAGACTACGAAATAAAAGAATGGAATGAAGATAATTTCGACGTGTACAGCAATCAATATACCACAGAAGCATACCAAGCAAAGAAATATGCTTATGTAAGTGACTATGCACGCTTTTGGGCACTTTACAATGAAGGTGGACTTTATTTTGATACTGACGTTGAGATAATTAAACCTTTAGACGATATCATTGCTAAAGGTTCTTTTATGGGTTGCGAGAAAGATGGAGATGGAATAGAGACCTATCCAGATATAGCTCCAGGTCTAATTGTTGGTTGTGAACCTCATAGCGAAATAATAAAAGAATTATTCTCTATATACGATACTTTCTCATTTATTGCTGAAAATCCAGGGGCTAGCACTGGACTATATAAAACAGTTGTAGCCTATACCTCTGAAATTCTAGTTAAGCATGGTTTAACAACCGCACAAGGTATTCAGCAAGTAGATGATATCACCATCTACCCTAAAGAATATTTCAATCCTTTAGAACATATTAATCAACTTAAAATAACCAAAAATACCCGTACAATTCACCACTATGCTGGTACTTGGATCCCCAAAAGATACAAACTTCAACGTGCTTTTATACGAATGATTGGTCCTAAAATATACCAGTTTATTCTAACATTAAAAACATTTATCAGAAAGAAATAATTATTTGTTCACAAAATGATTTACTTAGCAATACTTTTCCAACAAATTTTATATTATATTGACCTAGTAGTAAAAGAACAAAAATATAAAAAAATCATTCTTATTGGCACCCTAGTAATAATTACAATTATTATTGGGCTTAGACAAAACTTCCCCGACCAAGGGGGTTACGAAGATGCGTTTATTGTATCTCCCCCCGTAACATCTTTCTCTACAGAAAATATTGATATTGGATATGCGGAGATAGGATATTTATTTCTTGCATCTATTGTAAAAGCAATTATGAACAATGTTACATTCTATCTTTTTATGATGGGTGCGTTATCTATGTTTCTATTATATAAATCACTTAAGACCTATTGCATTCTACCGCTAATAGGTCTAGCAAATTATGTAGGTCGCTTCCTTATTAATCGTGATTTTATTCAAATGCGATCTTCCTTGGCCATTCTTTTAATCATTTTTGCATCTAAATTCCTAGTAAAAAAACAATATATAAAATATTTACTAATAATATTATTAGCATACCAATTTCACCACATGGCATATCTTGCCATCCCATTTATCTTTATATATAAATATCAACCATCAAATAAAGCAATAATCATAAGCTTATTTATAGCAGCAATCTTATCACAGTTTGCCATGCAATCAATATCCACCTTGGTTGAGTCCTGGAGTCAAGAGCTTCAATACAGTGCCTATACCCAATTAGAAAATAATATAAGTAGCAAGGGACTTGGTAACCCGATGATTTATTGGCAATTGTTTATTCTTGGGCTTTTTATGTTAAAAGAAAAGAAAATTTCACAACAAACATCATACTACAAACTTCTTAGAAGTGGATATTTTTATTCAACTCTTATTCTTATCTTATTCTGTAATTATGCAGCTTTATCAGGAAGAACCTCTACACTATTTGCTACATTTGAGATTTTTATAATCCCTCTCATTATAAATTACAGCAAAGGTGCAAATAAATACATTTTATCATTTGTATTTATCACTATGTTTAGTTACTTTTTATATACTAAATATACAGAAACTATGAATATAATTATAGAGGCTTCATTCAATCATTATACTTAAAACTTATACTTTCTAAAAGTATATGTTCACATTTATACCTCTAAATAAGATATAAAAATACACAAGAGACAATGAAAATTGCATTCATAACAAACCACTTAGGGCAAACAGGAGTTAATAATGTAATATTAGACCTTGTTAATCAGTTTCTTGAAAATGGACACCAATGCAGCGTCTATTATCTAAAGACAACAGAAAGTCCTATGTCTTTTCCATGTGATACAAAAAGCATAGATAATAACATTTCTCAATATGATATTATTCACGCACATGGGTTAGGACCTATGTTGTGGGTTATGCGCAATAAGAAAAAGATTAGAAGTAAGAATATCCCAACTCCAAAGTTTGTAACAACACTACATTGTTATTGCTGGGAAGACTTTACAGATACCTACTCAAAATCCAAAGGCATTATTATGAGCATCATTTTTTTACTTACGGCACGTTCATTTGATAAAATTATTACTCTCAGTAAGCATATGATGCATTATTATAAACGTTGGCTACCCAAAGAACGACTTACTTATGCTTACAATACCCGTGATATTACTAAGGCAGAATTAAGTGAGACCGAACAGCAAGAAATATTAGGATTTAAAGGTAATTCTACACTCATAGGTATGAACTGCGTTCTTCTCTATAGAAAAGGAATTGATGTAATGCTTAAAGCAATGACCTTGCTACCACCCCACTTTAAATTATTTATCGCTGGAGATGGCAAAGAAAGAGAGACGTTTGAATCTCTTACAAAGCAATATCAATTAGAAGGACGTGTGTATTTTGCAGGAAATAAGCCCTTAGCTCATCGATATCTACCCTATTATAATATTTATGCACTACCAAGTAGATCAGAAGGTTTCCCTTTATCACTACTTGAGG